>Ga0310695_10003560_pt1 | contig 30323 bp, 26 predicted proteins | sample RumenRJG_04DNA_FD_203882 | JGI IMG/M metagenome (GOLD analysis project Ga0310695, IMG submission 203882) | Bovine rumen microbial communities from Lethbridge, Alberta, Canada - RJG_04 (v2) (version 2) | ecosystem: Host-associated > Mammals > Digestive system > Stomach > Rumen | place: Canada...
TGACTTGAACTGAAAAAAGTTGACACTGTACGGGGAAAAAGAGTACAGTGAAATGAAAGAAAGAACAAAAGTCAGGTGGCATTGGGATGCAGCGACTCATCAGCATGTACGGGAAGAGGTGCCTATAGGGAAATACACCTTTACCGATGAAGATAGGATTGCGATTGTATCTGAGTACGTAGGTGGCCGCATACCCGCCAAGCAGATAGTTGAGAAATACCACCTTAGCTCACGGCAAGTCCTCTTCAACTGGATGGACAAGTTTGTGAATGAAAAGGAATTGGTATCTTTGCCAGACGAAACCAATCCCTCTGATCCTATGGCAAAGAAAAGTCCTGAAGATCGGGTGAAGGAACTGGAGGCTGAGAACAAGCAGCTCCAGAAGGCCCTGGAATTGGAGAAGTTACGTTCCAAGGCATATGACACGATGATCGACGTGGCCGAAGAGACCTTCAACATCCCGATCAGAAAAAAATCTGGCACCAAACAGTAGCCCTGCTACGCGAGAGCACCCCGGAAGCATCTCTGGGGGCTCTCTGCGGGCTGTTTGGTTATAGCAGGCAATCATTCTACAAGCACAAGGAGAACGACTTCGCAGAGGACGCCATCGAGCCGCTGATTGTTGAGAAAGCGAAGGATTACCGCAAGGATAATCCAGGCCTTGGCTGTGTGAAGTTGTACATCATTATCAGCACGTTGTTCAAGGAGACCGGCTGTATGCCCGGTCGAGATGCGTTCATTGAGATCCTCCGGAAGAATGGATTGATGGTCCATATCCGGCGACGAAGGCGTTATAAGACCACAGACTCGAACCATCATTACCGGAAGTACCCGAACCTTATCAAAGATGTGGTTCCACACCGTCCCAATGAGATATGGGTCAGCGACATAACGTATATAGAAACGGAAGAGGGCGTCTGCTATCTTTCGCTGATAACGGACGCCTATTCCCACAAGATTGTCGGGTGGGCTCTGGGGCCCACTCTTGAGACGATATACCCCCTTGAGGCCCTGAGAATGGCTTTATCCACCATTGATGAAGAGACGGCTCACGGCCTTATCCACCACTCAGACCGCGGTTGCCAGTACTGCAGCGATGCATATGTGTCCGAGCTCAAGAGCCACGGCATAAGTATCAGCATGACCCAGAGTGGGGATCCGCTGGAAAATGCCATTGCAGAGCGTGCCAATGGTATCCTCAAGAGCGAATGGCTCTACAAGATGGCCATTCCTACCCGTGAAGTCTGCAAGGTGGAACTCACACGCATTATTGACTTTTACAATACGCAGCGGCCCCATATGAGCATAGGGTGGCAGACACCGGAGCAAGCTCATGCCCAATATGGTGAACAGCAGCGTTGCTGGAAGAACTATTATCGCACTCCATCAAGCCAATGTCTAGCGCCTACCTATGTGCAAATGGCACCTGTGGAGGAAGAAGCAATAGCAGTATAACATCTTTAAAATCAATATTATGGCACTATCAATGAAAAGCTACCAGGTGCTTAGAGAGCACATAGACCGCATCCGCAAGGCAGACGAGAACTACTGTAGACATATGTGGGATGAGGACAGCCTGGATGCGCTGAATGACTTTATCGATGCCCTGGCAGATCTTGCCACTGACGTGGAGTTCTTCATCCTGGAGAACGAGATGCCTCAAGAGGAAAAAGACCGGCTTGAGAGGCTTGAATACGAGGAATACATGAAAGAGGAGGCCGTTATGTAGAAAAAAGTTCTTACCTTTGATGCGCGGTTGGTGGTTGCCGGCCGTACGGCCGGCAACCACCAACAAAAAAGGAAGACTCTCGTCTCCCAGCATCATGTCAACGGAATCAGTACGTTTGACAACCACTTTAGGGGAATGGACCCTCCGATGTAAACCGGTCCAGTGAATGTGTAAACAATCTTAGTTTAACCACCCCAAAAGTGTCAACCATTCTCAGGTAAGGTCACTGTTTTCTTAACGAATTGCCGAAAATGTGATTTCTTTTGTATATTTATTGCCGAAAATGTGATTTTATTCTTATATTTGCTATCGAAAATGTGATATGCAATGCAATTGCTTAAAAGAAAAATAGACGGATTTCTGGCTCAGTGGAAGCAGAATCCGGAAAGGAAACCTCTCATAGTCAAGGGCGCGAGACAGATTGGGAAGACGGAATCGATTCGCGCATTTGGCAAAAAGAACTATGAATCTGTCATAGAAATCAACTTTGTCCTTCAGAAAAAATTTCGTACCATCTTCGACAGTGGTTACGAAGTCGATGCCATTATTAAAAACATCTCACTATTAGAACCTTCCTGGAAGTTTATTCCTAATAAGACTCTTATCTTTTTCGACGAATTGCAGAAATGTCCTGATTGTGCCACGTCTCTGAAGTCTTTTAATGAAGATCGGCGCTATGACGTGATCTGTTCTGGCTCGCTGATGGGAATCTATTATGAGGAAATTGAGTCAAACGCTGTGGGAAACAAAGAGGATTTCGAGATGCACTCGATGGACTTTGAGGAGTTTCTTTGGGCAAGAGGGTTTGCTGAATCACAAGTTGAGGACCTCTATACTCATATGGCAAGCCTTACGCCCTTCTCGGAACTGGAACTTTCCACCTATATGGATGTTTTCCGGGACTATATGACCATCGGTGGCATGCCGGAGGTCGTAAAAATGTATATTGATAACGGCCACTTTGGGGGGACATTGGAATTACTCCGTCAGCTCCTGTTGGACTACGAGGAAGATATTACAAAATACGCCAGCCAAACTGACAAATCCAAGGTCCTGGCTGTATACAACCATATCTCGACCTTTCTGGCTAAGACCAGTAAAAAGTACCAGATCACCAAGATTGCCAGAGGGGCAAGGAACCGCGAATACATCGGCGCCGTGGAATGGCTTGAAAAGGCAGGTGTTGTCAATATATGCTATTGTCTGAACAATCCGGAGCTGCCGCTGAAGGGGAACTATGACACCGATACATACAAAATATACTATCACGATACCGGCCTGTTAATCGCATCTCTGGATGAAGAAGCACAGGAGGACTTGAGGGCTAACAAAAATTTCGGGACTTACAAGGGTGCAATTTATGAAAACATAGTGGGAGAAATGCTCCGTAAATCCGGCTACGACAAGTTGTATTACTACAAAAGCGACAGTCCGGCCCTGGAGATGGATTTCTTTGTTCGCGATGCGCAAAACTTAATTCCCGTAGAAGTTAAATCCAAGGATGGAGCCACTGCATCTCTTAATCACCTGATAGACTGGCCTTCATTTCCGGACATTTCCTATGGAGTCAAGTTCGGATACAAGAATATTGGCTGGGGAGGTAAGTTCTACACCTTCCCTTACTTCCTTGCTTTCCTCTTGAAACGCTTTTTAAAAGAGGCCGGACATCCTATGCAATAAGAATGTAAGAAGAAATGAAAAAAGAAGTTAATCCCAAAGAAACCACGCGTGCCCAGGCATTTGAGTTATGGATGAAGGCGCCCAATCCTATGGTGACCTTCTTCAAAACACTCGATGTAACGCGGCTTGTCAGAGTCAGCAGTCGGAGAGGGCTGAAGTTCAATATGCTGATGGACTGGTGTATCGGCAAGGCAGCGGCTGACATCAAAGAGTTTTATCTACTGCCTGTTGGCGACGAACTGGTCCAGTATGATGCATTAGCCGTGAATACCATTGTAAAGAACAGGAACGGAGAAGTGAATTCCTGTGATATCCGGTTTAACGAGGATATGGAGGCTTTCAACCAAGAGTATCTGAAATACTCGGCAGAAGTGGCAGAAACTTGTGCCGACAGGGATCTTTCAGAGGACTGTATGGTCATTGGCACCTCCGCCATTATTGATACGGAGATTGATGGAGCAGTGGGTATGAACAGCGGCATCTTCAACAACCCCTTCATTATTTGGGGCCGATACCGTAAGAAGTGTTTTCGTTACTATCTGCCCATTTCTTTCCAATTCCATCATACCCAGATGGATGGCGCCCATGCCGGGACGTTCCTGCAGCGCCTGCAGGATGTAATCCGCAAGGTGGGATAGCCGGTATAATTGACATTCTTGGTTGGTGATTGTGACATTTCTGGTTGGTGACGGCCGCTGCCAGGAGGGCTTGAAGCGGTGGTTTGTGGCGCTTAAATAGTTGAAGACTAAACGATTAGAGTAACTGACGGGTATGCTATTCATACCCGTCAGTTACTCTAATGCGCTGATTTTCAGCGTGATAAGTGCCACGGTTACCGATGTACGTACATCCGCCCGAAGAAGCCCTTACGTTGTGCAAACGTTGTGCATTTTTTAAGAAAAACCCCTCTGAGATGCTCTCAAAGGGGTTTTTCTTGTGACTCCAACAGGACTCAAACCTGTAACCTTTTGATCCGTAGTCAAATGCTCTATTCAATTGAGCTATGGAGCCAGTTAGGTGCCTAAATTAGGCTTCCTTATTCTCTACGTAGACCTTCTCGCGGATGCGAGCCTTCTTACCGGTGAGATCGCGGAGGTAGAAGATACGTGCGCGACGCACTTTACCATACTTGTTGACCTCGATGCTGTCAATGAACGGGGACTGGTAAGGGAAAATTCTCTCAACACCCACGCCACTGGCGATTTTGCGAACCGTGAAGGTCTTGGTGAAAGGATCCATGCCGCTAATCTGAATGACTACACCGCGGAACTTCTGGAGTCTTTCTTTATCACCTTCCTTGATTCTGTAGGTAACGGTGATGGTGTCACCGGCCTTGAAATCGGGATAGGAGGCTGCTTTCTCGTTATTGAAAGCCTGCTCTGCAATCTTAATTAAATCCATATTTTCTAAATCCTTTATGCAACGTTGCGGTTTGGCTCCTGACAAGAGGTTGCGTTTTGTTTTGGGACTGCAAAGATACAATCTTTTTGTGAAGGAGCAAAACTTTTTCGAAAAAAATTAGAAAATATTTTTCACTTTATCGAATGTGGCCTTGTCTTCACGGGTAAGGTCCGGCTGGAAGGAGCTGCTGGCCCGCATTTGCTCCAGCGTTTCTTTCTCGCTTCTGGACAGCTTGTGCGGCACCCAGACCTGGAATTTGACATACATGTCTCCGTTTCCGCGGCCATAACCTTGCACGCTGGGGAGTCCCTTTCCGCGCAGTTTGACCACCGTGCCGCTCTGCGTGCCGGGCTCTACCTTTACTTTATAGCTGCCATCCAGGCAGGGAACAGATACCTCACATCCCAGCATGGCATCCATGACAGAGATGATGCGGGTATAGAACAGGTTGTTCCCGTCCCGCTGCAACTGCGGGTGGGGGAGTTCGTTGATGACGACCAGCAGATTGCCATTGGCGCCACCGTGCGGGGCGGCATGTCCCTCTCCCTGAATGGTGAGCTGCATGCCGTCTTCTACGCCGGCAGGAATGTGCACGCGCACAATCTCCCGCTTGCGCTCCAGACCGGTTCCGTTACAGCGCCGGCAGGGATTGGTAATGATTTTTCCTTCTCCCTGGCACTGCGGGCAAGTGGTGATGGTGTAACCCATGCCGAAGAGGCTGCGCGTCTGCTGGCGCACACGGCCCTGACCGCCGCACGTGGGGCAGGTCTTGATATCGGCCTCACTCTTGGCGCCCTTGCCGCCACAGTCCGGGCAGGGGCGGGCACGCTCCAGTGAGATCTCCTTGTCGCAGCCGTTCGCAATCTCTTCCAGGGTGAGCTTGACGCTGGTCCGGATGTCCCGGCCGCGGACTACCCGCTGCTGGGATTCTCCCTGGCCGCCGAAGCCGCCAAAACCACCGCCGAATCCACCGAAGTCAAAGCCGAAACTGCCGCCGAACACATTGCGAAGGAAATCATTGATGTCCATTCCGCCGAAGTCGAACCCGCCGGCTCCACCGCCCATTTGCTCGGCGGCAAAGCCGTATTGGTCGTAGCGGGCGCGCTTGTCGGGGTCGCTGAGCACGGAATAGGCCTCGGCCGCCTCCTTGAAGTTTTCCTCGGCGGTCTTCTTCTCGGCGTCGGAGCCGTTCACCCAGCGGTCCGGGTGCCACTTGAGGGCCAGTTTGCGGTAGGCGCTCTTGATTTCGTCGGCCGAGGCTTTCTTGTCTACGCCAAGTACCTCGTAGTAATCTCTCTTGTTTGCCATATCTTATGCTCCTACCACTACTTTAGCATATCTCAGTACCTTCCCGCTCAGGGTATAGCCTGTCTGGACCACATCAATCACCTTGCCCTTCAGGTCTTCTGACGGGGCGGGGAAGGTGGTGACGGCCTCATGCAGTTCGGTGTCAAAATCCTTGCCCTTGGCTTCGATGCGCTCCAGGCCTTTTCCTTTGAGGTAGGCCGACAACTTGTCGAAGATCATGCGTGTGCCCTCCTTTGCGGCATCGCTGTCGGTGCTCTTCTCCAGGGCACCCAGAGCAATCTCGCAATCGTCCAGGATGGGCAGCAGCCCTTTGATGGTATCGGATGCAGCCGAACTTACCAGCGCCAGCTTTTCCTCTGCCGTGCGACGGCGGAAGGTGTCAAACTCGGCTATGAGGCGGAGGTAGTCCGCCTTGGCGTCGTCGGCCTTTTTCCCGGCCTCTTCTACCTTCTTTTCGGCGTCCTGCGCCTTCTTCCCGGCTTCCTCGAGCTGCTCGTTCAGTCCTTCGATGCGGGCTTCCAGTGCCGCCAGCTTCTTGCTGTCTACGACTTCTTCTGTATTCTTTTTCTTCTTTTCTGCCATGGTATACAATAATTGCCGGACAGCACTCCAACAAAATGTCTGCCATGAACGCCATGACTGCCAAAGTGTCAGTCAATGCGCACCGCTCACGAAGCAGATGCGGCGGTAAATCCCGGTATCTCATAGCACAGGCGCATGGAAGTAGGGAATGCCGTTGCTGCTAAAGAGGGAATGGGCCGATGCCACCGGAAGGTAAAATCCCTCCTCCGGTCCCGACTGTACCCACACATCAAACGCGCAGAATGGCGCCTTGGCATCCTGCTCCCGCGTGGACCATACGCCCATTACACTGATTCCCACCATGGCCGGAATCATGGATTCCAGCATGTGATAGATAGCCAGCATGCCGTTGTGGTAGAAAGCCGGTAGGGGTCCATGCTCAAACCCCTCAGGAAACCCCTCCAGAAAGACGCCGCCACCATCGTGTTCCAGCCGGATGTGTACCTCCTCTAAGGAGTAAAGGAAACTGTTCAATCTTGTCATAACTCAAAAGTTTTTGGCAAGATACACCCCTTTTTGCCCAAAACCATATTTTGGCAAGCCTTGCCAAAGTTTGGTGTTTTCGAATATTTTTCTATGGTATCTTGGACGCGAGAACCCGGTATAATTGACATTTCTGGTTAGTATGTCGTGCGAGGGCGTTGCGATGGCCGAAGGAATTTGGTTTTTCGCAAAGCCTTGCGAAAAATAAATTCCTTTGGCCGATGGCCCAGCGAAATTCAAGCAGGCATACGAACAAAAGCGGGATTTCGCCCAAATCACGCTTAAGATCGTCACCGCCGGCACTACCCACCGCCTGGGCCAGAAAAACAAAAAAACCGGCAGCCCCAAATCTGAGACTGTCGGTTGTAACCTTTGTGGCTGCAGAAATTACTTCTTGCGGCTCTTGTATCTCTGATAGAACATATCCACACGACCAGCGGTGTCCACCAGCTTCACCTTGCCCGTGTAGAACGGGTGGGAAGTGTTGGAGATTTCCAGCTTCACCAGCGGGTACTCAACGCCTTCCACTTCGAGGGTCTCCTTGGAGGGAGCGCAGCTGCGGGTGACGAAGACGGTGTCATTGGACATATCCTTGAAAGCTACAAGACGGTAGGTTTCGGGATGAATTCCTTTCTTCATTTTACGTAAAAATTAAATTGTTAACAATTTTGGACCGCAAAGATAGGAATAATATTCGGAATAAACAAATAGATCGTTATTTCATGCGGTAAGGCGCATCCTCATACAGAATATACCGCTTGGCCTTGCGAATCCACTTCTGCTCTTCCATTTTCACGTGCTCCTGCACCACATCAAAGGAAATATCCTCGCGGAGATACGCTTCCAGCACGGGATCGGCCAGTTTGGTCCAGAATGCCGGCTCAAACTCGAAGGCCGAGTAATGCTCGCGGAACCAGCGCATGAGGTGCAGCGTGTGCAGCAGGCTGTGGTAGGGCTCCCCAGGCACCAGCATAATCTGGAAGCCGAAGCAACGCTCCCCGGCATAGCGGCCGGCCGCCGGCGTAAAGGAACAGGGCCTGAGCAGCGCTCCGTGTGCCTGGGGCAGGTCCTCGGGCCGCAGCGGTTTCACAAAAGGCGCACCTATATATTCATAGGGACGTGACGTGCCGATACCCGGAGACAGCGTGGTGTTGTTCCAGAGTCCGCCGCCACTATATAAATAAGAGGTGAACAGACCCGGAATGTCGCTGGCCGGTGCAATGGTCCAGGGCATGAGCTGCCGGTTGGCATCCGTCGCCATGGCCGATATCACGTGGATAGGGAAGCGAGCCCCCATTTCCGACGCATACAGGTTCACCAGCTCACCCAGCGTGAGCCCGTGCCGATGCGCCACCTTGGGAACATACATCTCCCCGGCCACCGCCGGAATGGTGCCTTCCACCACGCGGCCGGATGGATTCAGATGATCCACTATATATAAGGAAGGTGCTTCGTCCCCGAGGAGCGCGAGCATCTCCATGAGCTGCATCACGTCCTTCGTGTAGTTGAAGTACCGTACCCCTACATCCTGGATCTCCACCACCACGGCGCTGAGCTCCCGCAGCTGGTCGGCCTCACATACAATGTGGTTGGTGCCGGGCGTGAGCTCGGCCTCCCGCGGATTGAACACGGTAGCGAGATTCCCGCGGGAGGCAAAGATGTCCCACATCCATCGGCCCTTACCGGTATCCCAGCAGTTCTGCGTACAGAAGCACCCGACCTTGCCATACAGCAGGGCCTTGTCCAGCTGGTCCTCCAGCGGTGTTGTCCGGAATGAAAACACTAGCCGATAATCTTCTTTGCCACGGCAATCACCTCATTGCCCAGCGCCTCGGCAGCCTCCATGGTAGAAGCCTCGGAGTAGATGCGGATGATGGGCTCGGTGTTGGACTTGCGCAGGTGCACCCACGTCTTGTTGGCCTCGAAGTTGATCTTGACGCCGTCAATGTCGTTGATGTTCTCGTTGGCGTAGATCTTCTTGAGCTCGGACAGAATCTTCTCGATGAGGGCGCTGTCGCTCAGCTGGATCTTGTTCTTCGCAATGAAATACTGCGGATACGTCTTCTTGAGCTCGCTCACCTTCATCTTCTTGTGGGCCAGGTTGGAAAGAAACAGGGCCGTTCCCACCATGGCGTCGCGGCCGGCGTGGATGGCCGGATAGATGACGCCTCCGTTACCTTCTCCGCCGATGAGGGCACCCACCTTGTGCATGAGGGTGGTCACGTTCACTTCACCCACGGCCGATGCATAATAGGTGCCGCCGTGCTTCTCGGTAACGTCCCTGAGGGCGCGGGTAGATGAAAGGTTGGACACCGTTGCAATGGGCTTGCCTTCTTTCTCTGCGAGTTCGCAAAGGTAGTCGGCCACGCTCACCAGCGTATATTCTTCCACGAAGGGCTCGCCGTCCTCCTGGATGAAGGCCAGACGGTCCACATCGGGGTCTACGGAGATACCGAGGTCTGCCTTTTCCTTCTTCACGGTCTCGCAGAGGTCCACGAGGTTGGCGGGAAGGGGCTCGGGGTTATGGGCGAAGTCTCCGGTAGGATTGCAGTTTAGGCCGATGCACTTGACGCCCAGACGTTCCAGCAGCCGGGGCATGATGATGCCGCCGACGGAGTTGATGGCGTCTACCACCACCGTGAAGTGGGCGGCCTTGATGGCCTCCACGTCTACGGCCGGCAGGGCCAGTACGGCGTCCAGATGCTTGTCGGTGAAATCTTCTTCTTCCACATTGCCCAGCTCGTCTACCTCGGCAAAGCAGAAATCCTCTTTCTCGGCGAGGTCCAGCACGGCCTGTCCTTCCACGGCGGTCAGGAATTCGCCTTTGTCGTTAAGGAGCTTGAGGGCGTTCCACTGACGGGGGTTATGGCTGGCGGTGATGATGATACCACCATCGGCCTCGGCAAAGAGGACGGCCATTTCCGTGGTGGGGGTGCTGGCGAAGCCGCATTTGACAACGTCGATGCCGCAGCCGATGAGCGTGCCCACCACCAGCTGCTCTACCATGTCACCCGACATGCGGGCATCCTTGCCCACAACTACCTTGTAGCGCTCGCCGTTGGGCTGAGCCTTACGCTGAGGGAGAGTGGCGGCATAAGCAGCCGTAAACTTGACAACATCGATGGGGGTAAGGGCGCCTCCCGGGGCGCCTCCGATGGTTCCGCGAATACCGGAAATGGATTTAATTAAGGTCATAATGCAATCTGTGTGTTCAATGAACCAGCAAAATTACTAAATTTGCGACCTTAAAACAATAGGTATAGGTATGAAAGGTTTTTGGACTGTCCTGATGCTCGTTTTTTCGAACGTTTTCATGACGTTCGCATGGTACGGACACTTGAAGCTGCAGGAGATGAAAATTTCCACCAGCTGGCCGCTTATTCTCATCATTCTCTTTTCCTGGGGCATCGCTTTCTTCGAGTACTGTCTCACTGTGCCGGCCAACCGCATTGGCTTCATCGAGAATGGCGGTCCGTTCAACCTCATGCAGCTCAAGGTGATCCAGGAGGTGATTTCCCTCACCATCTTTACCATCATCGTCACCTTCTTATTTAAAGGCCAGGCCCTGCAGTGGAACCACATTGCCGCTTTTCTATGCCTTATCCTCGCAGTTTTTTTCGTTTTTTTGAAATAAAAATTTGCAAGAACAAAAAATATTCGTACCTTTGCACTCCCAACCGCTGGGTTCGTATAACGGTTAGTACTCGAGATTCTCAATCTCGCAATAGGAGTTCGATTCTCCTACCCAGTACCAAAAGCGCTGCCTCCAAAGAGACAGCGCTTCTTTTTATATGGTACTTCGCCCTTCTTCCTTCATCTTGGCGTCTACCTTGTCTTTCTCTGCCATGAGAAGTTCCATGAGCCAGTCCTTCTGCTCCTCGCTCAGGCCCAGGTCCCTGCAGGCACTCTCATAGCGGTTAATCACCGCCTCCTGATACCGGTGGTACTGCATGGAACGCCGGATTTCCTCCTCAATGGTCTCGTGCTCCACCTCATAGCTCTGCTTATAGTAATCCTTGTATGCCTCCTCCGACACCAGTTTGAGGCAGTAGTAGAACAGCCCCGCCGTCAGGATAATTACCCCGGCAATTCCCAGGACCAGCGGAACCTTCTGGATAAGCCCCAGCATGGCAGGAATGCCGCCTACCAGGAAAAGGAGAAGGGCAATAAACTCGTGTTTATGGCGTTTGAAGATTCTTATTCTCATAACTGTAGCGTGTTGAATTTACGTTTCTGTAACAGTTTTATGCGGAGCGCGTTCTCTGCCTCCTTGGCATTGAGCGCAGTCTGGAAAGCCTTTCGCTCCATGAGCTGGGCGTCGTTCATGGCCCGCAACTGGCTCAGGTTGTCGCTTAGGCGCCACTGCTGGACAATCATAAAGATGAAAACCAGAAGGAACATCACCAGAAAGCCGCCCATCAGGGCCATGTCGTTCTGCAGCCTCAGCTGCTGGGCTTCTTCCCGCAGCTGTGCGTTGTTCATTTCCGCATCCAGGATGGCGAGGTCCTCGTTCTGTACCTTAATATATACGGAATCTTTCTGCTCCATGAGCTGCGAAAGCTCCCTGTAGGCACCTGAATAATCTCCCATCTCCGCATAGAGCAGGTGCTTCTGCTCCCTGCGCGTGTGCTCGCTGAGAATGCCATCGGCCTCCCGCAGCGCGTCAATGAACTGCCCGCGCGAGCGGAGGTAGGTGATGTCCAGCGCACTCCGCGTATCTCCGTCGGTCTGGATGGTGTACAGCGGGTCCTTGAGGAGCTCCTGGTACGTCTCCCAGAAGGCCGGGTAGTTACCCTCGGCATGGTAGAGGACGGCACGGGTCATCTGCGCCTTGATGCGTATGTTCGGGAAAAACGACTCGAACTCCTGCGCCCGCGTGCAGTACGCCTCGGCCTCGCTGAACCGCTTCATGCTCACATTCTCCTGCGAGAGAAGGATGTACAGGTTGGGCAGCTCCTGCTCGGAATTCGATTCCCGGCAAAACCGCACCGCCTTCTCCAGGTTCCTTGCCGCCAGCTCGTGGTTGTCGCGGTAGCTGTGGATGAGGCCGATGATCCGGTACGCGTACATGCGTCCTTCGGGCTTTTTTTCGGCCGATGCCAGCCGCTCCATGGCCCGCGCTTCCAGCATGGCGTCGGAGACGTAGCCCATGCGAACGAGGTATTCGCTGTATTCGTGGAGGGTGGCAAAGTAGAAGTCCCGAAGGTCCCGGCGGTCGGCCAGGATTGTCTTCACTTCCTCCGCCGCCGCGGTCATCTTCTCGCGGTCTCCCTGCACAAAGCGCACGGGAATCTCCAGCGACAGCCCCAGGCACTTGTACCGGAAGTTGTTCTTCTGGACACCGGCCGTATACAGCGAATCGGCCAGCTCCAGATTATCCAGGCTGTACTGCTGCATACGGCCGTAGGCGTAGCGCAGGAACGTCTCCTGGTCTACGCGGAGACGGTTCACAATCTGCGCCCGGGCACCCAGGCACAGCATCGCTGCCGTCAGAATAACGATAAGGCGTCGCATCATGCGCGTTTTTTCCCCTCGACGATGGACATCTGCGTCACCACGCAGGTGAGCAGCTTCTCCATGATGATGGGCTTCATGATAAAGTCGTTGGCCCCGGCATTGAATCCCTTGATGACGTCCTCGTTGGAGTTGAGGGCCGACAGGATCACAATCTGGATGTCGGATGTGGCAGGGTCTTCCCGCAGGCGACGGATAACCTCAAAGCCGTCTATCCCGGGCATCATGAGATCCAGCAGGATGAGGTCCGGCTTTTCGGTGGCCACGGCATCCAGGGCTTCCTGTCCGCCGGAAGCCGTGCGCATCCTGAAATTGAAGCGGGAAAGCATCTTCTGAACCAGTACCAGGTTCAGGGGTATGTCATCTACTGCCAGTACATTGTACTTGGAGTAATCGTGCTCCTGGGCGTAAATAGGTACCATAGGATTTCGTTTTTAATTCTCAATAAGTTTAGGTATTTGTCTTCAGATGGGCGGCCCACACTTTGGGCGTGTAGCCGGTAATCCGTTTAAACGTGCTGTTGAAGGACGATGCGCTCAGGAAACCGCAGGCCTTCGCAATGTCTTCCTGGTTGGCCGCAGGGTGCTTGCGGATATACTGCTCGGCGTAGTCCACGCGCAGGATGTTCAGGACCTCGGGGAATCCCAGGCTGTAATTCTGGTTCACCATGCGCGAGATATAGGTCTTGTTGGTGTGCAGGCGGTCGGCAACGTCGGTGAGGGTGATGCTGGGCTGCAGGAACAGCTGCTCGTCCAGCATGAGATGCTGGAAGCGGGCTAGAAGGTCCGACTCTTCGCCGGAAGCCGATGCGCTGCCCATGATGGTGGCCGACAGCGAGCTCCCCTTGGTGCTCTTCCCGATATTTCGGCCCGGATTCTCCGCGCCCGCCTGCACCTCCAGCCGGGAAAGCAGCTGGGTAAGGGCTTCTCCCCGGAGCATCGGAACCATGTCCATGACAACCTCGGCCGCATTCTCGGCGGCACACTCGCGGTTGTAGTTGAAGCGGAAACTGGAAGCGATGTCGGGCAGGGACACAAACTCCCGCGCACCGAACATCCCTAAGAAAAAGAACAGGAATTCGAAGGCCGATGTAAGGACGATGACGGCATAGGTGAGTGCCGGAGTCCTCAGGAGCAGGGGATGCAGGAAGATTTTTGCGCCGAAGCCCATGAGGATGAAAACCGCCAGGGTGAGCTGGATTTCCAGCAGCCGGACGCGGCGTTTCCCCACCAGGAAATCCTTCAGATGGGTAAGGCTGTACCGGATGCGGATGCCCACGAAGATAATGTAGCCCGCCATGAAGAGGATTTCGAGCGCCATCACGATGCGGAAGATGAAGAAGGTCCAGATGTAATAGGCCCTCTCCATGCCGCTCAGGTACAGGATGCCTCCCTTTTCTCCCGCAATGATGCGGTCAATCAGCGATTCGGTTCCCTTGGCGCCCAGCGCTCCCGTGAGAATGAGCCCGGCGGTAAACAGCATCACCGGAAGGACAATCCAGGACATCTGGATGGGCCGATGCCGGTATCCCCTCCATAGATGCGAGAAATACAGGCAGGTGAGCGGGATGAGGGCCGGTGCCAGCAGCTGGACCAGAAGATGGGCAGCCGTTTTGCTATTCAGGATTTCCCCCAGGATGAGGTCTCCCAGCGCCATGGCGGCCACTGTCCCGATGAGCAGCTGCATAATTTTGTACGTGGAGCTTTTGCGGGCCATGAAAAGGTGCACGAGGCCCCAGAACAAGGCCACGAATCCCGGAAGCATATATAGAGAGACCACTCGCATCCAGACTCCTCCTTCCTAAAAGTCCATGTTGTTCTCGTAAATCTTGGTCTCCCAGTCTCCGATTCCGGCCGTAAAGCTGATTTCGCGATAAATGGAAGCGAGATCCATGCCCAGGTGGAAGGTATACTGCTTTCCCGGAGCCATGGTATTGCCGGGAAGGATGCCGTATACGGGATACCTGAACACCTGACCCTCCAGGGGCCCGTAAGTTTCTCCGTTAAGGGTGAACCCGTCCACGTCGAAGACGGCCTCGATATACTGTTTCCCCATGACGATGCGGTCTGGGATGGCATAGAAGCGGTGGCTGTCGGCCATCTTCTCCACCAGGGCGTCGCTTCCCACAAACCGCTCGTTGGAAGACCCTACGCCCACGGGCGCATTCCCCTCGAACACCGTCACTTCCCGGTAGTATCCCTGGTAACTCCAGTCTCCGCGGTCCAGGACAATGTCGTTGAGATAGACTCCGGCCGATGCCACCTGATGGGCGACGAGCTTGCGCAGCCGGATGTGCCCCTGCATCTGCCTTTCCGCCGTGACGTCGCACACGCGGAAACCGATGTCGTTGGTAATGTGGCTGAAAGTAAGCGGAAGCGTATTGAGCTGCCGGATGCTCGTCTCCACCGTCTTGGATACCAGGGGACCGGCTTCGGTCTCCGTGGACTGGAAGGGGATGGAGTAGGCCCGGTGACCGGAATCCTCGAAGCTTATGTCCTTCACGTACGGATAGTAGGCGCTGAAAAGGACCGGGGTGGGAATGTCCCAGAGCCCTTTGTCCATATAATAGGTATACCGGCCGTCCTGACTCTGGACGGGGCGGTTGTTCAGAAGAAGTTCTCCGGATTCCTCTTCCACGGCGATGAGAGAGAAAGGCCGCCGGGTGTCCATCCGGGCCAGAAGGTCTGCGGCGTCTACCATATCGCCCATATCCCCTTTGGTTATGCCTTCCCGTGTGACGGTAATGTCAAAGTCCAGCCTTCGCAGGGAAGCCGACGCTCCGTCAGACGACGGTTCGCTCAATTTGACGCAGCTGGCAAAGGCCACTGCGAGCAGTAACGGCGCTTTTGATGCGGGGAAGATGTCGTTTTTCATAGTTACGTGGTCTTTCCGTGACAAAAATAATAAAAAATTCGGATTGTCAAGATGCAAATTTTGTATTTGGCAAATAATTATAAGAATGACCAAAATTTACATCTTCTGAATTCGTAAAAATATTTCTTGAAAAGTTCCTTTATATTCCAAAAATAAAATCGGTGTTTAAAGCGTGTCAAAGTGCTAAAATTTTAGTTTTGAAACACGAATTTTCGATTTTTATCATGATTTTACAAATTGACGAATTGTCAAAAAATGCTGTAAGTGACTGAAAATCTTTTGGAAAGAAAAATTTTCTGTTATACCTTTGCCACCGTTTTTTTTGAGAAAAGAAAAACCTGAACGACAGTTAGTAGCATTTTGTTTAGCTCGCTCAATATGAGGCTTCGTTGCACGACCATGACTATTCTGGCTGTGCTTTTGTGCTGCATACTGCCCGATACCGCTTTTTTATTACGCGCACAGGAGCGCGAGGCGCGTACGCGTATAAGCGTCCTTTTCCCCATCAACCGATATGTCCTGCTCCGGGACTACGCCGACAACGCCAGCGCCCTGGATGCCCTGGACCGTCAGCTCCTCGAAGACAACCCCGCCGGCATTAACCTGGTGGTCATCATCTCCGCCGCTTCTCCGGAAGGTCCCACCACATTCAACGAGATGCTCTCGAAGCGTCGCGGTGAAGCCCTGAGAAGCTATGTGCTGGCCCAGCGCCCGGACCTCGAAGACAAGATCGAGCTCCGCAGCGTGGGTGAAGCCTGGGTGGAGCTGCATATCGTAGACCTGGGCCTTTCCCCGGCTGAGCGCGAGAAAGCCCTCCGCTCCCGTTCCGACTGGCGCAGCATTGTCCGTAAGAAGCTTCCGCCCCTGCGTTACGCTTTCCTGGACATTACCCGTGCGGCCCTTCCCTCGGAGACCCTGTGCATGCCCATGCTGCAGCAGCCGGTTCAGCTGCTCAGCGTACCGCAGGTGAAGCCCGTGACCGCTGTCCGCAAAATCCAGCCCGTCCTGGGCATCAGCACCGACCTCCTCTACGACCTCACCTACGTTCCCCACTACGGTCTCACCTCCATTCCCAGCTTTAGCCTGGAGTATTATCCGAGGCGCGGCCACTGGACGGTGGGAGCCGATGTAGAGTGGCCCATGTGGCAGCACTACGAGAATCACCGTTTCCTGCAGGTGAACAACATCACGCTCTGGACCCGGAGATACTTCAAACCCACCGACGGCCGTTTCGGCGGAGCCTACCTCCTCCTGAACGCCAACGTGGCCCGCTACGGCATTGGCTGGGATGCCAAGGGCTGGGAAGGGGAAGGAATTGGCGCCTCGCTGGGTGCCGGCTACAAGCTCAATCTGGGAAAACGCCTGTTCCTGGACTTCGGCCTGGCTCTCGGTGCCTTCTATTCCCCCTACGACCCTTACGTGTACGGCTTTGACAGCACCGGACGCTATTACTACGACTACAACGGAGACGTGGACAAGTTTGTCGCCCGCTCCAAGCGCCTTATGTGGATGGGCCCCACCCGGGCCTATATTTCCGTGGGCATAGACCTCTTTAACCGGAAGAGAAGATAGAGCATGAAGCACTTGAAGCTCATATCGCTGCTTACGATGGTTACCCTCCTTGCAGGGTGCGCCATCGAGCCGCCGCTTTATCTGAGAAGGCCGGTTACCACCAAGGTGGTACTTACCACCAAGGTGAACGTGAATGTGATGTGGCAGATTGACTGGCAGGCTCGCTGGGATTTTGCCTGGAACACCACCGTGCTGGGCCCGCTGGGCTACCAGGATCCCGCCAGCATGCGCCTGCACATCTACACGCTGGATGAAATGGGCCAGCCCGGTGCCCATGCGGTGCACAACTTCATGGGAAGGTCGGCCACCATGGATGTCTTTGTGGGAACGCACAACCTGCTGTTCCACAACAATGACTCCGAGTCGCTCCTTTTCAAGGCCGATGGAGACCTGGAGCCGATGCACAGCTACACGCGCACCATCTCGTCGGGCCTCAAGGGTTCCAGTCCGGTGTATACCGCCGCGCAGAAGGCCATGGGCTTCACCAAGGCCGATGAACCCAGGGAGGAGCCTGTCGCCCTCATGCCCGACGGCTTGTTCGTGCTCTTTGACAAGGGTCGTGTCATTACCGACAATCCCGATGATTACGAGTACGAGGACGGCAGGTATGTGCTCAAGATTACCGGTGAGCTTTATCCTGCAACCTATATATATTTATTCCAGATCAAGTTCATCAACAACAATGGACGTGTGGTGGGAAGTAACGGCGGTGCGGCCGTGACCGGCATGGCGCAGGGGGTGAACTTGTGGACGATGGAGAGCCATGAGGAGACGGTGAGTGTGCCGATGGACGTGTACATGGACCGTTCCCAGGATATGATGGGCGCCAGGGTGATGACCTTCGGACTGCCGGGTTGCAATCCGTACGATGATGCCTCTGTTGCCGCTGCGGGGAAGATCAAACACTATCTGGTGCTGAATATTTCCTACTCCAATGGCAGCTGGAAGAATGCCCGGTTCGATGTGACCGACCAGGTGAATGCCCTGCCGCTTGGCGGCGTGATTGAACTGGATGTGGATGTGGATGACATTCCGCCGGAGAGCGGTACTCCCGGAAGCGGTGGTGGTTTTAATGCCCTGGTTTCGGAGTGGGATGAGAGAACGGGTTCGACAACAATATCAGATTAAATATCATATCTTTAACTATTAACCCAAAACTATTTATGCGTATGAAAAAGATCATTCTGATCGCCGCAGTGGCCATCGCCGCTGCCGCTTGCAGCAAGACCTTCGACACGAATCTTGCTACTGAAAAGGCCGTAGGCTTCTCCTCCTGGAACGACGTGATGACAAAGGCAGACAAGACCGCCTTTGCCGCTAACGACGAAATCGAGGTGTACGGTTACAAACACAACGACGGGGCCGACAAAGCCACCGTGTTCAACAACGTCGATGTGAAATACGACGGTTCCGCCTGGACGTATTCTCCCATCCGTTTCTGGGACAAGAACTTCAGCCACTACACTTTCTTCGGCGTTTATCCCAAGGATAAGCTCACCTCCGGCGACTATGCCCAGAACGGTCTGTTCGCTACCGGCGACTTTACCTATGATGGTGTATCCGAGCAGCTGCTTATCGCCAAGAAGACTACCGTCGTCAACGCCAACTTCGGCCAGACGGTCAACCTCACCTTCAAGCACCTCGCTTCCAAGGTGGATATCAAAGTGAAGAAGCACACCGAGATCCAGGATGTCAAACTCACCGTGAACAGCATTTCCGTGAACAACATCGAGACCAAGGGTTCCTTCACCGTCTCCAGCTACGATGGCTCCAACAACCCTGTCGGCAGCTGGACCGTGGCCACCTCTCCGGTAAAGAATGACAACACCGTTACTCCTTACAAGAACGCCACCGCCGTTGAGATCGCTGCCGGCGTGAACACCTCCGCCAACCTGATCATCGGCCTTATCGCTATGCCTCAGACCATGGCTACCGGTACCGGTGCTCAGACCATCACCATCGACTACACGCTCACTACCGGTACCGCCCCCGATCTGGATTCCGTGAACTATACGAAGACCTTCGAGATCGGCGCCTTCGACAAGACCGATCCCGATCCCACCGATAAGGACAACACTGCCCCCTTCATCTCCTCCTGGGAGCCCGGCGTTCACTACACTTATTATATCACCATCAACGCCAACAACAAGATTACCTTCACGGCCGACATCGAAGACTGGGCTAGTGCCACTACTATTGAAGGTCATCATTATATCATCCAGTAGTAATCCATGCCTAACCGCATCATACGCATAGCAGCTGCACTTGCATGCTACAGCCTCATCTGGGGCTGCAGCATGCAGCTCGATCGCCCGGCGGAACCTGAAGCCATCGGCTTCAGCGCCGGGCAGTCGCTGCTGCGCGAAGATGCAACCAAGTCGGATCTCCTGAAAGACGACTTCCTCGAGGACGACTGTTTCTTCGTATACGCCTCCAAAACCATCTCCAGCAGCCACCGCACCGTATTCCGTGGCGACGCCGTCTCCGTAGACGGCAGCAACCACTGGGACTACGCCCCGCACCGCTTCTGGGACTTCAGTTCGGAGCGTTACGATTTCCTGGCCTTTTCCGGCCCTTCCACTTCCTCCACCATCAGCTGCAACCCTGCAGCCGAAGGCGCCCTCTCCGCCCTGGTCTCGTACGATCCTGTCTATGCTCAGTACGACCTCATGGCGGCCTGCAAGCGCCGGATCGTCACCAGCGGCCAGACAGACCCTGTGGACCTGCTGTTCTATCACATGCTCAGCGCCGTGAGCGTAACCGTCATCAACGATTCGCCCGCGGCCGTACCCATAACCCTGAACAGCTACAAGTTCCAGAACCTGTGTACACAGGGCACTGCTCCCGTTTCGCAGAACGACGATACTCCGGTTATTCCCGGCGTCTGGAACGACATGTCCTACAACACCAACCTGGTGCTGGGACACGACTTTGGCGGGAATGTCATCGTCAACGGCGGCGGAGCCCGCGTTCCGTCCCCGAAGACAGACCTCATGATCCCGCAGGAATTCGGGCTGTCCCTCACCTACATTCCCCGTCTGGTGCTGGACTACTCCTACAAGGAAGCCCCCGATGCCGAGCCCACCCGCGTGGTGACCGGTATCCGTCTGGAGGAAATCAAGGCTGTGGCCGACGACCAGTACATTGTGAAGTGGCTGCCCGGTGTACGCTACACCTACGAGGTCCACATCCGTATGGGTGGCGGTCTCCGCGTGAGCGTGACGGTGGCGCCATGGGAAGAAATCCATGCAGAAACGCCTGGTGTAACCATCAAGTAGAAGTGTTTGGGAAGTGAAGAAACTTCTTTCATATCTCTATCTTGTGGCGGTGACTTTGTTGCTGCCGGGCGTTTCGTGCACTCGGGAAGAGGTGCCGGGGACGGGTAATGCCGGAACCATCACCATCTCCCTGGAAACGCTGGAAATGGAAACCAAGGCAGGGGAGGGCTCCCTTCTCATTGCCGTGGCAAACTACAGTGGAACCGTGGTAGCCAAGTACCCCGCCACGGGAGAACTCATTGCGGAATCCACCGTAGAATTCCAGAACATCAACCCCGGTACGTACACGGTATATGCCGTGAAAGACGCCGATGCCGCTACGGCTACGGCCTTTTCGGGCGCTGCGACGGCATCGGCCCTCGACGCTATCACCCTCTCCTCCTTCTCCGAACTCGCCATCCCCATGGCGGCCAAGGGAAGCGTGTCGGTCAACGCCGGGGGTAACGGCCAGGTGAACCTGGCCCTCGAGCGCGTGTGCGCCCGCGTGAGCCTTTCCTTCCTCAATGAGACGGGGGAGGCCATCTCGGTCTCCGACTGCACCGTCACCCTGGAAAAGATGAATCCGGCGGGAGGATACCTCATCGGCCGTGACGCAGACTACATCAGCGGCGTCACCCCTCCCGACCTTGTTCTCTCGCACACCGGAGCGGTTGCCATCGAGAACCTCCAGAGCAGCGACTACGCCAACCTGTCGGCCCTGGTGTTCCCCAGCAAGGCACCGGCGCACCGGCCCGGATACCGCTACCTGTGCTCCATCCAGTTCACCGTGGGCGGCGAGGTGTATGAATTCACGGACCTTCCGGTGCACGACCGCCGCTCGGCCGATATCCAGGCTGTCTCGCGCAACCAGCACCTCATGATCGAGACGCGTATCGGCAAGAAAATTGAAGACAAATTCCTGGTCTCCTTCCACTTCGAAGTGAATGACTGGGTGTACGAAGAACCCTCGTTTGTTTGGTTCCACTGATATGAAGCTGTTTAGAAGTATCTTTTGCCTTGTGATGCTTCTGGTGGCGGTATCCTGCCACCGGGAAGTGAACGTGGATCCGGCAGGCTCGCGCGTGCCGGACGGGCAGCCCGTGACCCTGAAGATCGGGTTCGGCGGCCCTTCCATGCTCAAGGTGGATATCGGAACCAAGGCCGAGGCCAGCCGGGCCGACGAATCCTACGTCCATGACCTCTACGTCATGATCTTCGATGAGGACGGAAATCGCTTTTATGACCGCTACTTCACCTATGAGCACAAGACGGCCCAGCTCAGCGACCTGGAAGCCAACCCGAATGAAGGCTGGTGGGTGGAGAACTCGGAATACGATTCCGACAACCAGGTTTACACCACTACGCGCGGCGTGGTGAAAATTGCCACGGTATCGCGCCAGAACTGCACGCTGGTAGTACTGGCCAATATCTCCAACTCCATCTCTACGCTGGACGGAAAGGCCGATGCCCTGGACTGCCTCACGCAGATTACCACCCTGGACCTTCTGAGCCGCGTGAAAGTGACCCTGCGGCAGGAGGTCGTGAACCGCACGGACCTTTTCATGATGCTGGGCATGACGGGGGCGACGGTTGATACCGGCTCTTCCATCTGGGGCCATATCGATGATGGCGGAAATCCTGTCTATGACGGCACCAAGGTGCAGCTGAACACCCTGGAGGCGAAGGTGAAGTTCTACGTGTCCTTCGATGCGGCCGACGACGGAAAGACCTACATCAATCCCGACGCCAGCCAGGCCGACCTCTGGCAGGTGTACAATGTCCCCTCCAGCTCCTATCTGGTTCCCCGCGCCGAGGATCCCGAAAACGTAAACTACTTCTCCACGGAGGAAGCTTATTTTGAAGGCATCCACAGGGACGATAATGACAAGGTGTGGCAGGTCTTTTCCTTCTACATGCTGGAAAACCGCCAGTCCTCCAAGCGCAGGGCCAGCATCGAGTCCCTCGACGCCCCCAATTACTATTTCCGCGAAAAACAGGACAAGACTCCAGATGCCGTGCATACTACCCCGGAAGAGAGTTTCGTGGTCAACGGCGACTGGACCTATGCGCCCGCAAAGGGTACGTATGTGAAGTTTGACACGGTACTGGGCTTCACGCAGGACGGTATCGAGTCCCTGGGCGGAACCGGCTATGACAAGAATGCCCTGTCGGCCGAGGTGCGTTATACCGTGCATCTGGGGAATTTCGCCTCCAGCAAGGGTGCCTCGCACAACTTTGACAATTACGATGTGGCCCGCGGCCACGCCTATTCCTATTACATCACCATCCAGAACGCCGAGAGCGTTTACATTGAGGTGGCCGGCGAGAACGGCAACCCCAACAACATCCGGGAAGACGAGCCCGGACAGGAAGGCTCCCTGATGCTCGCTACTACGGACCTCGTGAACTGCGATGCCCACTACGAGTATCACTGCATGACCTTCTACTACGACCGCAACCTGGATCCCAGCCTGCTGTCCTGGTATGTGAAAACGCCCTTCGGTGAAGGTGCCGCCCACTATGACGACAGGAATAATGAGTGGGTGTCCACGTTCAAGGATGACAAGTGGGTGATGTTCAGCCTCAACAACGTGGTGGGCGATGATTACTCCGAACTGCGCCAGGCATATCCCGGTATCGGCGCTTATGACACCTCCTGGACTCCGGCTTCCCCGGGCTCCCGGCCGCTTCTGATGGATATCCGCCAGCTGGTGAGCTATATCTTTGACCAGACCAAGAAGAAAAATGACGGGGCTGCCAATGACTTTGTGGGGGACGGAGAAGAGGCCAAGATTCGCGTGACGGCCTTTGTGGATGAGTATTACTATGAGAGCGACCCGCTGGTTGGGAACGGAAAACCCGAGCCCGACCTTTGGCGAAAGTTTGTGAACGCGAAGCCCCGCGAACTGCATATCCTGTCCAAGGCCCGCTTCAGCGAAGACCGCCAGAGTACGCTGGTTACTTCCTCCCATGCCATTATCCAGCAGTCTATCCAGTCCTTCTACAACGTGTACTCACCCCTGCTTTCCTCCCTGTGGGGAACCGAGCACCGGGACGAGATGTCTTACGCCAACCGCGTCAAGAAGAACCCCGACGAAGCCGACTATGTCTGGAGCTGGTGGCCTTCCGGGAGAAGTCTCCCTTCGGGAGGAGACACCAAGGACGAGGAAAATGGCCGTATCAACACCGCCACGCTGTGGGGCCTCAACAGCGGCATACCCCAGCACTGGGCCGATGCCAATGACGATTCCTATACGGGTTACCTGTACTACAACGTGCTCAACGTGGTGCCCGAACTCAAGGATGTCAACAAGTACATGGCCTATTCCTGCCTTACCCGCAACCGCGACAACAATGGTAACGGCGTCATAGACCCTGAGGAACTGCGCTGGTATACGGCTTCCGTGAACCAACTCATCGGCATGTGGGTGGGCTCCGAATCCCTTTCCAAGGCGGTGCGCCTGTATCAGCCGCTGGACGCTTCCAACAAGACGGATGGTCTTCAGTGGCGCTCCTGGGTGGTTTCCAGTACGGCGTCCAAGAATGGTTTTTCAGACCCTGTCGTAATCCGTGCCGAGGAAACGGCTACCCGCTCCAACTACAACTTCTTTGACTGGGCCGGTTTTTCTGCCACCCAGCGTGATATGGTATCATCTGTGCGGTGCGTCCGCAATGTGGGTACCTATCAGGACGGCGGCGAGACGAAGGATGTAACGCGCGCGCCCTACGATTTCATGGTGGACCAGTACTATGATTTCCCGGCGGGGGCCGACAACGACGGAAATGTCCTTCCCAACGCGGACGGAACCTATACCATCCGCTTTACTAACCTGAACCCCAAGTCTATCCGTGAGTATACGGAGAGCGACCTTCCTTACCACGACGAGTCGTCGGCGCACAACCAGGTTTATCTGGAACTGAACATCCAGAGCCGTGAGACGGCCATGGACAGCGGTAACTTTGGTGATGAGGAGGAGATCAACAAGAACATTACCCGCTTGGGTTACAACGATTATTGTCCCGAAGGATACCGGCTGCCCAGCATGACCGAGCTCCTCGTCATGCGTGCCCTGCAGCCTTCCGGCTATTGGAGAGGGAATACCGTCTATCCCTGCCGTACGTATTTCTCCCGTGGTAAACTGGGCGGAAACGTGACGGAAACGGAAAAGAAAAAGGTGGGTTGGGGCTATACCTCTACGGAAGACCGTCTGCACCTGCTCGATGCGGGTACTGCTCTTACGGGCATTCGCTGCGTGCGGGACCGCAACCGTACCGGTGATATCACCGGTAAGGTGACGGTAGACGGTGGCGAACGCCTCATGGCCGGAACGCAGGCTACCGTGAACCTGAACTTTACGTCGCTGGGATCGGCCATCACCGATATTTCCCTGGCGCTCATTTATGTCGATGCCAACGGCCTTGAGAGTGCCCGTCCCATCACCATTTCGCCCGCGCCGGAAATGGGCAGCACCAGTGTCCGTGCAGAGGGTAGTTGGAATGTGCCTTCCGTTCCTATCCTGGGCCGCATGTCGGTACGGGCTACCGTCCGTAACGCCGCGGGTGTGGTCCGTGTCTTCGAGACGCCGGTAAAACTGCTCTCCGAGGTGTTTACTTCCGTGCGCCTGCTCCACTGTGAGTATAGTGAGACGCAGGAGAATCCGGCGTTCCCCGTGCAGTTTACCGCGGCTTCGCCGTCGGCCGAACGTCCCCTGAAGAAGGTGACCCTCATTGTCATCGCCCCCAACGGAGACCTCGAAAAGATAGATCCCCCTATTGGCGGGGACAGGCACTATTTGAGTAAAATCCATTCCTTTACCTATACGCCGCAGTCTTTGCAGACGGGTACTTACACCTTCCAGGTGGAGGCCATTACCAGCGACGTGGATGGATACGATGAGGTGGCTACCCGCTCCTCGGTGGCGACCATGGAGGTGCTCCGGCACGACTACTGGCCCAATCCCGTGGATCCCGATGTGGAGTGGAACACGTCCGACGACGTGACGGGTCTTTGGGATAAGCAGAGAATCACGAATCTCAATTTTGTCGGCGGTGACTTTATCGAAGCCAACATGGATATCTCGAACTGTACCTATAAGGAAGTGCTGAATGATAACGGAGGTCGTAATGACAACCTGACGCTGGGCAAGGATTGCCTTCTGAGCGTGGGCCTTACCGATACTGACTACAATACTAATAACATCAAGGTGCCGTATGTGCTGCATTTCTATTATCCGGCGCACGAAGGAAATGCCAGCAGCGGACAGGACTGGCTCCGTCCTACCTGGGCCAATGCCAGCGGAAATGGCAGTTACGGTGTGAACTACTTCTGGTTCAACGGTGGAGAAGGTACCGGATTCACCCCGCAGAGCAATCATTATAAGCCGATTATCAGTGCCATGCAGCACTTTAGGATGGATAACGAAGGCGTGTGGTGGAATAACCAGAAGCTGGACTGGAGCCGATGGGGAAGCAATACTTCTGCGGTCTCTTCATCTTTCGATATGCTCCGCAGTTCTTCCACCCTGTATGTGGGTTCCACGCAGGGCCTTCACCATTCCCGTGCGGGCTACATGTTTGTCAGGGTGGTGCATAACAGCGCTACGGAGAATGCTGCCGGCGGCGGCGTCAACCTGGGCGACGGTCCTGGATTTGGAGGAAATTTGTAATGAGAAGACAGATTCTTGTTTGGACATCGGCCCTGGTGGCTCTCTTCTCCTGCTCCCGGAAGGAGCAGGCTCCTGAGGTGTCGTTTCATACCATCCCGTACAGCGTCTGGGTGAGTGAAGCACCGGACTCCCGCGCGACGCTCTCCGGCGGAAACTATGTGTTTGAGGCGGAGGACCGTCTCTATGTCTCCGGTATCGGCGAGAACGCGGAGAAGCTTTACGGCTTCATGAACCTGGTGAGCGGGGCGGGGGAGACATCGGCCCACTATGAGGGCTCGCTCTACTGTGCCGATAACTTTACGCCGTTGGCCTCTACGCCCGTGACGCTGGCCCTGGTGGGCCCGGAGGACGGTCTGTACCATCCCGCCGGCGGTAAGCTGGGAAGCCCGGTATACCCGGAGAATGGCTACGCAGAGTCTCTTGCCGATGCCGTGGAAAAGTTCAGCTGCTTTACGGGATCGGGCGCTTTTGGCGACGAGACGTTCAACCTTTCGCAGCAGACGGCGTTCCTTACCCTTAACTTGAAAATGAATCCGGTCGAGGCTCCGGTGGGATCTTCGGTTTCCATCAGCCTTACCAACGGGGGAGACGCCTCACCCATGTGGCAGGTGACAAGGACGGTGGAATCGGCCGGCAAGGTGTCGCAGTGCATTCCTTTTGAGGGCGGCGCCGTTACGCTGGACCATGCAAAGATTACGGCTGTGTGGGGGGACAACCAGCAGTACAGCCGTGAGTTTGCCGATGTATGTGCCGACAGGAGCAAGACGCTGGCCCGGAACAATTACTACAATCTTACCCGGCTTACCATCGAGTTTAAGGGCTTCCGTATTGTGGCTTCTCAGGAAAATACTACCGTTACGTTCAATTACTGCGGAGACGGGATCCAGTACAGCGATGATCTGGGCTTTTCCTGGCACGATTACGATGCTGTTGCGCCCCTTACGCTGTCGCATGCCGGAGACATGCTCTTCTTCCAGGGCGCAAAAGCCAAATATGACAATTCGACCGGCTCTACGCCGCTGTTCCATGCCGATAAGCTTTGCTACATTGCGGGTAATATCATGAGCCTCCTTCCCGACGAAAATGTGCTGCCGGAATATGCATTCTGCAGGGCGTTTTCCCGCTCTAACGGAGACCAGAATCCTCCCGTTGTAGACTGGGTGGATATCAATCCCGAAGATCCGCTGCTTCTTCCGGTTACTACCCTCAATTACGGCTGCTATTATGAGATGTTCCGTAGGTGCACCAGCCTTCACTGGGCACCGGACCTGATGGCGGAGGATATGCTGGATGTGCGGCAGGGCCCCGGCAATGGCCAGCGGGCAAGAGGCCCTTATTACGGCATCTTCCGTCAGTGCTCTTCCCTGCAGCGCATTGTCCTTAACGGTACTGCGTTCAAGAGTGGCGAATATGTCAAGGACAATTATGACAGAGACCTGATGAAGTACACCTTTGATAAGTGGATGTATCAGTCTTCCAATACCGGAACCATCTATGCCCATCCCGACATGGTTACCTACTGGCAGAATGCCAGGAGCAGTGGCGGGTGGTATTCTAATGAGGCGCAGTTTGCGACCATCGGCACCGGCTGGACGGTGGTGAGCATGGAAAATCTTTAATTACAGCTTGTCGTAGGCGGTGAGGGCCTGCGTGAAGCGCTGCTGGACATCTGAGAGGATGTACAGTCCGTCGGCGTTTTCTTTGAGCCCCTTGAGCCGGATGCGGACGCCGGCCGGAGGGTTGTCGTAGGAGAGGGCGGTTTCGGCCCGCAGCTGCGCGGCGGTGGCGTAGATGAGGAGGACGTCGGCATACTGCACCTTGTCTTCGCCGGTGAACGTCTCGAAGATGAGCTTGCAGCCGATGGGCGTTTTCTTCTCCACGGAGCCCGGAAGGTCGGGGATTTCGGCCTCCAGAGCGGCGAGGACACTTCCTACGTTGGAGTCGTGGCCGCAGAGGAAGGAGAAGATGCGGCTCTCGTTCTGCATTTCTCCCAGGATGAGCTGCAGGAGGGGATGGGCTACGTTTACCGACACGGACGGGGCGGTGAATAATACGTCTCCATACCATTCTTTTACGGAGGAAACCGTTACCCAGTCCTCGAAGGTGAGGTCTTTCCCAAAGCCGGCTTTCTTATCGTCGGGCTCTTCGTAGTACTGCAGGGAAAGGGCGTCGGAGATGGTGCAGGCCATCTTGAGGCCTCCCGACATGGACGGCTCGGCGTTGAGTTTGAAGCTCACGGCTGATGGAAACTGCGAGAAGGAGGTGGTGTCCGGGTAGGCAGGGGAGTGCTCGATGTCGATGATGTCCTCCAGAAGGGCGTAGGCGCCGGCCATGCGTGCGTTGAGGTCTCCAAATTGTTCTGCAATCTCCTGCTGGGCCCTGGTGACAAAACTGTCCGAAATCTTGGTGATCTGCGGGGTGAAGACCGGGTCCATGGTGTCAAACTGCACGTTCATCTCCACGCGGGGCGGCGCGAAGTCGGGGAGGAGGGCATCGGCAAAACTTCTGGCGGTGAGCTGGCAGCGCTGCTTGGCGTTGGCGTAAAAGCGGAACGCGTAGTTGTCCGGAGAGTACTGCCGGATGAAGCCTTTCTTCCCTATCCATTCGTGGAAAAAAGTGCCCATCCTGGCTTCCAGCCTGTCTCCCTTGGGCGTGAGCGTACTGGGCTGTCCCTCCCACTGGAACCACTGGTATTCGGGGTTTGTGAGGCGCGTAAGGACCGAGTTCTTGCTCACAAGGGGAGAACGGATATTGTGCCGGCTCAGGATAATCATCTGGTCCAGGGCATACCGCTCCTCAAATCCGTCCGGGCGGGTAACCCACTCTGTTTTTTCCTTCGGCTGCGGAACCGGATGCTGCCCGGGCTGGCAGGAAAAGAGTACTACAAGTGCTGCGGCAAGGGTAAAGATTCTGTTTTTCATCGTTTAAGGCTTACTTTAGTGGCTGCAAAGATACGGAATTCGCCGCAATTATGAAAATTTTTCTCGCTCGCTCGTTTCGTTGCCGCTGGGGCTTGTGTGGCGTGGCGGCTAAATGGCTAATAATCAGACAAATAGCACAAGTGACGGGTGTCAAAAACACACCCGTCACTTGTGCTAACGTGCTAATAATCAATGATATAAGCGCCACGACAGGTTTGCCGCTTGCCTATACGCTGGTGCACGTTGTGATTACATGTTGACCAGGACGCTGATGTCGTAGCCGCCGTCGCCATCCATGGTGAGGAGGGTGACTTTGCCGGCGTTTGCACCTGTGACGGGTACCCAGAAGGTCAGTTTGCCGCCGTCAGATGTGGTGCCGATGTATTTCTCTGCCATGCAGGCGGCCTCGAAATGTACGGGTACCATTGAGGTGACTCTGGACTGATAATCAGGGAGGCCGCTCCAGTCGAGGGCGATGTATTCAGCCTCGTCTCTGGAAAGGTCGCATACCCAGAAGCCCTGGGCATCGGCGTCGTTGCAGGCGATTCCGTCAATGTACCAACCCTTTGCTGCAGGATAATGTGCCGGAAGGTTGCGTACGCTCATTTCCGCCTCTTCTGGATCGAATGTGTAGAGCTTGACAGGATTGCCGTCCTGTATATAGGTGAAGGTCGCTGCGTTTGTCGCGGCACCCACCATGATCTGGTCGGAGTCATAGTGCACCTCTGCGTTTTCCCTTTCTGCTATGAGTGAGCCCACCGTGGCGGTACCCTCGGAGATAACGACATTGTAGAAGCCCATTTTGTTGGGCTCTTCCATTCCGTTGGGGTGGTGGTAGTTGCGCACTGCGTAAAGTTTGCCGGCGACGGATACAAGACTCCAGCGGGCAGTCTCGGCAACGAGGCCTTCAGGGATGGTGAGGTCGACAAGTCTGGATGATGAGGGGAAGAATACTTTGGGTTTGTAGTACTGGCCGTCCTCGCAGATGACGCCGATGACACCGTTCTGGCCGGGAAGGATGTGATTGACCTTCTCGGAAGCGGGGATCACTTCGCTGAAGTTGAGCGAAGAACCTCCGTCGGAGATGCATATTACGCGGCCGTTCTTGTTGCCCCACTGGTCATGGAAACCACCTTCGCGGACATAAATCTTGTTGCCGATGGCAAAGAACCAGTCATTGAGCATACTCGGAGGGTTGTAGCCGTCAGGCATTCCGTAGGGAGCTCCGTCGGAATTCTCCCATGCGTACATGGCTCCGTTGCTCTTGCGGATCAGATATTGAGCTCCGTGGCTGTCGTGGTGGGCCTCGTTGAACTGGTCCCTGATCTGAGTGAGA
>Ga0310695_10003563_pt1 | contig 30302 bp, 17 predicted proteins | sample RumenRJG_04DNA_FD_203882 | JGI IMG/M metagenome (GOLD analysis project Ga0310695, IMG submission 203882) | Bovine rumen microbial communities from Lethbridge, Alberta, Canada - RJG_04 (v2) (version 2) | ecosystem: Host-associated > Mammals > Digestive system > Stomach > Rumen | place: Canada...
CGCCGATGCACAGTTGGCCTCGCTACCTACAGCACGGAACTCGAAACGGTTTCCGGTGAAGGCGAAAGGTGAGGTACGGTTGCGGTCGGTGTTATCGATCATCAGTTCGGGAATCTCGGGGATGTCCATCTTCATTCCCTGTTTGCCGGTCATGGCAAGCTGGTTGCTATCTGCCTTCTCAATATGATCCAAGAGTTCGGTGACCTGTTTTCCCAGGAAGGAGCTGATGATAGCGGGAGGTGCCTCGTTGGCTCCCAGACGGTGGGCATTGGTAGCGCTCATGATAGAGGCTTTCAGCAGTCCGTTGTGACGCCATACGCCCATCAGCGTTTCCACAATAAAGACGACAAAGCGGAGATTGTCTTCGGGTGTCTTGCCAGGGGCATGGAGCAATACGCCGGTATCGGTGCTCAGCGACCAGTTGTTGTGCTTTCCGGAACCGTTGATGCCGGCAAATGGCTTCTCATGAAGCAGCACACGGAAACCGTGCTTGCGGGCAACCTTCTTCATCAACGACATGAGCAGCATGTTGTGGTCCACGGCGAGGTTGGTATCCTCGAAGATAGGAGCCAGCTCAAACTGGTTGGGGGCTACCTCATTGTGACGGGTCTTACAGGGAATGCCCAATTCGAGGGCCTGAATCTCGAGGTCCTTCATAAAGGCCTGCACACGATCGGGGATGGTGCCGAAATAGTGGTCGTCCATCTGCTGGTTCTTGGCAGAATCGTGACCCATCAAGGTACGGCCTGTCAAAAGCAAATCAGGACGTGCGGAATAGAGTCCTTCGTCCACAAGGAAATACTCCTGTTCCCATCCGAGGTTTGAGGTTACCTTCTTCACGTTGGGATCGAAATACTGACATACTTCCGTAGCGGCCACATTCACAGCGTGGAGGGCGCGCAGCAGGGGAGCCTTGTAGTCGAGGGCCTCACCGCTATAAGAGATGAAGACGGTGGGAATACAGAGCGTGTCGTCGATGATGAAGACGGGCGAGGTGGGGTCCCAGGCAGAATAGCCGCGGGCCTCGAAAGTGGAACGGATACCACCACTTGGGAACGAGGAAGCGTCGGGCTCCTGCTGAACGAGCAGCTTGCCGCTGAACTCTTCCACCATGCCGCCCTTGCCATCGTGCTCGATAAAGGAGTCGTGCTTTTCAGCAGTACCTTCCGTCAGCGGCTGGAACCAGTGGGTGTAATGGGTAACGCCATTCTCCACGGCCCACTGTTTCATACCAGCAGCTACAGCATCGGCCACATCGCGCTCCAAACGGGCTCCATTATCAATGACATCAATCATTTTCTCATAAACCTGCTTGGGCAGATACTTGTACATCTTCTCGCGGTTGAACACTTTCTTACCGAAGTACTCATAAGGCCTTTCGGCCGGTGCTATTACGTCGAGAGGCTTCTTCTTGAATGCCTCGCCAACAACCTGAAATCTTAAATTTGCCATACTATTTTGTGTTTGTGAAATGTGAATATCTTTTTTGTTTACGAATGCTATAGCTTGAGCCATCGTTCTATCCGCTGAAGGGCCTCAGCGGTCTGCTCATGACTGCCAAAGGCCGTGAAGCGTACATAGCCCTCGCCACTGGGACCGAAGCCAACGCCGGGGGTGCAGACCACATGGGCACCATAGAGCATCTCGTCGAAGAATTTCCAGGAACTTGTGTTCTCAGGCGTACGCATCCACAGGTAAGGCGCATGCTCTCCTCCATAGACCTCGAAACCCAGACGGAGGAATGTTTCACGAAGGAGGGCGGCGTTCTGCATATAGTAACCGATGGTCTCACGCACCTGCTGCCGGCCCTCTGGCGTATAGACGGCTGCTGCCGCCCGCTGGGAGATGTAGCTGGTGCCGTTGAACTTCGTAGACTGCCGACGGTTCCACAAGGGATTGAGCGGAATGCGCTCGCCTTGTAGCGTGGCTGCCGTGAGGTCCTTTGGAACGATGGTATAGCCACAGCGTACGCCGGTGAAGCCTGCCGTCTTGGAGAAGCTGCGGAATTCGATGGCGCACTTGCGGGCTCCACGGATTTCGTAGATGGAATGTGGAATGCTATCGTCCTGAATATAGGCCTGATAAGCGGCATCGTAGAAGATGAGCGTATCGTTCTTCAGGGCATAGTTCACCCACTTGCGAAGCTCGGCCTTGGAGAGTACCGTTCCCGTGGGGTTATTGGGATAGCAGAGGTAAATGACATCTACGCGATGATCGGGCAAAGACGGGATGAACTTATTCTCAGCCGTACAAGGAAGATAAGTCACATTCGACCAGTGTCCGTTCTCATCCTTGATACCTGCACGTCCGATCATGGCGTTGGAGTCAATATAGACGGGATAGATAGGATCGGTGACGGCAATGGAATTGTCCCAGCGGATGAGTTCCTGAATGTTACCTGTATCACTCTTGGCACCGTCGTTGATGAAAATCTCATCTATGTCGAGATGAATGCCGCGGGGCAGGAAATCGTTCTTCAGGATGGTCTCCCGCAGGAAAGCGTAACCTTGTTCGGGACCGTAGCCGTGGAATCCTTCGGCGGTTGACATCTCATCGACAGCCTTGTGAAGTGCCTCAATCACAGCAGGACACAACGGCTGGGTGACGTCGCCGATGCCAAGGCTGATGACGTCGGTAGTCTTATGCGTCGCCTTGAAGGCATTCACCCGCTTGGCAATGTCGGCAAACAGATAATTATCTGGTAGTTTTAAGAAATGTTCGTTTACTAATGCCATATTTTATTTGTAAAGGTTTAAGCGCCTTCGGCTGTTTAACGGGTTAAAAAGCTAATTTATTCACTATATTTTTACGTCTCCTTCGAAGACAAACTCCGCAGGACCCGTCATATAGACGTGATTGTCGGCCTCATCCCAATGGATGTGAAGCTTACCGCCATCCATGATGATATCCGAATCGCGCTGGGCTCTCCCCGTAAGGACTGCAGCCACGGCCGTAGCGCAAGCTCCTGTTCCACAGGCCATGGTGACCCCGCTACCCCGTTCCCAGACGCGCATGCGGATGCTGCCGTCGCGTTCTACTTTGGCAAACTCAATGTTACAGCGATCGGGGAAAGCCTCGTGCTCTTCCAAAACGGGACCGTCGTCGGCAATGCGGTTAATCTCATCCGTGAAAATCACGTAATGCGGATTTCCCATCGACACAAAGGTTCCTTCGGGTAGTTTGGAGGAAGTATGAAACTGCGCCTCGTTCTCTAACTGCGGTTCCAGCATGTCCACGGTCACCGCCTTCACCTGATGGCCTTTCACCTGCAGCTGCAGTTTCTTGATACCGGAAAGGGTGGAAAGGCGGATATCGGTCTCCTGCGTCAGCTTCTTCTCATAGACGTATTTTCCGATACAACGCGAAGCATTGCCGCACATCATCGCCTCACTCCCATCAGCATTGAAGATACGCATCGTAAAATCAGCCTCCGGAGACGGAGAACGGCCGATGAGCACCAGTCCGTCGGAACCAATGCCCTTATGGCGGTCACTCAAGGTGATGGCTGCCGTGGTGGGGTCCTTTATTTTATATAAGGAGGAATCGATATAAATGTAATCATTTCCTGCCCCCTGCATTTTCGTGAAGTGAACTTTCTTTGGCATTTTGCTTCGATTTTGTACTTCAATATAACCTTTTGCTATTTTTGTTTGCAAAGATAATGCATTTCGATATAAAGCCGCTAAAAAAACCGTCAAATTATACCTTCTTTTTGAATCGTGGTTTTAAACTGTAAGAAAACACACCCATAAAACTAACAATCTGAAACCACAACTTTCAAAATTGTTGCATATAATAAGTTTGTTTTGATTTCTTGATAGAAAAATATGAAAGAATTAAACATATTGTATTCAAAGTAAGTAATTTTGCAACCAGAATGATACATAAATCAGGATTAATATGACAAAATGCAATTCCGACAAGAACGGGAAAGGACTCTATCAGAGTCAGTATGAGCACGATGCTTGTGGAGTAGGCATGGTGGTGAATATTCACGGAAACAAAAGCCACCAACTGGTAGACGACGCGCTGAGAGTGCTGGAGAATATGCGGCATCGCGGCGCTGAAGTAGGAAAAGACGGCGATGGAGCCGGTATCATGCTACAGATTCCCCATGAGTTTATTTTATTGCAAGGCATTCCAGTACCCGAGAAGGGAAAATACGGAACGGGCCTGGTTTTCCTGCCAAAGGACGAGAAGCGCCAGCAGGATATCCTCAGCATCATCATCGAGGAGATTGAGCGCGAAGGGTTGCAACTGATGCACCTGCGCTCCGTTCCCACTTGTCCGGAATGTCTTGGAGAACGGGCATTGAGCAGCGAACCCGACATCAAGCAGGTGTTTATCACAGGGATACAGGACGATCAGATAGAATCATTTCCGCGTATCTTATATGTTATCAGGAAAAAGATTGAGAAAAGGGTTCAGGATAAAGATTTCTATATCTGTTCTCTCAACAACACAAACATAATATACAAGGGAATGCTGTCGAGCATTCAGGTTCGGCAGTATTACCCTGATTTGACAAATCCCTATTTCACAAGCGGACTGGCGCTGGTGCACTCACGTTTCAGCACAAACACATTTCCTACGTGGTCATTGGCCCAGCCCTTCCGCTTGTTGGCTCATAACGGAGAAATCAACACCATCCGTGGAAACCGTGGTTGGATGAAGGCGCGTGAGAGCGTGCTGTCGAGTGAGGCGCTCGGTGACATTAGAAAGATATCACCCATCGTACAACCGGAGATGAGTGATTCGGCTTCGTTGGACAATGTGTTGGAATTCTTCGTTATGAGCGGACTGAGTCTGCCGCATGCCATGGCGGTTCTCGTGCCGGAATCCTTCAACGACAAGAACCCTATTTCAGAAGATCTGAAGGCCTTTTATGAATATCATTCCATCCTGATGGAACCTTGGGATGGTCCTGCTGCCCTGCTTTTCAGCGACGGACGCTTTGCCGGTGGTATGCTCGACCGCAATGGCCTGCGACCCGCCCGTTATACCATCACCAAAAACAATACGATGGTGGTGGCTTCCGAGGTGGGTGTAATGGATTTCGACCCAACGGAAGTGGCCGCGAAAGGACGCCTGCAGCCTGGAAAGATTCTGCTCATTGACACGCAGGAAGGCAAAATCTACTACGATGGGGAAATCAAACAGCAGCTGGCTTCTGAGCATCCCTATCGCCAATGGCTCTCCACCAACCGCATTCAGTTGGAGAAACTGAAGAGCGGACGTCATGTGGAAAACGGTGTCAGTGATTTACTCCAGAAAGAGCGGCTTTTCGGTTATGGAGAAGAGGATATCAGTTCTACCATCATCCCGATGGCAACGGCAGGACAAGAACCCACGGCAGCTATGGGCAACGACACGCCGCTGGCCGTACTTTCCACCCGTCCGCAAGTATTCTTCAACTATTTCCGACAGCAGTTTGCACAGGTTACCAATCCCGCCATCGACTCCATTCGCGAGAATCTCGTGATGAGTCTGACGGAATATATAGGACGTGTGGGTTCCGGCATTCTGAATCCTGACGAGACCAACTGCAAGATGGTGCGTCTGCCGCATCCCATCCTGAACAACACCCAACTTGACATTCTCTGCAATATCCGCTATAAGGGCTTTAACACCGTAAAGCTTTCCATGGCCTTCCAGGATGATTTGCAGGCGGCACTCCATCAACTTTGCAAGAAAGCGGAGGAGAGTGTGGATGAAGGCTATAACTACATTATCCTGACCGACAAACAGGAAGAAGGACCGTTCATCCCTTCCCTGCTCGCCGTTTCTGCCGTTCATCATTATCTGATTTCAGTAGGTAAGCGCGTGCAGACGGCTCTTATCGTGGAAAGCGGAGAGATTCGTGAGACGATGCATGCTGCCCTGCTGTTGGGTTATGGCGCTTCCGCCCTTTGTCCTTATATGGTGTTTGCCATTCTGGATGACTTGGTGAAACGCGGAAAGATTCAGGAAGACTATGCCACGGCAGAAGCCAACTACATCAAGGCTGTGAAGAAAGGACTCTTTAAGATTATGGCGAAGATGGGAATCTCGACCATCCGCAGCTATCGGGGTGCGAAAATCTTCGAGAGCATCGGCCTCAGCGAGAATCTTTTGCGCAGTTATTTCGGTACGGAGGTGAGCACGGTCGGCGGTATTGGACTGGAGAAAATCGCCCAGGATGCAAAGGCGCGCTACGAAAGTTGCCATTCAGCCGCAACTGGCAAAGAGGACTTCCTACCGAATCAGGGGCAGTTCCGTTGGCGCAAGGACGGCATCCGCCATGCGTGGAATCCAGAAACCATTGCCACCCTGCAACTGGCGTGCCGCAAAGGCGACTATCAGAAGTTCAAGGAATTCAGCAAACTCGTTGACGAGAAAGCCGATCCCATTTTCATTCGTGACTTCCTCGACATCAAGCGGAATCCTATCAATATCGACGAGGTGGAACCCGTGGAAAGCATCGTGAAACATTTCGTCACGGGAGCCATGTCGTTCGGCGCTTTGTCGAAAGAAGCGCATGAAACCATTTGTCTGGCGATGAACCGTTTGGGAGCCCGAAGTAATACGGGTGAAGGCGGTGAGGACTCCGAACGTTTCCATACGGAAATCGATGGCGTCAGCCTCAGTTCGAAGACCAAACAGATTGCCAGCGGACGCTTCGGCGTGACTACAGAATACCTGGTGAATGCCGAAGAACTGCAAATCAAGGTGGCACAGGGCGCAAAACCCGGTGAAGGAGGACAACTGCCGGGCTTTAAGGTTAATGAGATTATCGCCAAGACGCGCCACAGCATCCCCGGCATTTCCCTCATTTCGCCACCGCCTCATCACGACATCTATTCCATTGAAGACCTTGCCCAACTCATCTTCGATTTGAAGAATGTGAATCCACAGGCGGCCGTCTCCGTGAAACTCGTAGCTGAGAGTGGCGTGGGAACCATTGCTGCCGGTGTGGCCAAAGCCAAGGCAGATCTCATCGTCATCAGCGGTGCCGAAGGTGGAACGGGCGCTTCTCCTGCCTCTTCCATGCGTTTCGCGGGCATCTCTCCAGAGATTGGTCTTTCTGAAACACAACAGACTTTGGTGAGAAACGGACTTCGCGGACAGGTGCGTCTGCAAGTGGACGGACAGTTGAAGACCGGACGCGACATTATTCTCATGGCTTTGCTGGGTGCCGACGAATTCGGTTTCGGCACTACGGCCCTCATCGTTCTGGGATGTGTAATGATGCGTAAATGTAACCTCAACACCTGTCCGATGGGTGTGGCCACTCAGAATCCCAAACTCCGTGAGCATTTCCTCGGCAAAGTAGATCATCTGGTGAATTACTTTACTTTCCTGGCACAGGAAGTCCGCGAATATCTTGCCGCTATGGGCTATCGCAGTCTTGACGAGATTATCGGTCATACGGAACTCATTAGTGAAGAGTTAAGCGTGAAGAGTGAAGCATATTCAACCACTCAGAAGGATGTTCATTTGGATTTCAGCCGCTTACTCTATCAAGAGAAGGGAGTGCTGCGACATACGCAGGATTTGCCCCGCATCGATGAGAAAGACATGGTGGATACCCGCCTCCTTGAAGAGATACGAAAGGAGATGCCTTCTTTCCCGGAAGGAATGACTTCAGCAAATTCATCACTCTTTACGCTTCATTCTACACTTAAAAATACCGACCGTACGGTAGGTGCTCTGCTCTCAGGTGTCATCGCCAAGAAATATGGTGAGGAAGGTTTACCCGATGAGACCATCAACGTGAAGTTCAAAGGTTCGGCAGGACAGTCGTTCGGTGCTTTCCTCGTGAAGGGAATCAGCTTTAAACTCGAAGGCGAAACCAATGACTATTTTGCCAAGGGACTCTCTGGCGGGCGCATTGCCATCCTGCCTCCGATGAGAAGCAACTTCGCCGCCGAAGACAATATCATTGCCGGTAATACGGGACTCTACGGTGCTACCAGCGGAGAACTTTATGTCAACGGCCGTGTGGGAGAGCGTTTCGGCGTCCGCAACTCCGGCGCTATTGCCGTCATCGAAGGAGCCGGCGACCATTGCTGTGAGTATATGACCGGCGGACGTGTGGTCGTACTCGGAGAGACAGGCCGCAACTTTGCCGCAGGTATGAGTGGCGGCGTGGCTTACGTGTGGGACAAGAACCACAACTTCGACTACTATTGCAACATGGACATGGTGGAAATCAACTTAGTTGAGGAGACGCAATACCGCCGTGAATTGCACGAGCTCATCCGCCAGCATTATCTCTATACGGGAAGTAAGCTCGCACGTACGATGCTCGACGACTGGCAGCGCTATGTGGAGGACTTCATCCAAGTGGTGCCCATTGAGTACAAGCGCGTGCTTCAGGAGGAACAAATGAGAAAGTTACAACAGAAAATTGCAGATGTTCAAAGAGATTATTGAGCGTTCCAGGTTTTAAGTTTCAAGATAAAAGATATGGGAGATTCAAAAGCATTTTTAGAGATACACCGGAAAGAAGCGGGTTATCGTCCGATACACGACCGCATTCATGATTTTAGCGAAGTGGAGCAGACGCTCAATGCCCACGACCGTCGCCAGCAGGCTTCGCGCTGTATGGATTGCGGAGTTCCTTTCTGCCATTGGGCTTGTCCTCTTGGCAATAAGGCCCCGGAATGGAATGAGGCCCTTTACAAAGGCGACTGGGAACTGGCTTATCAGTTGCTTTCTGCCACCAATCCCTTTCCGGAATTTACGGGGCGCATCTGTCCTGCCCTTTGTGAGAAAGCCTGCGTGCTCAATCTTTTCGACCATGAGCCTACCACCAATCGTGAGAACGAATGTGCCATTACTGAAGGCGCTTTCCGCGAGGGTTATATCCCCATTCATCATCCTGAGCGCAACGGCAAAAAGGTGGCTGTGATTGGAGCAGGCCCTGCAGGACTTGCTGCCGCTCACGATCTGAATCTGATGGGTTACGAAGTCACTGTCTTCGAGAAGAACGAAGCTGCCGGCGGACTGCTCCGCTATGGCATTCCAAATTTCAAATTAAATAAGGCGGTGATTGACCGCCGCATCGCGATTCTGGAAGAGGAAGGCATCGAGTTTCATTACAATGAAGAATTAAGAATGAAGAATGAAGAATCGCATGCAGATGGTAAGGCGGCAGCAAATTGGCTTCCTCCTTCGGACCGCCGATCTTGCGATTCTTCACTCTTCACTCTTCACTCTTCACTTAAAGACACTCTTCACTCTTCACTTAAAGACACTCTTCACTCTTCACTTGAAAAATTCAACGCCGTCGTCATCGCCACAGGAACTCCTGTTGCCCGCGATTTGAAAGCACCGGGACGTGAACTGAAAGGCGTGCATTTCGCCCTTGAAATGCTTTCGCAACAAAACCGTGTACTTGCCGGTATGGAGTTTTCTAAGGAGCAGCGTGTTACCGCGAAGGGCAAGAACGTGCTCGTGATTGGCGGTGGTGATACCGGAAGCGACTGTATCGGTACGGCTCACCGTCAGGGCGCGAAGAGTGTGACGCAGATAGAAATCATGCCCAAACCGCCCATCGGTCCTGAAGATCCGAACAATCCATGGCCCAATTTCCCACGTACTTTCAAGACGACCTCTTCACATGAGGAAGGCTGCATACGCCGCTGGAACATCAACACGCTGGAATTCATCGGAAAGGATGGACAGCTGACGGGCGTGAAAGTGCAGGAAATTGACTGGAAGCCCAACCCCGAAGGCGGACGTCCGCTGATGGTTCCCAAGGGAGAGCCCGAGATTATCAAGGCCGAACTGGTGTTGCTTGCCATGGGATTCCTCAAGCCCGAGCATCCCGAATATCCCGAGAACGTCTTCGTTTGCGGCGACAGTAAGAACGGTGCCTCGCTCGTTGTGAGGGCCTTGGCGAGTGGAAAACAAACCGCACAGGCCGTGGATGAATTCCTTAAAAGCCAATAATAAATATCAAAGTTAATAGGATTGTTGAACAAAGTTAATAGGATTGTTCAACGAAGTTAATAGGATTGTTCAACGATATTAATAAGATTGTTATTTAAAAATTAAGGTTTTGATTTCTAAGGATTAAACAAAAGCAAGATGGCTAAATATATTTTCGTGACAGGCGGCGTCGTTTCTTCCCTGGGAAAAGGCATCATTTCGGCTTCCATCGGCAAATTGCTGCAGTCAAGGGGTTTCAAAATCACCATTCAAAAGTTTGACCCTTACATCAACATCGACCCCGGAACGCTGAACCCTTATGAGCATGGAGAGTGCTACGTGACGGCCGATGGCATGGAGACCGATCTCGATCTTGGACACTACGAACGCTTCACAGGCATTCAGACAACGCGCGCCAACTCGATGACGACAGGACGTATCTACAAGTCGGTTATTGACAAGGAGCGCCGCGGAGATTACCTGGGAAAGACCATTCAAGTGGTCCCTCATATCACCGACGAAATCAAACGGCAGATTCAGTATTTGGGTGAAAAGGAGAATTATGATTTCGTGATTACGGAGATTGGCGGTACTATCGGCGACATCGAGAGTGCCCCTTTCCTGGAAGCCATCCGTCAGTTGAAATGGGAACTGGGGCGCGATGCCGTGTGTGTGCATCTCACTTATGTGCCTTATCTGAAAGCCGCCAACGAACTCAAGACCAAACCTACACAGCACTCCGTCAAGGAACTGCAGAGTCAGGGTATTCAACCTGATATCCTCATTCTCCGTACGGAACTACATCTCGACGACCACCTCCGACAGAAAGTGGCTGGTTTCTGCAATGTCGATTTGGAATGTGTCATTCAGAGCGAAGACCTGCCCAGCATCTACGAAGTGCCCCTCAACATGCAGCGACAGGGTCTCGATGCCGCCATTCTGCGGAAGATGGGCATTCCCGTTGGGGAGACACCCGAGATGGTTCCCTGGAATCATTTCCTGAAACTCCGCCGCGAAGCCACGGAAGAGGTACACATCGGACTCGTCGGAAAATACGACCTTCAGGATGCTTACAAGAGTATCAATGAGAGTCTTAGTCATGCCGCCACCTATCATCATCGGAAGGTGGTGATCACTTTTATTAATTCGGAGCTTTCGGATTCATCGGATTTATCAGAAAAACCTGAGAACTCGGAATTCCTCCGACTCATCAAGAAGCAAGACGGTCTGGTGATTTGTCCGGGCTTTGGCACCCGTGGCATTGAAGGGAAAATCCTTGCTGCCCAATATGCCCGTGAAAACGACATCCCCTGTTTCGGCATTTGCCTGGGCATGCAGATGATGGTCATCGAATTTGCCCGTCACGTCTTGGGAATGCCAGATGCGCACAGCCGCGAGATGGACGAGCAGACGGAGCATAACGTTATCGACCTTATGGAGAGTCAGAAGAATCTCGCAAACCTCGGAGGAACGATGCGACTCGGGGCCTACGACTGCGAATTGATTGAGGGTTCCCGTGTGGCAAAGATCTACGGCAAACAGCTCATCCGTGAGCGTCATCGTCACCGTTATGAGTTCAACAATCAGTATCTCTCCGATTTTGAGAGTCACGGCATGAAATGTTCAGGGCGCAATCCCGCTGCCAATCTTGTGGAAATCATCGAAATACCTGAAAAGCGCTGGTACATCGGTACTCAGTTTCATCCCGAATATCAGAGTACGGTGCTGCATCCCCATCCGCTGTTCATGGACTTTATTAAAGAAGTTATAAGTGATAAGTGATAAAGTGGGAAGAAAAAAAACTCTGTGTCTCTGTGTCTCTGTATCTCTGTGTACAAATAAAAATTGTTTGTATAATTTGATTAGATCCCTGCTTTAGAGCCGCCCCTTATCAAGGGGCTCAAAACGTTTTTTTTAAAGTAAAAATAGTATGTGTGGAATCGTAGGAATATTCAATATCGAGAAGCCGGAGATGCTCCGGCAGAAAGCCCTTCGTATGAGTCAGAAAATCCGTCACCGCGGTCCTGACTGGAGTGGTATCTACTGTGGAAAGACAGCTATTCTGGCGCATGAACGCCTCTCCATCGTGGACCCTGAAAGCGGCAGACAGCCGTTGTTTGCTCCCGACGGGAAACAGATTCTCGCCGTTAATGGTGAGATTTATAACCATCAGCAGATCCGCCGCGAGTTTGCCGATACCTACGAGTTCCAGACGGGCAGCGACTGTGAGGTCATTCTTGCGCTCTATCGTCAGAAAGGCATTGACTTCCTGGAAGACTTGAGCGGCATCTTTGCCTTCGCCCTTTACGATGAAGAAGAAGATGCTTTTCTCATTGCCCGTGACCCCATTGGTGTGATTCCGCTTTATATCGGTTGCGACAGCGACGGCAAAGTGTATGTGGCTTCCGAACTGAAAGCCCTCGAAGGACAATGCGAATACTATGAACCCTTCCTTCCCGGTCATTATCTTTGGAGCAAGGACCTGGATGATTCTTCACTCTTCACTCTTAACTCTTCACTTAAAAGGTACTACAAGCGCGACTGGTTCTCGTATGACGCTGTGAAAGACAATGAAGCGAGTAGTGAGGACATCCGTCAGGCATTGCGTGCTGCCGTGAAGCGTCAGTTGATGAGTGACGTGCCTTATGGCGTGTTGCTGAGTGGCGGACTCGATTCCAGTGTGATTTCCGCCATTGCCGAACGCTTTTCCGAGAACCGTATAGAAGACGATGGACAGACACGTGCCTACTGGCCCCGATTGCATTCATTCGCCGTAGGACTGAAAGGCGCGCCTGATTTGGCAAAGGCAAAACTCGTTGCTGATCATATCGGAACCGTGCATCACGAAATCAACTACACCATTCAGGAAGGGCTCGATGCCATCCGCGACGTCATCTATTTCATCGAAACCTACGATGTAACGACAGTCCGCGCCTCTACGCCCATGTATCTTCTGGCACGCGTCATCAAGTCGATGGGTATCAAAATGGTGCTCTCAGGTGAGGGTGCCGATGAGGTCTTCGGAGGTTATCTTTATTTCCATAAGGCACCCAGCGCGAAAGATTTCCACGAAGAAACCGTGCGCAAGCTCTCCAAACTCCACCTCTATGACTGTCTGCGGGCAAACAAGAGTCTTTCGGCATGGGGCGTGGAAGGACGCGTTCCTTTCCTCGACAAGGAGTTTCTCGATGTGGCCATGCGTACGAATCCCGAAGCTAAGATGTGTCCGGGAACGACTATTGAGAAGCGCATCGTACGCGAGGCTTTCGCCGATATGCTTCCTGAGGAAGTGGCGTGGCGACAGAAAGAGCAGTTCTCCGATGGTGTGGGCTATTCGTGGATTGACACATTGAAGAAGATTACCTCCGAACAAGTCACCGACGAGCAGATGGCACATGCAGCCGAACGCTTCCCCATCAATCCGCCGCTGAACAAAGAAGAGTACTACTATCGCAGCATTTTCGCCGAGCATTTCCCCAGCGATTCCGCTGCCCGCAGCGTTCCGCAGGAAGCCAGTGTGGCCTGTTCTACAGCCATAGCCCGCGAATGGGACGAAGCCTTCAAGAAACTTAATGACCCCAGCGGGCGTGCCGTTGCGGGTGTCCACGAGCAGGCTTATTGAGAAAGGAGTCAAGATTCAATATTGAAAAGAGCGATGGAACCTCTTAAGCATGAATGTGGTGTGGCGATGATTCGCCTTCTGAAACCTTTAGCGTATTATGAACAGAAATACGGTACACGGCTGTACGGACTGAACAAACTCTATCTGATGATGGAGAAACAGCACAACCGCGGACAGGAGGGTGCCGGTATTGCCGCCGTACAACTCGACGCTGTGCCTGGAGAGGAATATATGTTCCGTGAGAAAGAGCAGGGCAAGGATGCCATCACGGAGATTTTCTCACGTGCCGATGAGCATTTTGCCGAAGGACAACTGCTCATGGGACATCTGCGTTATTCCACTACCGGCAAGAGCGGTCTCACCTTCGTCCATCCTTTCCTTCGCCGCAACAACTGGCGTGCCAAGAACCTCTGCATCTGCGGTAATTTCAATATGACCAACATCGATGAGGTTTTCCAGCGTCTCACCGCGCAGGGACAGTATCCCCGCATCTACAGCGACTCTTATATCATGCTCGAACTGATGGGCCACCGCCTTGACCGTGAAGTGGAATGCAAATACCAGCAGGCCAAGGAACAGGGACTCGAAGGAACGGCCATCACCCAGTTCATCGACGATCATGTGGAGATGGCAAATGTCCTGAAAACCACCATGCCGCAGTTTGACGGTGGTTATGTGGTCTGTGGTCTCACGGGTTCCGGTGAATTCTTCTCCATGCGTGACCCCTGGGGTATCCGTCCCGCTTTCTATTATCAGGATGAGGAAATCGTTGCCTTAGCGAGTGAGCGTCCCGTTCTGCAAACCACTTTCGATTTGCAAGTGGAAGATATCCAGGAACTTCCTCCCGGTCATACACTTATTGTAAAGCGCAACGGAATCATAAAAATGGAAGAGGTCATCACTCCCCTCCCCCATAGGGAAGGGCTGGGAGGATGGTCTTCTTCCGCTTGTTCTTTCGAGCGCATCTATTTCAGCCGTGGCAACGACCGCGACATCTACCGCGAACGTCAGCAGTTGGGTGAACAGTTAGTACCCGCCATCACTGAGGCTATCGGTGGCGATGTCAGTCATACGGTTTTCTCCTTTATTCCCAACACCGCCGAAGTAGCTTATTACGGTATGCTTCACGGATTCATGAAGCAAGGCCATGACGTACGTTTCGAGAAGATTGCCTGGAAGGATATCAAACTCCGCACTTTCATCACAGAAGGCAACCAGCGCAACGATCTCGCCGCCCATGTCTATGATATCACCTACGGTGTGGTGCGTCCTCGTGAGGACAATCTCGTGGTCATCGACGACAGCATCGTTCGCGGAACTACTTTAAAGGAAAGTATCATCAAGATTCTCGATCGTCTGCATCCCAAGAAAATTGTCCTCGTCTCGAGTGCCCCGCAAATCCGTTATCCCGATTTCTACGGCATCGACATGGCACGCCTCGAGGAATTCATTGCTTTCCGCGCCTGTATGGCACTACTGAGAGAGCGCGGCATGCAACCGCTCATTGACGAAGTCTATCAGCAATGCATGCAACAGCTTGCTGCTCCTTCGCAGAATATGGCGGAAGCACTTCCCGTGAAACGCCTCTATGAACCCTTCACCGTGGCAGAACTGAATCAAAAAATGGTGGAGATGCTGCGTCCGGAGGATATCACGACCCCCATAGAACTTGTTTTCCAAAGCATCGAGGGTCTCCATGCTGCCTGTCCCCATCATCAGGGAGACTGGTATTTCACGGGGCGCTATCCCACCCCCGGAGGCATCCGACTTTGCAATCAGGCCCTTGTCAATTATATAGAAAACACGCTTTAGCTTACAATCCGTCGTTTTCACCCTATAGTTTGCTTTCAATTTGAAACCCGTAGATATATTCGTTGTTTCTTATTGAAAGCAAATGTATTTTTATTGTATTAAATTGTTTGCTATTTATTTAATTTTGTAACATTTTGCACTAACTTTGCACCATAATTAAAGCAGAATGTTAGGTTTTGTTGTGTTATTAAATTAAAAGGTATGAAAAGAATTGAAGCAATTATCAGGAAGACAAAGTTCGAAGAGGTGAAGGAAGCACTCCTTGCTTCCGACATCGACTGGTTTGAATATCACGATGTACATGGCATTGGTCAGAGTCGTCAGGAACGCATCTACCGCGGTGTGCAGTATTCAACGGATGTCATTGAGCGCGTGGCCATCACGATTGTCTGCCGTGACATGTTCGTGACACCTACCATCAAGGTCATTCTCCGCGTAGCGCATACCGGTGAGGTCGGTGACGGGCGCATTTTCGTGAGTGACATGATTGACACTTGGTCTATCCGTACAGGTGAGAATGGCGACACCGTTTTAAGAGACAAGAAGTAATCACGAGCAAAGCTCGTAATTAAGAATTAAGAGTTAAGAATTAAGAGTTAAGAGTGTAGCGTTTAGCGTTATCGCTTCGCGATTTTCAATTAAGAATTCTTGTGCAAACGAGAGCAGAGCCAAGCTTGCTTGAGCTATGCCGAGTGCAGCCAAGAATCGACAAAGTCAATTAAGTATATAAGGTATGAAAGATTTGTTTTTAGTTTCAGCGATAGACAGTATCAGTGGTGTTGACACCCTTTGGGTGCTCCTTGGAGCAATGCTTGTTTTCTGGATGCAGCCTGGTTTCGCCCTTGTGGAGGCAGGCATGACACGGTCGAAGAACACGGCGAATATTCTGATGAAGAACTTCTGCGACTTCATGTGCGGCAGCGTCTTGTTCTGGATTATCGGATTTTCACTCATGTTCGGTTCCGACCATGGTCTTTTAGGATGGGACGGATTCTTTTTCCGTTCTAATGGTGGTAACGACACGCTGCCCACAGCAGCCTTCTTTATATTCCAGACGATGTTCTGTGCGACGGCGGCAACCATAGTCAGCGGTGCCATGGCTGAACGTACCAAGTTCTCGAACTATCTCATCTATTCCATCCTCATCTCAGCTTTCATTTATCCTGTTTCCGGACACTGGGGATGGGGCGGTGGATGGCTCTCAGAACTTGGTTTTCATGACTTTGCCGGCTCCACGCTGGTACATGCGTGCGGGGGTATGCTGGCTTTTGCAGGTGCCATCATCTTGGGTCCTCGTATCGGGAAATACGACCGCGCCCGTCGCAGCCGTGCCATTCCCGGTCACAACCTTGCACTCTGCGCCCTGGGCGTGTTCTGTCTCTGGGTAGGTTGGTTCGGTTTCAACCCCTGCAGTGAATTAAGTATTACGGGAGAAAGTGCCATCCACACAGCTCATGTATTCGTAACCACTAACATGGCTGCAGCCACAGGAGGCATTGCTGCATTGGCCTACACGTGGCTCGTGGATGGTAAACCTTCTCTCTCAATGGTATGTAACGGTATTCTCGCCGGACTCGTGGGTATCACCGCCGGATGCGACTGTGTGGATGTATGGGCAGCTGCCGTTATCGGTGCCGTCACCTCAGTCATCATGTGCTGGAGTGTATCGTTCATCGACAAGAAACTTCACGTGGACGATCCTGTGGGTGCCATCAGCGTGCATGGTGTAGGTGGTATTGTCGGAACCATTCTCACGGGTGTGTTCTGCAACTCAGCCCTCAATGGCACAGAAGCCAGTATCGGTGTTCAGGCGCTGGGTGCATTGGCCGTTTGCGCATGGGCTTTCGGTATGGGTCTCGTCATCTTCTACACGCTGAAGAAAACCATCGGTCTGCGTTGCGACAAGCGCATCGAAGAGGAAGGTCTCGATGTCTATGAGCATGGTGAGACTTGCTATAACTAAAAGGATAATGAAAGAACACAAACACAGTTTATAATAGAAAGGATTTAAAAATGAAAAAGGTAAAAAGATTTTTTATGATGGCTATGGCAGTACTTGCGTGTACTGCCCCCGCCATCGCTCAGGAAGAAGAAAAGGTAGAGACAACGGTGGCTGCCGATGTAGTGAATCAGTATATCTGGCGTGGTCTGGATTTGGGTAATGTTTCCTTGCAGCCTACTCTTGGTGTAGCTTACAAGGGACTGAGTCTGACGGCATGGGGCAGTGTGGGACTGGAGTCTTCCGACACGAAGGAGTTCGACCTCACCCTCGCCTACTCCATTGGCGGTTTTAATGTGGGCATCACCGACTATTGGTTCAATACCGGACTGGATCCCGAAAACCGCTTTTTCCGTTACGATGCCCATTCCACGAACCATATCTTCGAAGCGAATGTGGGTTACGACTTCGGCCCTCTGGCCCTTCAGGCTTATACGAATTTCGCCGGCAACGACGGAATCAACGCCAACGGCAAGCGCGCCTATTCCACCTATATGGAACTGTCAGCACCCTTCCGTTTCGCCACCTGCGACTGGACGGCAGTTCTCGGATTCGTCCCCATGTCCACCACTTCCTATGGTACCAGTGGTTTTGCAGTAACCAATCTTTCCGTGAAAGCCACGAAAGAGATACGCGTCACCGACAACTTTGCCATTCCCGTTTTCGGACAGCTTGTGGCCAATCCCTGTTCACAGAAGGCTTATCTTGTTTTTGGCTTTACATTACAGCCTTGATTTATTCCTCTTCCGGGCTACTGACGAATTAGCGGCCGCCGCCAAAGCCACCGCCACGGTTTCCACCACGACCGCCGCCACCGCCGCGGTTTCCGCCACGCCCGCCTCCGAAGCCACCGCCACGCATACCGCCGTCTCCAGGAGGCATACCAAAGTCTCCGCCGAAGCCACGCATGCCACGGCGGGCTTCGCGGCTTCCAAAGAGGTTGATGCGGTAGATAACGTGCAGCATCGCATAGGAGTTGATGCTGTTGTAGGAAGTATCGCTGCGGCGCATGGCATTGATGGTACGTGAGAAGTTGCTCATCTGGTGCAGGATGTCATAGAACTGCAAAGTCACGGTGAGCGGTTTTCCCTTCAGGAATCCCTGTGCCAGCTGCGCATTCCAGATCAGTTCGTTGGTGTTGAGTGTCTCATCGCTGTAGCCTCTTCGGCTCTGGTTATGGATATCCGTGGAGAGGCTCATGCCCCAGGGTGCATAGAGGTTCAGCGAGGCACCGTAGGTGAATTGCCAGATATCGAGGTTTCCCGTTGCCTGCAGCAAATTGCGCGTGTGGCTATAGTTCACCGATCCGTCAGCCGTTATTTCAAACCAATCTTTACGCACACTCAGTTGCAGCCGTTCATTCACGCTGCTTGAATAAGTGGTGTTACGTTCTGAAGAGGCATTCCTCGACAGCGTCACATAGCTCACGTAGTGGTTGTAGTTATAACCCGTGGAAGTAGAGATGTTCCACACACCCAGCGTGTCGATAGACTGGTTGTAGGTGAACGAAGCCGAAGCGTTCCAGTTGCCGTTGATGTTTTCCGGCTTTGTGATGCGTCCGCCCGTCTGCTGGTTATAAGTCACCATATTGGAGATGGAGTTTAGGGTGGTACTCCACGAGACATTGGCATTGATGAACCGCGTGTGGTTCTGTATGAAGTTATTGTAGCGTGCCGTCAGCCGGTGATTGAACGAAGGCTTCAGTCCCGGATTACCCTTGCTCACATTCAGGGGATCGGAATCGTCGGTGATGTCCAGCAAGTCCGTCATCGAAGGCTGACTGCTCGAACCCCGGTATTCCACACGCAACTGCTGCTGGCGGTCCCAGCGGTAACGGAAGTTCATGGTGGGAGCTATATTGAACACGTTGCGCACCGTGTCGGCATCGTGTCCGTAGTAACGCTGCACGAAATGCGTACGCTGGGGTTGCAACAGCACACCCAGATTCAACTGATACTTAGGCTGTATGATGCGTAGTGTCAGGCGCAGGTCATGGATATAGTTCGTGTATTCCGAGAAACGGCTCAGCGAATCACTCTCGTAAGTATCCAGCGGATGGTTAAACTGGTTGAAATAGTAATCCCATCCCCCGTAGCGTTCATTCCACACGTTGAAGACACTTCCCTCCTGATTGGGTCCGAAGGGCGTTCCTGCCATCAGCGGATTATTGCTTGAGAAGTCATAGGTGGCGCGGTCACTCTTGTTATAACGATACTGGAACCGGTAGTTCAGTTGCAGGAACATCCTTCTGGTTATCGGCTCACTGTAGGTAGCCTGCAGCGTGTAGTTCCAGTTCTTCGTGGGTGTCACGTTGTAGCGCCTTGTGATATAGGTGGAGTCGCCCGTGTTCAGATAGTTCCTCACCTGGTAGAGTTCCACAGAGTTTTCCGAGAGGCTCTTGCTGTCGTTATCCCCATATCCGGCCTCTCCTCGCAAAGTCAGATTCCGTCCGTTGGAATTCAGCCGGCGGTTCACCTGCACGTTCATATTAGCGGTCAGACGGTCGGAATAGGAAACCGACGCGTTTTTCCTCGCATTGACCATCATGGAGTCGATTCTTTCCAGCTCCTCCAGCTGTTCAAAGGGATCAGTGATACCCGGCTGTTCATAGGGATCCATGTTGAAGCTCAGGTTCTGACTCTTCGTATTACCGTCGTTTGTGCCGTAGTTCACGTTCGCCCGCAAATTCACGTTCCAGAGCGTGTCGGGCTGCCACTCCAGTCGTAATTGTCCCTGAAGGCTGTTGCTCCTTGAGAAGTTCTGCGACTTACTGTTCGAGAAGGATCCCGCCGTGGCCACGAAGTTCTCTCCTGAAGTCACCGAGGAACGGTCACCGTCGTTATGGTTCCACAACACCGAGGCATCCACTTCCAGTTCCCTTCCGCTGTTAGAACCACGGCCGCCGCGTCTGCCGATTCTCTTTCCTGCTTCCTTGTTAAAGTTCACTCCCACCATTTTCGATGCGTTCAGGCCATTCTGCCCACCGCCAAAACGGCCGCCACCGCCGCCACCGGGAAATCCGCGGTCGCCCACGTTATTGGCAGACCCAAAAGCCATCAGTCGTGTCGAGTTATCCATATACGAGCCCATCAGCCTGTCAGAATAGCGTTTCTTCGTACCGATGCCCAAGTCCACGTTGCCGAAGGTTCCACGGTGCATGCCCTCTTTGAGACCGAAGTCCAGCACCGTTGTCTCCTCATCGTCCTCAATACCCGTGATGCGGGCGAGGTCACTCTTCTCGTCGTAGGTCTTCACCTTCTCCACAATCGATGTAGGCAGATTCTTCATGGCCGTCTTCGTGTCGCCCGTCATGAACTCCTTTCCGTCCACCTTCACCTTACTCACTTTCTTACCGTTGATGGTTACCGTACCGTCATCGCTCACCTCAGCACCTGGCAGTTTCTTCACCAGTTCCTCCACCACGGAGCCCTCTGGCGTACGATAGGCTGCAGCATTATAGATCGTCGTGTCCTCTACGACTGTCACGCGCACAGCTTGCCCTGTAATGGTCGTATTCTTCAGCATGATGGCATCCGCGCCTATCACCACCTGTCCGAGATCCACATTGGCAGAATCCTTCAGCGTCACATTTTTCTGTTCCCGCTTATAACCCACGCTGGTGAACCTCACCACGTAGCGTCCGTCCTTTTCCACTTTCAGCATAAAAGACCCGTCGTCACCCGACAAAGCCCCCGCCACGAAAGCCGAGTCCTTTTCCGCAAGCAACTGAATAGTAACCTGCGGCACAGGCTCTTTTGTGTCGCGGTCCACTACATATCCTGAAATTTGTCTGTTCTGAGATTGAACCATTAAGACTCCTGCCAGCATCAGCAGGAGGAAGAAACATCTTCTCATATTAAACTGTAGTTTGTGATTGTACGTTTTTTTGACGTTTCATTTTCAAAAAAGTTTAAAAGGAGGTATTTCTTCCCTTTTTATTTTCAGGCGATTATAATAGGTTTGTATGAAAATTTTAAAGAAAATATTAAGGTTATTTGAATTTTTTAATAACTTTGCACTTGCAAATACGACAATTATGCCAAGTCTTTCTTTTAATTTCAAGGATAAGGATATTTTTGAGCGGCAGTTTGGTGACTTCTACCAACCTTTGTGCCGCTTTGCTTCCCGTTTCCTGAAAGATGAGGTGGACTGTGAGGATTTGGTACAGGACGTGTTTGTGAAAATGCTGGACAAAGACCTTTCTTTCGAGGATGAGCAGCATGCGCGCCACTATCTCTACATGACGGTTTATCACGATTGCATCAGTTGGCTTCGAAAAAGAGAGAATCAGGAACATGAGCGCCTGGATCATCCCACCACCGTTCAGCTGAAAGCGAAAGAGGAAGTGGATATCGAAATCATCCGGGCGGAAATCCTGGGGAAGATCCTGCATGCCATCGAATCCCTTTCCGAAGGGCAGCGCCTGGCTTTCGTGCGTTCTTATATGGAAGGTAAGAAAAACGAGGAGATTGCCGAGGAAATGCAGGTGAGCGTGAACACGGTGAAAGTGCATAAGCAGCGTGCCAAAATGAAATTGCGTGCGGAACTCAAGGACTTATATCCGATGATTGCTTTGCTGATGATTTAGCAAACTGAAAAAAAACGTATCTTCGTGTAATTCTTTTTTCGTCTTATAGCGTAATGGTGTTATAAGACCCATATCTTTTTTAACAAAAAGTTTTTTTTGATTATGAATGACCCCATTGAAGAAGCAAAACGATTGTTTGCCTATCTGAATGGCGAGCTCAACGAAGAAGAGAACCGCAAAATGGAGGAACAGATCCGGCAGGATGAACGTCTGCAGGAACTAGTGGTTCAGCTTCGTGACAAGGATTATATCACCCGGGAACTGACGGCCATGCGCCATTACGACACGGCTGCTGCCAAGGCAAAAGTGGAGGAGCGTGCCGGTATGAACGTCACGGCGTCAGCGGCTTCGGACAGAAAGCATAACTTCAGAAATCTTCTCCTGATGGCAGCAAGTCTGCTTGTCATCGTGATTGCCGGAGCCTGGTGGTATGCTGACACCGCGAAAGTGACTCCCCCTACGCTTTCGCAAGAGGTGAAGCAGGCCATGGAAAAATCCTTCCAGCAGGAGCGCAACATTGCCGAAGTGCTCGATGCCGGTGAGCCCATAGCCCAAAAGAAGAACGCCGCCGACATCCGGAAACTGGACCTCACGGAGGAAGCTGCAGAGGAACTGCTGGCTGCCCGCCGCGTCACCACTTATCACGACAAGGAGTTCTGGATGACACTTCCCGACGGAACCGTGGTACATCTTAATTATGACAGCCATCTCATCTATCCCGAGAAATTCCATGGCGACTACCGCGAGGTCATCCTCAGCGGTGATGCCTATTTCCTCGTGGCAAAGGATGAGCGACACCCCTTTGTGGTGCATACCCTGCAAGGCGATATCTGCGACTACGGCACGGAGTTCTATGTGGAAAGCGTCAAAAACACAGGGGCCGTCAACGTGGTGCTGGTCAGCGGAAAGGTGGGCGTAAAACCCCGCAACGGTGCTGAGCAGCTGATGAAACCATCGGAGAAGGCTTCCCTGCTGAACAATCAGGTCAGCATGGAAAAAACCGATGTATCCCCCTATGTGGCTTGGAATACCGGTTCCTTTGTCTTCGTTGACTGCAGGCTCGACAAACTGATGAACGTGCTCTCCGGCTGGAATAATGTAAAGGTCAGCTTTGCCAATGAGAAAATGAAGGAAATACGTTTCACCGGTAACATCGACAAATACAGCGGACTGGAACATGCCCTTGAAGCCCTGAGCGACGTCACAGGACTCAGCTTTACGCAAAAAGGCAATCTCGTCACGGTGGAACCGTAATCTATTCCCGCTCCTTCGTTCTACCGTCCCCACGTTCTCCCGAACATGAATTCTCAAATATACAAATAAACCTATCTTAAACCAAAAATCCAAAGTATGAGAAAAAAGAATCTCCTGAAAGGGCTTTCACGATGGCTCATGCTGCTGTGTATGGTGGTCATTCCGCTGGCTGCCCATGCGCAGGGCGACGCATTGTCAAAGCGCATTTCGCTGAATCTGAATTCAGCTACCGTGGTAGAGTTCTTCGATGAGATGAAGAAGCAGACAGGACTCAACTTCATCATCTCCTCCGAACTCCAGCAACAGTTGCCTAAAATCTCCATCAGCGCCAGAGACAAGAACGCAGAAGCCGTTCTCCAGGATGTGATGGATCAGACAGGCTGCTACTACAAAATCAATGGTAACTACGTGACCATCACCAAAGGTAACCAGCAGTCTTCCGGTGCCAGACCCCGTATCATTCAGGGTATAGTGACCGATGAGACCGGAGAGCCGCTGCCTGGTGCCACGGTGAGTGCGGCCGCAAGCGGTTCCCGCAATGAAACCTCGGCCGTGGTTACTGATGTGAATGGTCATTTCTCACTGACGCTCGCTCCGGGAACGAGTCAGATTGAGGTTTCCTACGTGGGATTCCAGAACAAAGTAGTGCGTCTGGGACGTGCTTCTAGTTACGAAATCGCCATGGTTCCCGATGCTCAGACCATCGACGAAGTGGTCGTCAACGGTGCCTTCGAGCGTAAGGCCAACACCTACACGGGAGCCGTGACCACCGTGAAGGGTGAGGATTTGCAGAAAGTGGGTAACACCAACGTGCTGCAGTCTTTGAAGAACATCGACCCCTCATTCATGCAGATTGAAAACCTCATGGCTGGTAGCAACCCGAATGCTCTTCCCGACTTCCAGATGCGTGGTGGTTCTACCATTGCCAGCGTGCAGGGTGAATATGCATCAAGCGCCAATCAGCCGCTGTTCATCCTCGACGGTTTCGAGACCGAACTTACCAAGATCATGGACCTCGACATGAACCAGGTGGAAAGTGTCACCACCCTGAAGGACGCTACCGCCAAGGCCATCTACGGTTCAAAAGCCGCTAACGGTGTGATCGTCATCGAGACCAAGCGCCCCGAGAGTGGCCGCATGAGAGTCACCTATACGGGAAGTATGAGTCTGGAGGTTCCCGACCTCACCAGCTATAACCTCACCAATGCCGCTGAGAAACTGGAGGTGGAGCGTATGGCCGGACTCTTCAGCAGCGAGAACGCACAGACCCAGGTGGCCCTCGACATGGCCTACACCAACAAATTGCGTGAGATTCTGGCAGGTGTGGAGACCGACTGGCTGGCACAACCCGTACGCAATGGCTTCGGCCACAAGCACAGCCTGTATTTCGAAGGAGGCGACAAGGCCATGCAGTATGGTGTCAACCTCTCCTTCAACAGAATCGGCGGTGCCATGAAAGGCTCCGACCGTAACACGCTCTCCGGAGGTATCACCCTCTCCTATCGCATGAAGAACCTGCAGTTCCGCGACAAGCTGACCGTGGACTACAACAAGAGCCACAACTCTCCCTACGGCACTTTCGACGAGTATTATCGCATGAACCCCTATAGCCGTCTGTATGACCAGAATGGAATGTTTGTACAGAGCTATAGCTATACCGACAACTTAGGAAAGGCTTCCGACTATTATAACCCGTTGTATAACACCACGCTGAACACGTTCAACAACACGGGTTATACCACCATCACCAACGATTTCTATCTGGAATGGTTCATCAACGATCAGCTGAAACTCACCGGACGCTTCGGCATCATCAACAAGCATGCTACCGCCGATCAGTTCAAACCTGCTAATCACACCGATTTTATCAACGTCACCGACGTGTTCCGCAAGGGTTCCTATTATCAGATGAACGGTAACAACACCGACATCAGCGCCGACCTGGGACTCCAGTGGTCAAAGCAGTGGCAGGAACACCTGGTCTTCATCAACGGACAGGTGAGCATGGCTGACAACAAATACAACAACACCGCCGTGACGGCAGAGGGATTCCCCAACGACTTCATGGACGACATCAAGTTTGCCGTACAGTATGCCAAGGAAGGCAAGCCTACAGGAACAGAGGGCATCTCCCGCAACTGTGGTGGTCTGCTCTCCCTCAACTATTCCTACGCCGAGCGCTATCTCTTCGATGCCAACTACCGCCTGATGGGTTCTTCCGAGGCTGGTAAGGACAACCGCTGGGGTTCGTTCTGGTCGGTAGGTGCCGGTTGGAACATCCATAACGAGCCCTTCCTGAGGGATGCCAAGTGGATGAACCGCCTGAAGCTGCGTGCTTCCTATGGTTACACGGGTAGCCAGGGATTCTCCAGCTACGACGCCATGCCTACCTTCGTCTATTACAGCAACAGTTCCTATAACGGCAACATCGGTTCCTATCTGCAGCGTCTGGCTAACGAGAGCCTGAAGTGGCAGGAGAAGTACGACACCAACTTCGGTCTCGACTTCGCCTTCTTCAACAGCCGTCTCTCCGGACGTTTCGATTACTATATCGCCCGCACCAAGGGTATGGTGACCAATGTCACGGTGCCGTTCACCACCGGTTTCTCCACCTATGTGGCCAACCTCGGTGAGACGGAGAACAAGGGTGTGGAACTCTATCTCAACTATCGTGTCTATGACGGTGGCCGCAACTACGTGAATGTCTTCGCCAGTGCTGCCCACAACAAGAACACCCTGAAGAAAATCTCCAACTCCCTGCGTGCCTGGAACGATGCTCAGGACGCCAACGCCCTGGAGAACAATATCACCGCTCCTCAGGTGAAATACTACGAGGGATGCTCCATGAACGCCATCTGGGCCGTTCCCTCGCTCGGTATCGATCCACAGAATGGTAAGGAAATCTATGTGAAGCGCGACGGAACCGTCACCTACCAGTATGATGTCAACGACCAGGTGGTATGCGGCGACAGCCAGCCTAAGTGGAACGGACTCTTCGGTATCAACGGCGAGATCAACGGATGGGGATGGAACATCTCCATGAACTACCGCTGGGGCGGACAGATGTACAACCAGACGCTCGTGGACAAAGTGGAGAACGCGCAGATGCAGTACAATGTCGATAAGCGCGTGATGACCGACCGCTGGCAGCAGCCTGGCGACATGGCCCTCTATAAGGCCATCACCGACCTGACAACCACTTATCCCACCTCACGCTTCGTACAGGACTACAACCTGTTTACCCTTTCTTCCCTCACCGTCTATTACGACTTCCGTAATTGCAAGTTTGTGAAGAACTCTTTCCTTGAGCGACTGAAGATCAGTGCCTACACCAACGACTTGTTCGTCATCTCAAGCATCAAGACAGAGCGCGGTACCGACTATCCCTTCGCCCGCACCTTCTCACTCTCTGCTCAAGTAACATTCTAATCAAGGAGGACATCAATATGAATAAAATATATCAAATTATCTGCGTCTTCTGTGCAACTTTCTTCCTGACAAGTTGTAACGACTGGCTTGACGTAAGTCCGAAATCACAGATTAAGGAAGAGGACCACTTCGGACGTGAAGGTGGTTTTACCGATCAGCTCACAGGCATCTACACAGCCATGTGCTCACAGGACATGTACGGCCTGAACATGGGTATCGGCTTCGTAGAGGTGCTCTCCCACAGCTACGACATCGACGGCAACGGCAAGTGGCGCTATGCCAACGAGTTCAATTACTCGGAGCTTTCAAGCGAGGAAACCATCAAAAACATCTGGAAGAGCACCTACTCTTGTATTGCCAATGCCAACATTCTCATTAAGAACCTCGAAGAGGCTGATCCCAATCTCTTCACCGGCTCCAACTATCATGTCTATCGCGGCGAGGCTTACGGACTTCGTGGATTTCTTCACTTCGAACTGATGCGCCTCTTCGCCTGTGCGCCCGCTATGGACGGCAATGCCAAGGGCGTGCCCTACGTCACGACCTATTCCACCGATGTGACTCCCCAGAAAACCGTCAACGAGACCATGCAGATGGTCATCAGCGACTTGCTCCTGGCTCACGATGAACTGGCTTTAGATACATTGAACACCTACGACTATTACGGAACGCCGGCCTACGCCCTGCCCGAGAACAGGTTCAATTTCTTTGCCTGTGCCGCAACGCTTGCCAAGGCTTATCTCTGGATAGGCGACACGCAGAACGCGCTGAAGTATGCCAACGAGGTCATCAACCGGGTGGAGAATGTGCGTAACGGAGGAGTCTATTGGATAGACTTCACCAATATGCAGCAGACCAACCGCAACGAGCTCGACATGATGTTCACCTCCGAGCATCTCTTCCAGCTCATCATCAACGACTGGGAAGACATCGGCAACTACTATTTCATGAAGGAAGGCGGCAGCAATGTGCTCAATCCTTCGGATGCCACCGCACAGAACATCTACGAGGTGGACTTGGGATACGGTAACGACTACCGCTATCTGAAAGGCTACGAGCAGGACGGTGAGAAGCGCTATATGGCTAAGTTCTGGTATCTGGCCGGCAGCACCTACAACAACCGCTATCCTATCATTCGCATGACCGATGCCTACTACATCGCGGCAGAATGTCAGAAGACCACCAATCCCAAGAAGGCCATCGCGCTGCTCAACACCGTGCGTGAGAACCGCAACCTGAGCCTCTTCCCGCTTGCTGAGGATCTCACAGCCGATCAGATTCAGCAGGAGATCTACAAAGAGTACCGCAAGGAGTATATCGGTGAGCATGGCGAACTGTTCTTCTACTACAAGCGACTCAATGCTCCGGAAATCAAGGGCTCCTCTGTCCGTCCGGGCAAGAGCGTCTACGTACTTCCCATACCAAGCAACGACCAGGAGTTTGGAGGATACACTAACTGAATTAAGAATTAAGAATTAAGAGTTAAGAGTTATCGCTTCGCGATTTTCAATTAAGAATTCTTGTGCAAACGAGCGCAGAGCCAAGCTTGCTTGAGCTATGCCGAGTGCAGCCAAGAATCGACAAGGTCAATTAAGAATTCTTGTGCAAACGAGCGCAGAATCAAGCTTGCTTGAATTATGCCGAGTGCAGCCAAGAATCGACGAAGTCAATTAAAATTTAAGACATATGATTTCTTTCAAGAATAATAAGAGATACTTGATAGCTTTATCATTTATCATTTGTCATTTATCATTTAGCGCAGCGCTCCTCACTTCCTGCAGTTCCACCGATGAGGACTTCTTCTATCAGGACGAGCCGCGCGTGCGTCTGGTAGGTGATTATACCTGGGCAGTAGGAACCGACTCCATTTCCTTCTCCTTCGTTGCCTATGGCAGTGAAGTCACAGAGAAAGAAATGCTCGTCGATGCACAGATCATGGGTGAGGCGGAAAACCGCGACCGCGTGGTGAACCTCAGCGTCGATCCTGCACGCACCACTGCCGATGCCAGTCTCTATACCGTGCCTTCCACGGTCACCATTCCTGCAGGAGCCGTCAAGGCCACCTTCCCCGTCATCCTCAAGCGTTCCGCCGCCTTGCAGACCAAGACCGTACGCCTCTATCTGCAAGTGGCAGAATCAGCCGATTTCAAGGCGGGTGTCAACGAAGAGAACCACATCAAGCTCATCTGGTCTGATGTGTTGCAGAAACCTAAGAACTGGGACACGCTGGAGCCCTTCTTCGGAACCTACAGCGACGTGAAGTACCGTTTCATGCTCGCCAACTCTAATGGAGCCGGAGAGTTCAGCACCGAAACCATGTCGTGGGCCATGCTCAACAGCTACCGCATCCTGTTCCAGAATGCCCTCAACGCCTACAATGCCGCTCATCCGGGCAACCCCCTGACCGACGAGAACAATCAGCTGGTTACCTTTGAGTAAGACATTTTTGTAAATCCAAGAAACCATTAGAATTATGAAGACAAAACATATCAATAAGAAGAATATTGGATTGCTGTGTGGATCATTCCTGCTGGCTGCCACGCTGCTGGCGGGCTGCGCCCAGGATGATGGCAACTACGACTATCTGCCCGATGAAGAGGTCAGCAAGATAGAACTTAATGTCGACACCACCATCACCAAGAATCCCTATTTCATCTACAACTCGACCCGGGACAAGAGGTGGATTACCACCTCCGCGTGAAATACGCTTATCCCGAGCGCCTGCAGTACCGCTGGTTCCTGCTCAAGACCTACTATAACACCTATCGGGCCGAGCAGATTGGCAACGCCATGGTATATCCCCCTGCCGACACCATCTATTATGAGAAGGACCTGAAGTGGACCTGCAATCTCGAACCCGGAACCTATTTCCTCTATTGCAAGGCCACCGATCCCACCAACGGCATGACAGGCTATTGGCAGACCACACAGTACATCACCGTGTCCTCACCGGGCACACAGGGCGGTCTCTACCTCCTCACCGAACGTGACGGACAGACCGACATCGAGGTCTTCACCTCCGACCTCATGCTCATCTATTCCGGTCTCGCATGCCACTACAAGTACTACAGCTCCGCCATGGGCCACTACCTCGAGGGAAAGCCCCGTTTCATCAAGGGCACCCACACCGGAAAAGCCTCCAAGAACGGCTATCTCGTCGCTACCGACAAGAACCTCTACCGTCTGAACGCAACAGGCCTGACAACCATGAACACCTGGGACAACATCTTCTATAACACCCCGGCCACGTTCAATCCGCAGACCAGTTTCTACACCAACTCCTGCGACTTCCTCCTCAACGACGGAAAACTCTATGTCACCTATGCCAACCAGACCAACGACTGTAAGTTCTCAGAGCCTATTGCCGGCGACTACGAGGCCTTCCCCTTCCTGATGCGTAACACCTACACCACCTGGCGGCCCGTCACAGGAGCCATCAATGCCTGGCAGGTCCTCTACGACCAGAAGAACAAGAAGTTCCGTCCTTACTTCTCTGGAGGCGTCTCCATGAGCAACTTCAAGTCCACCATTGCCGATGCCGTCGTCGATGCCAACAGCGTGCCCGGCGATGTGAAGGCCGTCTTCCAGGGCGGTGGCAACTACACCTGCGTCATCACCGTCATCGGCGGCAAGCCCTATCTCTACCGCTATTGCTTCTATAATGTGGTGGACGACGGCGACCT
>Ga0310695_10003564_pt1 | contig 30297 bp, 32 predicted proteins | sample RumenRJG_04DNA_FD_203882 | JGI IMG/M metagenome (GOLD analysis project Ga0310695, IMG submission 203882) | Bovine rumen microbial communities from Lethbridge, Alberta, Canada - RJG_04 (v2) (version 2) | ecosystem: Host-associated > Mammals > Digestive system > Stomach > Rumen | place: Canada...
GGGCAGTTCCCCAAATCCAAATCAAAAATGAGCCAGTTAGTAAAATTCGGACTGTCAGACAGCTTGTTGGTGTTTATATGGGCAGAAAGGAGGTAATGTGAGAAAACATGAAATTCAACGTCGTATTTGGAAATCCCCCATACAATAATGACATCTATCTTGACTTTGTACAGTTAGGGTTTAAGTTAAGTAAAGACTACAGTTTATTTATTACTCCTGCCAAGTGGCAGGCAAAGGGTGGAACCAAGAACGAGAACTTCCGTAAAAACATTGTTCCACATATGAGCAAGGTTGTTTACTATGTTGATTCAAAGGACATATTTGATATAGTTCTCAGTGGTGGGATTTCTTATTACATGATTGAATCACAAGTTTATGACAAGAAGCATGTAGAAGTGCACAATAATAAAAATGTTAGTGCTGTTGATAATTGGGAAAGTTCATTTATAAAACTTGACCTATCAGAGAGAGAGATGAAGTTACTTAAAAAAATAACAACTTATCCTTTATTCGTGAATAGTAGTAGGTTTAAACCAAACACAAGCTATTTTGGTGTACCAAGATTGGGTGAGGTTATTTCTAATGTTAATGACCTTTACGAAAAATGGGTTGATAAAACATCAGATGTAATACTTACAGATACAGAAGGTGAACCTATAGGCATTAAAAAAGAGTTAGTAAGAAATATAGATGATGTTTATAAGTATAAGTTAGGGTGCTCAATAAGAACTTTTGAGCACCCACAATACACAAGTTACATATTAAAGCCTAATGAAGTCATGGGAAGACAATGCTGTACACTATTTATTGGCACATTGGATGAGTGCAAGTCAGCTAATTCATTCTATGGTAGTCATTTAGTGTGGTGGTTAGTCAAGACATTTTTTGGTGATTTCAGTTTATCAAATAATACAAATGCCTTCCGGTTTGTCCCCGATCCCGGTCCTTTTGACCACATCTTCACCGACCAAGAACTCTACGAAAAATACAACTTGACTCAAGAAGAAATCAACATCATTGAATCCGTCATAAAAGAAAGGAAGACCAAACCTTGAAGTTCAATGTTATCATAGGAAATCCCCCATACAACAACGACCTCTACATTGACTTCTGTCTGGCAGGTTTAAAGTTAGCCAAACAGCACAACATGATGATTATACCTGCAAAGTGGCAGTCAAAACCTGGTGAGCAGAATGAACTATTCCGTGAGAAGGTGGTTCCTCACATGAAGAAGATTGCCTACTATGTAAACCCGCAGGATATTTTCAGCATTGACCTCTCCGGTGGTATTTGTTACTACTTGACAAACAACGGAGAAGTTTACGACACGCACCACGTCAAGGTTCACAAAAACAATGAGGTGACTGTCAATCCCAAATGGATTCCTTCATACATCAAGCTTGACTTTTCAGATAAAGAAAAGCAGCTCCTGGATAAAATCACAAGCTATCAGTTGTTAGATCACAGCGACGCATTCCAGCCTTATGTGAACTTTTTTGGTGTTCCCGATACAAGCCAGTTGGATCAAGACTCCAGATTGTTTAATCGTTGGCATGACCCTGAGTCAGAAGTGAAGTTACCGTTTCCGGATGGGCGCGAGCTTCCAATTAACAAATATCAACTAAAGAATTGGGAGCATGTTGACAAATATAAGCTGATAATGTCTTGCCAGCATTTTAAGGACCCAGAGTATGGTACTACTATATTGAAGCCTGGAATGATACCAAGAAGTGGATATGCTACACTATGCATAGGTAGCCTTGAAGAGTGCAAGTCAGCTAATTCATTTTATGGTAGCAATCTAATCCAGTGGCTGACAAAGGGATTTTTTTCATGTGCCACACTGAGCAATAACACCAATGCCTTTCGTTTTGTCCCCTATCCCGGTCCTTTTGACCATATATTTACAAACGAGGAACTATATCGTAAGTTCAAACTTACAGACGAAGAGATTGACATCATCGAATCAAGAATCAAGCATAGAAAATCGGAGCAGGTTTAATCATCAAGACTGACAGCAATCCACATGAACTGTCAGTCTTTTTTAATACTTTAAAAACAGAACACCAGTTCGGTTTCCCCATATGAAAAATAGAACACCAGTTCGAAAATGCACCAGAACGGTCAGATTCAGTTCGAGCGTTGGCGGTCGGTTATTTTATCGTCAAAATCGTTCGGAGCGGAATATGGGCATCCTGGCGGTTGTCAGGGTGGTGTGTGGTGTCGTTTAATTGTTCGTTACTCAGGCAGGATTCAGTTCGAAAAAAAAATTATTTTTTTGATAAAAAGAGGGTTGACAGATTTTTTGGAATATGTTATTGTATAGATAACAAAAGAAAAAAGTTCACATTAACGAGGCTTTTCATTCGAAGGGAGAATAGGGCATGAATAGTGACTATTTTAATGACAAGGCGATTTGGGAGTTGGACTTGTACACACAGAACATGTTCCGTAAGTTGACACTGTTGATGAATCACAAAGAGTACATGGTCGGAAATCTTGACGAGCTTCCTTCCACTTATGCAATCAGAAATCGTCTGACTTGTATCAACAAACACATCAGCAACATTCGGCAGATTATCAACGGTTTAAACGACACAAGCACCTATGAGAAGCAAGTGAAGCTTCACCTGTTGAAGTCAATTCGTAGCATCGAGGACGACAGCTTCAACACAAGCAAATGCACAGACATATCGGTGCAAATAACACATATCAATGCGATGCAATACAAGCTGGATGGTATGGATGAACTAATAGCGAATTATGTTGAACATATGACAGAATACAAGAGAATATACAAAATAAACAACGAAACATTAGATCGGTTTAATGAGGAAGTAAATAAGCGGAAGGACGTTGACAGTTGGTCTGATGCTTATGCATATATAGCAGAAAAAATCAAGAAGAAAGAAACTGACAAGGATGTCAGTGATGCAGTTAGAATAAAGTTAGAGCTTGACGCAGTAGATAATGAACTCAAGAAGCAACAGAGAAGAATGGACGACAGCACAGAGAAGGAAATTGTTGAGTGTTTAAACCTCACGAAAATCAGCGAGTTGATTGATTTAATCAACAAGGAACTCCAAATATTAAGCGAGATCAAGGATGAACTTGCAGATTTACACAATAGAGCCTAATAAACAAAAAAACGAAGGGATTATTAGTAAAGGAGACATTAAAATGAAAAATAGAACTGAAAGCAAAATCGAGAATCTTAAGGGTCTGATGAATGTAATAGATACAAACTCCAAGCATGGAATAATGACTGACCAATACGGTATCAAACACAACGCATTCGAGATTACGGACTTAGTCGGAACTTGTCACGTTTATGTTCCTGATTGTGGATTTTATTTTTCAATGTCAAACAGTGGAAAGCGGTTTATTCGAAAATGTCGGAATACAGCCTATGAGCGTTATCTTCGATCTGACATGTGGGTTCACACCGGAACAGACATCAAGTCTGTCAAGTATTACATGCAGGATGTGGTAGCGGTCATGTACTACAGAGACAAACTGAACAAGTTAATAGCAGAACATCAGAATATAGTCGTCAATCACAAGGACTATGACGTAACAAACAACAAACCAGAAAACATTGAGGTAGTGACTAATCGTCAGAATATATTGCATGGTATGATTGTCAAGGCTCTCCAGTATCATTACGGAGACAAATATTTCAAGACATATGCTGATGGTAGCATCAGTCCAGCTTTGAAGGTAGCAATAAGTGCTGAGGATATTGAAGCAGCCTATGATCGTTTATACAGACCAAGAATGATACATACTGAATACGGCAGAAGATACTCTTTGGAAACAGTCAACGCATTGATTGAAATGCTCGGATTATAATATGGGGGTGCCTGGTATGTTACATAATAGCAAAAAACAAAATAAAAAATCAAACGAAGAGACAATCATCACAAACAAGGAAGATGTGAAGCTTACAGCAGAGCAGAAATACTTTCAGGATATATTATTCAGTTATAGCGCGACTTTCAGTCAAGAAGTGCGTGACAAGGACATATTCCGTGAAGGGCTTGTGGATTTGGCTAAAAAGTACGATGTGAGTTTAAAGTTTATATATGACACAGCTGACATGCTGTATTGTCACTTTATCGGAAGCACTTTAGTCAATGCAGTAGATACTAACACATTCAACGAGTTGGAACTCAAGCGCATCATCAAGTTTGGTAGGTATATGCACTATGTCACATGTGCTTTGCAGGATTACATTTCAACTTTCGTAGAGGAAAACATAAACCCATCAAGCGAGGAAGACTATCAATTACTCGACGGTGTGGTTGCAAAGATGACTTCAGACATCAAGAGAAATCACAATAGGATTTGGGGGTTGACTGTATGAATATGAACATCGCAATTTTGTCGTTTATCATGTGCTTCTCAATGTCAGGGCTGTTACACACAGCCCTGCGCGTCACATTGAGCACTTGCGGGTTGGATGATGTAACCAGTGACGTATTAGCAAGAGCTGCCAGCATTTTGATAGGCATTGAAGCATTGTTTGACTTTGCACTAGTTTGTTTAATACATTAAATGTCAGACAATTTGGCAAATAGTGCGAATTTTAGATTTTCGCAATTTTCTTGTTGACAAAAATTCGGTTCTGGGTTACAATATAATCAAACAGAGGGGGGCAGTCATGAAGTTCAGTTGTTCAGAATTAGAAGATATTTTCAGAGCTAGTGAGTACGACATGGCAACTGAGACATTTCAGAAAATCAAGCAGTTTGTACACTCACACAATGAGGAAGACTTGACAGTTGTCCTGTATAATCTACTCAAGAGTAACAAAGCAATCATTCGTCGGTTCATGGAGACACTGCATAATGTTGACACTTGCATAACATCACGCAACACGGTCCTGTTTAAGAAGGACACCAAAATAATCAAGGAGCTGACAACAACACACAAGACATATGAACAGATAGCCAAATCTTGGCGATTAAGTCCTGCATATGTCAAGCGTGTAGCAGAACAGAACGGATTGACTCACAGAGACAAGGAGCGGGAAATGTTTTCAAATGGTGATAACTACATCGTTGGCGGGAACACTGTCATGGATGAGTTCATACACCATCTCGGAAATATTCACAGAGAAACATTGAAGCAGTATGTTCCAGCACGTGAACGTGGGTTCTATCGTCGCAAGTTGAAGGCGCTTCGTATTCGTTACGGTTTATCTCAGCGAGAAGTTGCAGAGATTATAGGGTCGTGCAGGGAACACTACGCACAGGTTGAGAATGGTCGAAAGACTCCTCAAATTCGCATGTTGCTTCGTCTCGCCGCGTTGTTCAATACCAGTCGGATAGACTTACTCCTTGAGTTACAAAACCCTGACACATTGGAGACTCTTGCACCTACAGAGATGCTCTGTGAAGAAGATATGAAGGAGCGTGAATCAGCGGAGCCATGGACTTTCCGGGCATTACGCATTCAACTTATGGATAACCTCATCTGTTCACAATTCCAGGAGCGGATGGAAGATGATGCAGAGATGCTTCAAGAATTAGGAAAGCGCCGGGCGGAAATCGCTCGACACGTCAAGGATTTTGATTATCACTATGTAAATCCCCACTGTAGGAAAAAATCAGATTAGTGAGAACCGGGGGTGCGAGGCACTCGTTGCCCGCCCCCAACATATTGACATATAGCGTCCATTTTGTGTACTCCTATTCTAATCCCTTTGAAGCAGTGTTTACCCCTGAGTGAGTTGACCTCGGGGTAGGCATTGCACACTTTAAACACATCAGGAAGGTGGTACTAATGAGTTCACGAAGTATAAGGAAAAGAATACAGACTCGTGGCAAAAATACGGGTCAAAACGGAAAATCGGATGTCATCTATGACGATGTGCTGAAGGTTGACGTTAGCGACTTCTTCCCCGCAGGGAAGGCTGTCGAGAAAATAAAGAAGGCGGGTGCATATGATACACTCGTTAATATTGTATACGGCACTTTACTTGAAGGTTATAGTTTGGAAGCACTGTATGCGCATGTAGTGGCTAAGTTTGGAAAAGTGGCTGGTCCGTTTACATATGACGAGTTCTGTCAGTGGTTCGCCGGTCCATACCCAGAGCTGCTGAGTGCATACAGTTTCAGTCGTGTTCAGGCTGTTGGTGTTATGGCTCGAAGTATTTACACAGCAATAAATACTCACATGGGGTCTATACAAGCTGCTAAGTTATCAGCTGAAATGCTCAAGAGTGTTCAGAATAACTTAGTCAAACAAGACAATGCTATCAATGTTCAAGTAACACAAACACAGAAGACCTTGAACAAATTAGGCGAGGCTTTGGGTGTGGTTACAGACCCGGGCATAGTCAAGGAAGATAATGATCCTGTACTGTTGGATTCAATCAAGGCTCAGGACGGCGATGTGAAGTGAATGCAATAACAAACAACAGCAGCTTTAGTGATCGTCAGCTGTACACAATAAAAACATTCGGATTGAAGTCAGCAGGAAAGCATGTGTTGCATTGTGGATGCTTTGGGTGTGGGAAGACATACAGCCTCTGTTTTGGTTTTGGCTTTTATTGTTGCAAGTTGCAGTCGATGGGCATTGTTGGTTTAAACTTTGTTCTTCTTGGAAAAACTCAGCAAGCTGTCAAGAAGAACATGTGCAACGAACTCAGCAAGTTGTTTGGTAATGACTTCAAGTATGACAGCAGTAGAAAAGACGGCATAGTAAAAGATGCGACACTGTTCGGACAGAACATATACATCATCGGTTTAAACGACAAGTCTTCAGAAGAGAAGTTCCGAGGTATTTCGGACATTATGGGCATACTCCACGACGAAGCGGTGCTTTGTACAGAAGACCAATTCAACTTCATCCTTGGTCGTTTACGTGGTGAGCTGAGTGTTGAACTCCCCAATGAATATGAGACTCAGTGGTATTACGGAAGCACAAACCCTGACTCCCCAGCTCATTGGATACTCAAGGATATTCGGAGCGGTTTCCTCAAATATGTGAAGTGGTATCGTCGAGACGTTCGGTGGAAGGGTTCACTTGAATATTATGACATGTTAACTAAAAAGTACCGTGGGAATGAAACATACACGCTCCGATACTTAGAAGGGCAATGGGTCAGCTCAGATAAAATCGTCTATCCTATGTTCGTCGAAAGCAAGAACGTCATCAAATCAGACAGTGAACAGTTTAATTTAGAGAGTGCTTATAAGAATGCAAGTAGAGCAATCATCGGACTTGACTACGGTAGTAATCACCCTACAGCAATAGTCACAGTGCTTGAGTTTGACCCTACAAATGAAGAAAGCAATAGTGTTTACTTAGTAGTTGATGAACAGAAGTTGACAAACACAGCACCATCTGACATCGTGCGGGTGGTGACTAACAAATACAACTCCTTATTGAATAAGCGGTTCGGCGGGTTAAGTGATCGAACTTTGAAGATATACATTGACCCATCATCTAAAGCTTTGAAGGATGAACTGACAAAAGCGAAGATACCTTACACAAACGCAATGAACGAGCACAAGGACGGCATCGAAACAATACAGTCACTCTTCAGTTTGGAGTTGTTGTTTATACTTGACACATGCACTGAGTTGATAAATGAGATTTACGGTTACAAGTGGAAAGACACTACAAACGGAAAAGACGAGGTAGTGAAAATAGTTGATGACTTGTGCGATGCAATGCGTTATGCTATTTATACAGACAGTCAGCTTCACATGTAAGGGGGTGAACCAGTGAACACAATAGGTCAGTTTAATAATATGGATAACATCGAATATATTGATGAGACAAACTTCAGCATATTAGACAACAACACTGACGTTTGGGATGGCGAGCTTCCTTTTCACGAGGGCGACAGTTTTCCGACTTCAGAAATAAAAGAGAGAGCCAAAATAAGTCTCACGAATCGAATGTTATATGAGAACAACATTGACGAAATCGGCAGTTACTTGTTAAGTATTTTCCCGGAAATTGATCCTATGTATGGCTGGCAGGTTCGTGAGATAGTTGCGAAGTTGGGCTATTTCAAATACATAGCGAACACTTGGGTCTCACTTATAGCAGGAAAGCCTCCAATCATAGACTGCAAAAACGCAGACATTGAGCGTCAGGTTAGCATTGCAGTTGACAAGAGTAACTTCCTTGATGCTGTACAACAGGAAATTCTGTCATCGTTTATTGATGTCGTCAGTGCTTATGTGGTGAACACTTACAACAACAAAGTAAACATTCGCAAGATTGAGACTAAGAACTTAATCATATATGTGAATAAGCTTTGCATCAATGAGATTGAGGCTGTGGTCGAGTTCAACATAACCAACGACAAAAAATACGGAAGGGTTGTTGAGTTTGTAACTTACAAAAACGACGGAGAGATAAACAAGCAAGTCTTCCATTACAACGACGGAACTATTGGCTCACACATCGTCGAACTTGACAAAACAGACTTCGCATTTGACGGCATGGTTCGTCGTTCACCTGTTGTCGTGTTTAAACACAACACGGTAGGGAATAGTGTGTACGGTTCCGACTCTTATCGTGACATCACAGCTTCAGCGTTTGCAGTTATGCGCTGTTTTCAGAATATTTTGCGCATATCAGAGAAGACAAGAGAAATGATTCGAAAAGTGCCGGACTCCAGCATATCAAAAGACCCAATAACCGGGGCGAGCACTTTCACAAATCACGGAACTATTTCAACACCTGACAATGCAGAGAATACGCCAGACATCGGATACGAGACGCCTAATCTACCAATAGAAGCAGCTGTGGAAGCATTCGATAAAGCAATCAAGGCGTTGTCGAACTGTTGCGGTTTGGGTATGCCTTTCTTCGATATTGACAAGGCAGGGTCAAACCTCAGTGCTAAAAGTATTCGAGCGATGCTGTTGCCTACAGAAATATGTGAGCGTTTAATGTGCAGTAGGTTAGAGAAGCCAGTCAAGTCACTCATCACGAATGTGTGCTATGCTGGCACAATCTACGGTGTGACTGAGTCGGATATTAGTATCAAGTGGAACGATGGGCTTCCTAAAGACGAGAAGGAAGTCAGCGACATAATAAACAGCAGACTCAATTCAGAACAGCCAACTATTACATTAACAGACGCAATCAGCAAACTTGACGGTTTAAGTTTAAGCAATGCTGGCAGTAAAGCAGACGAGATACTTGGTAGAATAAACACAGAAGACTATGAAGATAACAACGACACAGTAGACACAAACATTCAAGTCACAGCAAACAACGCAGACAGTAACAATGGTAACAACCACGCAATAGACGGTGACACTTCGGCGGTGTGGGAGTCTCAAATGGTTCCTATGCCGAGTAACATCGGAACAAGGGAGCCTGCATACAAGGGAGTGAAGCATGAAGAAAAAAATAATTAAGAAGTCATTAGCAGAAGTGGCTGACAAGTTAGATTCTGAGCTTGCGGAAGCAAACGGAATGCCTAATGATGAAGATTGGGAAATCATCAAGGAGTTGATACGCTCCGATAACAAGACAGGAACTGAACAGTTGCGAAGAGAAGACTTCTACGTTTTTCCACTTCGGCTGTCTGACAACATCATTGACAGAGTATTTGATAAAATGTCAGACGAGTTTTTGTCAGAGTTGACTGATTGTTGCATCGGTTTATCTGGCATCAGAGATCATGACTGGCAGTCCGGGAATCAGTTCGCCCGTATTTACAAAGCGGAACTTGTAGAGGATGGCGATGTGCATTATGTCAAGGTCATGGCTTACATGTTAACCAGTGAATATGATACGGTCGACAAAATAAAAGCGGGGCTGCTTAGAGAGACAAGCATAGGCTTCGAATCAGAGAATGACACTTGTAGCATTTGCGGGGCGGTAACAACAAAAACAGACGAATCTCAAATAGCAATATGTCCAAACGGTCATAAAATGGGAGAGACTTATGACGGAAAGCTGTGTTATAACAGCATCAACAAGTTGAAGGACTTGTTCGAATGGTCACTTGTAGCTGTTCCTTGTCAAAGGGGAGCAGGAATTATAAGTAAGAAGCTCACAGTCAAGAAAGGAGTAAAAATGAAGCTCACAGATTTAAAGCGTCTCAGATTGTTCAGCTCTAAAGCATTCAAGGAACTGAACGACGACATCAAGTCGGAAATTGATGACGTGATGAACAATTCTGATGACTCTGAAATCACGGAAGAGGAAATCAACAAGATCGTCGAGGAAAATGAAGCACTCAAGGCACAGGTCAAGGAACTCAATGATACGATTGAGGAAATGAAGAGTAGCTGTACGAAGGAGACGATCAAACGTGAAGTTGAGAAGGCTATTGACAGTTTAAATCCCCTGACTGAAGTTGTCAAGGAGAACATGTTGAGAGACATCGACCTTGATGGCATGGAGTTTGACGAGGACGGTTCAATCAAGGAATTTGACAGCAAGCTTGACGCAATAAAAACCCGTTATAAGGGTTTGTATAAAGAAGCAAGCGAAGAGTCGGAGACTACAACAAAAGCAGAAGAGCCTGACGATGTAAAGACAAAATCAACGAAGGGCTTTGTAAACAGCGGCATCAACTTCAACGTCAGCAGTACAAGCAAGAGCGCAAAATCTAACTCTAAAGTAGCTAGCGGTATACAGTTTTAATAGAAAAGGAGACTAAAATATGCCATTTTCAGTTTATGACGGAATTGTAGCTTATTCAAGAGCTGCCAATATGGGTCTGTACCTTGGCAGTCGCACCTCTATTTTCAACGACCCGTCTCGGTTTAAGTATGACCTCAAGAGCAATCGCATCCTGGTTCGTCAGATAGACGCAGGAGCTGCTGGAACATACGACCCGGCTCGTGGTTGGATGAATGGTGGCTATGGTAACGGTCGGGGCGTTGAGTGGATTTCTTACGAGTGCCCATATGACAGAGCAAAGACTCTGACAGTTGACGCAGTAACTGAGGCGCAGTCTTATGCAAACGGTATGGAGTCGTCAATCAATCTGTTATTTAATGATTTCTTCCAGAATCACCTTCCAGCAGAGATTGATGCTACGAACATTGCTCAGTGGTTCAGCAAGGTGCCCTCAGCAAACATTCACACAAGCAACGAAACAGATTGGAAGACTGATGCGGATCACATTCTCGACACACTCAACAACCTTGAGATGGAAGTGTTTAACAGTGGATATAACGGCGAGACAGTCATTTTCATGCGGGCGAAGATTTACAAAAATCTCATAACTGCATTACAGAATCACAACGGCTTCGCGTCTGGTGCAATGTTACTGAATAAGCCAGTAACTGTTACATACGACACAGAGATTGACGGTGATGCAGAGCGTGCTCTGACAGTAACAATCGACACTGAGCGGTATGGTAAGTTCATCATCGTTGAAATGCCGGATGACAGAATGTTCTCTCATGTGACACTACTCGACGGTGTGAGTGCTGGTCAGCAGCAGGGCGGATACGTTGCGGATAATGATGCAGCCGGTTATTCTGTCCTTGATATGGTCATCCTTCCCCTCCCGTCAGCGTTTACCTCTACCCGGTATTTGATTTCAAACTACCTCATTCCGAACATGCTTCTCAATACACCAGCGGCACTTGCTGATTTAAGTAAGGCTAACGCTCGAATGTTTGGTAATGTCGAGGTCGGACATGCTGGCATCAATCAGAAGGGTGATAACTTCGAATATGATATTCGTATCATGTACGGTGGCGACATCTTCGAGAATAGAAGACGCAACTGTTTTGCAGTAAAACACACAGACGAACAGTCCGGCGGCGGAGACAATCCGGGAGGTGGTGACTGACCAGCCAAATCCTGATGACCCAGGTGGGGGAGACAATCCCCCATCAGTAATCGACGTAACTTCAGTAACACCGGAGCGGGCTGAATACACAATCGACACAAAGAGCGGTTCGGTTGATATAAACTGCACAGTATTGCCTGCAAATGCAACAAACAAGACTTTGACGTTCACAGCGATGCGTCCAGTTGACATGTTAATGACCAGTCTGACAATATTGCAGAGTGGTAACTCTGTATTACCAGAAAACATGGTCAACATTGAGAGACTTAGCGATACAAGTTGCAGAGTTACAGCAGTTGAGGATGGAGACGTAAGAATACGGTGCAAAGCTCATAACAGCGTTCATGGTGATGCAATCGTTCACATCAGCAATCAGAACATTCAGAATCAGACTCTCAATAGCGTAACACTTGACTCCAACATCATGAACGCAAGCATCACAAGCGGAGAAGAGCCTTATTTCGAAGTCGAGAGTAGTTTAACAAGTATCACTTCAGACAGCATTTCAATACAGTTGTCCGATAATGAAGGTCAGAAGATAGCATTAAGACCTTCAGAAATCGACGCTGTGACTGTCACATCATCTGATGCGAGCGTGTTATCGGTTGATAACGCAACAATCGAGGACGGAAATTACAAAGCAACTGTTAATTGTCACGGTGCAGGTACAGCAAACATCACAGTGACTGTCACATATGGAGACATAACACTGACAGCATCAGCAAGTGCTACAGTTGCACAGTATATAGCCAGCACAGGTTTAGCAATCACCGGTGTTACAAATGTAGCATCTGTGAGCGGAAATGTTGTGACTTACAGTCAGAAGATAGTTCCGGGTCAGTCATCAGTTGATTTTATGACATTCAATATAGCACTTGACCCATCCGGTACACAGGATTATTTGGGTAAAGACGCTGTGAGTGGTGACTTCAGCACTTACAACTATGAGACCAAAACAATCGAAGTAGTAATACCTGACACAGCAGGAACAGGAACTATCACAGTAACAGCACAGAAGCCTGACGGTACAACAGCATCATACACAATTACCACGGTGTTTGAAGCAGTAGAGCCTGACGGCATACGTGTCAACGGTGCAAACACAAACGCAACTGATGGATTTAGTTTAGGTAGTGACGAGTATGTAACAACTTACGGATACAGCCTGTCTGCAGTTCCGGTTTATAACGGTACTGCATTAGACACACCTGTAGTTGTTACAACAAGCGATAGTTCTGTAGCAACAGTCAGAACAACAGACAACAATCAATTCGTTATTTACCCGCAGTCTTCAGGTAGTTTCAGCGTGACTGTCACAAGCGGAAATCAGAGTGTTACATCAGAGACAGTAACTGCACGAGTTGCAGTTGAGGCTACAGGAGTTGAAGCAGTAGCTGGTACGGGTTGCACAGTTGATGGCAATAAGGTCAAGGTTACTGAGAAGTTCGACGACGCTACTATAACAACACCAATCACGTTCACAGTTGAGTTCAATCCTTCAAATAGCACAGACAAGTTCAACGAAAACGGTTTTGCTATTCTTGACGGATACAACGAACAGAACGGTGGGCAGTTTACTTACACAACAACAGTGAACAACACAGTTGGTGGTACACGAACTGTAACAGTTGAAGCGAGCAACTTCACATCGGCAGGTCATCACTTCCTCAAGATTAACACCTTGAATCCTGACGATACAGACAGCGGAGATTATGTAGTTGACATATATGTAGAGACAGCTGTTGGGTACATGCAGGTCATTCAAAATGGATATAACACAGCTATAGTTGATACCAGAGAAAGTAACACAGGGTCCTATAGTGTACAGGCAGGATTTACTATCAGACTAAATATTCGCACTTATAAGAGCAACGGTACAGAAGACACTTCAGGAGAAATTAGTGCTGAAGTGTTAAATGTTACAGACTCACACATCAAGCTGTCGGGTGTAAATCAGGCTCAGAGATGGGTTGAGATTAACTTGTCATATCCTGGAGAAGGTGATGTAAATATAACTTGTGGTGAGCATACAGCTTACATTCATTTTATATCAACCTAAACAGTAACAAGTGCACCAGTCAGACAAACAATCCGGCTGGTGCACAATAAAGGAGAGAATATGAAATATATTAAGATGGTTAAAGGTAGCGTGAGCGTACTTGTTAATCCACAGGAGAATGGCTTTGTTGACAGAGTAAATCAGTTCAGCGCAAAAGGTTACTCTTTAGTTGTCGATGAACAGGGCAAGCCTATCATGTTTAATCGTAACTTTGAAGGAAAAGCAATCGAAAATGAAGCGTTGGCAAAGGCTCTTGGTGGTTTAGTGTAAAGGAGCATCAAAATGAGTTTAGAGGTAGGTATCGACAGCTATGTGACTCTTGAAGAAGCAAATGAGTACATAAGCAAACACTTCGCAAGCGATGATAAGTTACTTATCAATTGGAACGAGCGAACAGACAACGACAAAGAAGCTAAACTCAGAGAGTCATGTGAGAGTATCAATAACCTCAAGTTCAGAGGAAAAAGAAGAGGTATCGGGCAGGAACTTGAATTTCCACGAGTGCTGGGAAGTACATGCGGAATAGGTTTTCGGTTATACATATCACAATTTGAGGATAATGGTTTAATCAGCAATGACATAACCGGAGACGGTGGCATAAAGCTTGCAAAAAAAGCGCAAATACTTAATGCATTATATGGTATGACACTTGGAAATCAAGCATTAAATAGTGCAACAAACAGGTTTATGATGTTGACATCTAAAAAAGCGGGTCCAATATCTGAAACATATGGTGGTAGAACTCATTACAGCGATAACGCTCTTGTGGGTATATACACCGAGAAGGTTTATTCAATACTACAGCCTTGGCTGAGCAACAGCAGAGTTACAATTTGACGAGAGGGGGATTGATACCAATGCCTATGGATTACGAGCAACGTATTCAAAACGTCGAGATGGCTATTAGTGAACTTCAGAAAATAACTTCAAGCATACATGAGGAAGTTATAGAGATTCGTTCACAAATTAAAGCTAATGACAGACAGAATCAGGCTGTTGAAGAATACATGAACCGAACAATACACATGGAAAAGTCATTAGCATTACTCGTACAAAACGGAGAGAACGTCAGAGAGAGCATGAGTAACTTGCAGAAGAGTTATGACAAGATAGTTGAACAATACAATATGATGGTTCAGAGCAATGCAGATGACAGTAAGAAAAAGATTTATTGGTTCTTCACAACAGTAGGTTCTATAGTAATCGGTGTTGTACTTAAATCATATTTGGGTGGTTGAACATGAACAGCATAATATTTGAGTTGTTTAAACAGTACGGTATAGACATACTTGTAGTCGTTGCATTTGTGGCTGTGTTAGGATACCTTGTAAAAATAGGTAAGACTGACACAGTTAAGAAGATTATACTTTCGTTAGTCGTTCAAGCAGAGAAGGCACTTGGCAGTGGAACAGGCGAACTTAAGTATGCATTTGTAGTTGACGCATTATATAGCAAACTACCAGCAATCATTAGGTTACTATATAGTAAAAAAGAAATCAATCAGTTTATCGAGGACGCTGTACAGGAATTAAAGAAAACACTTGACAGCGGAAATACACTATCAAGCTATGAAAACGAACATCTATTTGATAATATACACTAATAGAGTGTAATCACCTTTTGGAATGCAATCGGATAGGTTTTAATGAAAATTTTTCAGGTATGAGCGAAAGACTTCAAAAGCGGAAATGACTTAAAACCTATCCTATAATAGTATATAATATACCAACAACCAAAGCTGAGAGATAGGAAAAGATAGGAAGTGAGATAGAATGGACTATGATAGTTACCTCTCAATGCGGTGTATATGGAGAGAAAAACTTGCAGAAGACCCTGACACACTCATGACAACACACGCCGAACCCATAGTCTTGAAATGTTTCAAGTATGGTTCGAATGTATTTGAGCGTAATCAGAGAAGCGAGGCTATAGTAAACGAGCAGACATACATCCTCAATCAGCGGGTGAACAGTGGCGACCTCATTGATGACCAGGTGGTTCGTTCAGTGTATGAAATCCCGGACTTCGACGGTCATGTGTCACTTTATCGTGTGCTGACATGGAGCGACAGTGCGAGTTTATAAGGGGGCGAACCAATAAACATGTCCAATCAGCTTCTTGACAAATACAAAATACTCAGCAGCATCGCCCCACATCTAATCACCAATCAATATCAGACTTTACGTAAAGCAGGCGCACAAGTCCTATTTGACACAAACACACATCGCACCAATACAGACTTCAAAAACGAGTTAGATACCATCTACAAGCAAAAGTTGCAGCTTTTAGGAATGCGAATACTAACACGTGCATTGTATTACACCCCAGTAGATAAGGGAAAACTTAAGAAAAGTTACAGTATAGATTGGTGTGACAGCAAACACTCAGCAGTAAAAGTAGTCAACACTTGTGAATACAGTCATCATGTCCACGAAATCGCATTTTATTCTCACAAATACCCAACACGTTACAAGTTCCTTGAGCAGGCAGCTTTAGAAGTAGCACAGGAGTCTGGCACGGACATACCAATCAAGTTTTCATTGGAGCCAGGGCACATCAGCGTTTACATTGGAGACTATGACAAGGGCGTCTCGGTGGTTGATTTAAACAACACGAAAAATCGTTTAATCAGTGACAAGTCTCTCATTCAAGAATTAGAAGCTGATATGTACAACATAATATTCAGCAACACATTTGAGAATACTCCTAAAGAGTTTCGTCCATTCCTCGTCAATTTCACCAAGTTCTGGTCTGGTTCAGAGGGCGGGATAATGCCAGAGAGAAGTGCTGAGTTAGTGTCCGAGATGGACTTAGCAAAAAATTTCCTTGACAGAATACGTCATTTTGTATACTATGATAACAATACAGGGGGCTGAGGATGGAACAATATGCACTATATCAAGCACTCAAGCAGTTTCTGAGTGACCTAACCAATGACTATCGTGTCACGTTCAACGACATGAACGAGTTAAAAGATAACTCTATCGGAGTTTACATATCAGCTCCAGAAGTATCAAACAAGCGCGAGTTGGCTTCAGGAAAATATGACAACATCATCAACAGGGTCCAGTTTCTTCTGATGGGTGATTTAACTCAGGGCGGTTTGATTCGTTTATTACAGACAGCTTCAGATATACGAGACAGGCTCATAATACAAAACAATCAACCCCTACCCGTTCCCCCAACAGTTCAGTTTAACACATCAACTAATAGAATAGAGATTGTTCAGTCACAATCAGACACACACTCGGACATAAGCATCATGTTGACTAAGGTTACAGCTACAAGTGACTTGGTATTCTTAGGCAAGACATCCCAAGGTCGTCCTCTATACAGTATGAACTTCAGAATGACTTATGGGGTGCAAACAAACACATCGAGCGTTTAATAGTAAAGGAGAAACAACATGGCAGAGACTAATCGTTTCGTACTTAGTAACTACGGCATCCGGTATTTCCTTGAAGATGTACCAACAGGCGGTGGAGTACCAACAGCGGGGGCACATGAACTTCAGGGTGTGCTGGAAGCAAATATTGGGTCATTCAAGAAGGACAGCAAGACCTACAGAACATTGAACGGAGACGGTTGGGAGTCAATCGCAGCTCTTGGTCAGTCTCAGAACGAAGCAACACTTCAGTGCCTCAGATATGGCGAGGGTGATGTTTATGATGGAACAGAGGGCACAACAACATTCACTCGTATCAGAAAATGGATGATGGACGCAACAAAAGCGGGCGGCTCAACAGCGAAGAAGGTACTTGTAGAAGTAGTTCCTCGTGGAAAAGTTGGCAGTGAGGTTGTTTATGAGGGCACAGCGTACTTCCTAATTCCGACAGAGTGGAATCCATCAGCTCGGAACAGCGAAAACGGTCAGGAGTTTAACTTCACAGTTAAACCGTTCGGTGCCCCTATTCCTGTAGAAGTAACTGTCACGAATGGTCAGTTCACCTTTGCACCAATAGAATCCAGCAGTAATGCACAGGGCTGATATGTTTAAACACATCAACACTTCAGGGGTGTGAGTGGAAACACTCCACCCCTCTTTTTATAGGAGAGATTTGACTATGGAAAATACAAACATAACCTCAAGCACAGACACAAACACAACCACAGCAACAGAGACCTCAGAAGTAATCAGCGAAGAACAGAGACAGCGAAACAATGCACTCATAGCAAAAGCGAAGGACTACATCAAGCAGTTAGGTTTGCGTTGGACTATTCGGTCTATAGAATACTTAGTAAACAGAGAAAACATCTCCCTCAATCAGTTGCGGGCTTGTGTATTTGACAGGGGCGGAAATGTGGTCTATGATATTGAACGAGCGACTAAATACATCATCATGTCAGGTTTAATCAGCAAGCAGTGCGACAGTGACGCATACCTCAGCATAGAGGACAGAGCCTACGAAGTATTAGAGCACTGGCAGGAAGAGTTCGGATACATTGGCGTGTTGCACATGATGCTCATTGAACAGATGGAGACTAAGCATTTTTTTATGGGTACACAGGACGCACAGATACTCGCCGAGATAGCGGTGAGAAAGTCCTTGAAAAGTTTAGAAGAGACTCAGAAGGCGGTCGATCTACAGACAAAAACAAGTCAATCAATAGCGACACAATTATGACAGACCTCCAACAATCACGTGATGACTTGTGCGATATATACAGGAACGCTTCCATGATGGGCATACAATACAGCGAACTAATGAATATGGACTTGCGAACCTACATTCAATACTCGAACGGTTACACTATGAGAAGAGAGCAGACTATAAACGACAGCCTATTTGTTGGTCATGTAATATCAGGAAAAATCAGTCAGGCTGTGTGGGGCGCGAAAGAGTTTAATGATCCAATAGAGAAGGTTTGTTTAACAGACCATTCATTAGAAGCAGAGCGTAGACGTAAAGCTGAGGAGATATTAGGGAAGCATGGGTGCAACATTGAGGACTTTAATGTTGAAGACTTTGACACCAGCAAACACAAGCACAGCGAGGTAGGCGACTATGGATAATAACATCACACCCTCAGAAGTAAACAGGGAACTAGATAGTGCATATCAAAAAATAGATAAAGTCAGCAGAGCTATTGACAGGGCGAACAGCAAATTTGACAAGTTCGTGGGTGGTTGGTCAAGTGCAACAGAAGCACTCAGGAAGTTCAACACGGAAAGCGTAAAAATCAGCGGTGACAAGTTTAAACAGTCACGTTCACTCCCCTCTCGCACCTATACACAGCGATCAAGTGTTAATAGAGACTATAGCGACGTAAGAGACCAGCAGGTGTTACTTCGTAAACAAATCAATCAGCTCAGTAGTGATTACAAGAGCGGAAACAAGAGCAACGCTGACATACAGAAAACACAGCAGGCACTCACAAAGTCACTGAATGCACTCAATAGTTCAATCAGTAAAATTCGAAATGACAACATAACAAGCAAATCAATCAGTAACGCAAAAATAGACACACTCGGAGTCACAAACGAGGAGCTGGCAGCAAAATTGAATGCTGTTAAAATCAAGACATTGATGCCTCAAATATCACCCGCAAGACAGCCAATAGTGTCACAGAATAGCACAGCGAACAGTGCGGTGAACACAGCAACTGATGTCACAGCAAAGTTGGCGAAGACATTAAGTGGAAAGACTGGAAATAGTGTCGTAAACACTGCAACTAAAGCGTCAGAAGTGCTGTCAGAATTTGGCGGTTCTCTCGCAGTAGCAGGTCCTATCGTGGCAGGTTTAACGGCTTCTATTGTAGCAATGGGAGCGGCTGGGAAATATGCATACGAACAGAATATGCAAGTCAACAATGCACTCATGGCGGTGGGTGCATCTGCTAATGAGTTGAACAAGAGCAGCATTGACACATCGAACAACATCATTGAGTTACAGAACAGCTGGAAGCGAGCAGGAGAGGCTGCGGCTCAAGCATTTGAGCCTGTGTTCGATTTTTTAATCAAAACAGCGACTCAGTTAGGAAATGCAGTGGCTGATGTTTCCAGTGATGTGTCTGATACAATAACACAACAGCGCAAATATTCAGAGAGTGACTCTCTGGTTCGTTGGTATAGTCAAGGGTTGCAGAATCGTTTAAACATTCCGGAGTCAACAAGTCTCCCCGTCATCGGTTCAACTGCCAGTTCAGCAAAACAGTCAGGATTTGATACACGGTCGGCTTCTAATTTGGCTATTGCGACCTATGACTTGGCTTTGAGTAAAGCGAAGGAATATGGTTTAGAGTCACAGAAAGTAGCAGAGCAATTAGCAAATGCTTGGCTGAAGGGTAGCGATGCTGCTAAAGATTACGGTGTAGTAGTAAACGACAAGGTTCTGGCTGGTTTCATGGCTTCGAAGGGCATCGACATAGTAAATCAAGAAATCACGGATGCTATGAAGCAGTATTACAGATTTCTTTTGATGCAGGAAGAGATTACAGCGTCAAACTCAGAACAAATGCAGAAAAACATCAAATATTGGACACAGCTCGGAACAACAATTGACATGACAAAAAATAAGCTGTTCAGTTTTGATGAAGTCATTCAGTTGTCAGCGTTTAATGCAGACATTCCAGAGGTAGGAACTCCAAATGTCAATTATGATGGTAAACTTCAAAAGTCAATACCTGACACAATCACCGGCGGTTCAAGTGGTCCTGGTACACCAGGATTAGTAACTCCAGTCCAATTTGATTATGCGGTGGCATTACAGAAGGCTTATCAAGATATAAAGCAGGCACTCAGTGAACCTATAAGCATACCAATTCGTGTCCCGGATATAAATGCGCAATTAGTGCCTGCACTTGAGAGGGCATATGCATACGCCAGACAACCTGTCACGGTGCCTGTACGTGTAGAGAATCCAGCTCCTGCATTTAATTATGCAGTGGAAGCAATGAGACAGGCAGCTTCACAACCTGTAGTAGTGACTGAACAAGTGAACGGTACTGAACAAGTCAATGAAGCAGTCAATGCAATTCGGTATCTGTCAGCAGTGCATCAGGCGGCTGTCAACATGGCAGTTCCGGGTTTAAACACAGTCGCATATGCTCAGCAGTTAGTGCATGATGTAGCACAAAATAGAAGCGCAACTGTCAACGTCAAGACAGTAGGATTAGAAGCACTCCAGCAGGCGAAGACATACATGGAGCAGGTCATCAGTCTACAGAATCAAGTACGAAGCAGTATGTCAAGCAGCTGGGTGAATAGTTACCACACAGTATCAGCAACATTAGGCACTACAGCAACCCCATCCCCAACCATCAGCAGTAAGTTAGGAACTAACCTCAGCAGTTTAAACATCAAGGGTGTGAACGCGTCAGCTTTACAGTCAGCGAAGCAGGCTTCAAATAAGTCGTTTAATTACAAAATAAATAGTGCAACAGAGGGAAATGACTTATACACAGCACCAAAATCACAGCCGGCTATGCAAACAACATATGCAACTCCTAAGTTAGGCAGTAGTATATCAAGCGTACTTGCAAAAACACTGAACAGGACCAGTAGTGCTTTGGGTGACACATTGGGCAGTATAGGTTCAGGTTTAGCAAATAGTACAGCTAAATCACTGAGTTACCTTGCTATACCAGCCGCAGCTATGGCTTCAGCAATGAGTTTGAAGTATAAGTCACAAAATAATTTTGCTACAGGTGGAATAGGCACTCATGAGATACACAACGCGACTCTATTTGAGAACAACAAAAAAGAAGCAGTCATTCCTTTAGAGACACAGGCGGGCGTTGACTATTTAGCATCGGCTATGAATAAAGCAAACGATACAACAAACAACAAAGCAGGCACTCCATCAGTCGCAAACATAACAGTCAACGTGAACATGTCAGGTGTAAATACACAAAACGAAGCTGAGATGAAGCGTTTAATGGAGCGGGTCATCACCATGGCTATGCGTGAGAAGAGCAGGGGGGTAGATATATTTGGCACAGGCATCTGAAATCAGGGCGTACACTATCCGACATATCAATGACGCTGAGGGTACAGAGGAAGTCATTCCTGTGTACCCCACAGGTTTAAAGTGTGACACCAACATCATATCCAAATCTTGGAATAATATGTTCGGCGAGTTTCAAGACATAATCGTGAACTCTAAATTAAAGGTGAGCTGGATTTATGACTGCATAAGTGAGAGCGAGTGCTTCAGTCTGTGGAGAGACCTCATATATAAAAAGATACTTCAATATAAGTCCAGGTACTTTGTCATAAATACATATTGCACCGGTCTCGGATATGTGAAGGGTACTTTTTATTTGGGCACACCTTCAAGTTTTACAGTCATTGGTGGGTATAGAAATGACGGTTCGGCTGAGTTTTACAAGGGTGAGCTTCATTGGATAGAAGTTGACGGTATACGTTTAAACAGTCCTACAATCATAACTCCACAGCAGAGGGTAGACTATGGCGGAAATAACTAAAAAACAATTTGATTATAGCACTATTTTTCGTGCTACACTCTACATCGACGACGATGCTGTCTATGTAGTCGATACATACAAGGGCGACGGTAAGGTTCGGTTTATCCAGTCGTTCAGTGGTAGCTTCAGAGACGGAAAGGATGACCTCAATCCTTTAGGCGTGTGTGCTTCTAATACCGTCAGTCTTGTAATTTTTGACGAGGATGACTTGTTATCACCTGATAATAACATGTCACCATACTATGGAAAGTTACACAGCGGAACTAAAATAGTCATGGAAGCTACAGAAGACGGAACAACATGGGAGTCCTATGGCACCTATTACTTGGATAGTATTCAGGGAGCTTTTAGTGACGCATACAATGACACCACCTCAATATTTGCACATGATGTAGTGAACACTATATCTGTCAAACAAATCCCGAAGCTTGAAACATACACAGGAACAGTTGGCGATTTGGTGGTGTCAGTCTTCAGTTCGATTGGTTTAACGTCCAGCGATTATTACATCGACCCTAAAATAAACATGAGCGAGACTTGGGGAATAATCGGGGCGAACACAGTTGGCGAGTTTTTGAACTCAGTATGTCAGAAGACATTCTCCCGTGTTGTGGCAGATAGAGACGGAAGGGTTTGTATCATCCCCTCATTATACGAACGAACTGATGCTAATGTGTTGAATATCAACGCATCAGAGACAGGCACTTTCACAAACAAAAACAATCAAGCAATAGATTGTGACAAGATAGTTGTGAAGTACTTGACAAAAAAAGGCAATAAACATGACACAATAGCAACACTGTCCAATATCATTTTGGAGCCTGGAGAGAATACAGTTGATAATGTCACGTTTATTGGCAAGGTGCTCAGTGTTGAGAATGTAAATCTTGAATATAAAAACAACGACAACTCCGACATCACAATCACTGACATGAACTATGAAGCCTATCAAGACGGAATGAGACTTATCATAGATTGCAACGGAGAAGGAACAGCGGAAGCATCGCTTGACGTGAAGGGTATAGTAGCCTCTACAGCATACGACGAGGTAGAGGGTGTGCTTGGTAACTATGGAAGTTATCGTAACGACTACGTGCAGGAGTTTAAAGTTGACGAAATAATCACACATGAGCAGGCGGTAGCATACACAAACAGTCTGATTCAGTATCTCAACAGTGTTAGCAGAAAGATAGCTATGAATGACACATGTCTGACTCCTAAACTTTTCCCCGGTGATAGAATAAACATCAGCGGAACTGATACAATGTACGACGGAAACTTTAGGGTCACAAGTGTAGAAATGACAATAAGCGAAAACTATAATTTGAACTTAGAGATGGTGAGGTTGGTTTAATTTATGTATGAGGATAGACTACAATTCTTCCCTGACAACATAGTGAAGAGTCTTGATGGTTGGGAAATTTTAGAAGATGCTGTAGTATCAAACAACACAATAGAAATCAACCCATCAGGCTCTGCTGGTTGTAGTTTCAGCGGTCAGGGAATACAAGCGAGTAAATGTTTAAACATGAGCATCAGCATTGAGTGCTCAGTGGATGACGATTACAACTACAAAAACATCGTCGAGTGCATAATAGCAGGCGCCTATACTGATTACACCGGAGCGATTAGGAAAATATACAAGAGCATAGCTATCACGAAGGAAGGGTCAAACATATCAGGCGGTATTGTTGACTTCAGTCGAACAGTAGAAATGCCTAACTATGACTTTGACACTTTAGGTATATTAGTGAGGAATAAATCAGACAGCTTGGTTGTTTTGCACGGTTTAAATATTTTAAGAAGTCAAGACGTCTCAAGTGCACAGAGTGGCTCAGGGTTTGTTAGTGCAACACTGACCAAAGTCATTGGTTATACTAACGGGTGCGAGTTATACTTCGACAATGACCCAATACCTACGAAGTTGTTATACGTTGCGGATAGTGAGGAGAACTTCATTGGCATCAACGTGAACAATGAGCGGTTCGTGTCATTTGAACGAAAAAATGAGGTACTGTTAAATTAGTTTTCACGAACTAACTTCGTGCCCGCCCCACGGAAAACGTCAGGGGTTCAGTTTATCGTTTAAATGGGCACCAGACGCGCCAGGATGGTCATATTCGGTTCCTGTTACAGCGGACGGTAAAATGTTCGTCCTATCAAGTTCAGACGGAATTTGGGCATCCTCGTGCATCATAGAAAAATAATTCAGCAATTTAGTGTGTTAAAGTGCAGGGCGGGTCATTTCTCATCATTCCGGCGGTGGTTCAGTTTATCGTTTAAATGGGCACCAGACGCGCCAGGATGGTCATATTTGGTTCCAAATTCAGAACACGAGCAAATTATCGTCTCACGGTCGAAAATCGAAATATGGGCGTCCTCGTGCGTCGTTCAGAAATTGTTGCAAATTTGGCGAGTTTATGTTATAATAAAGCAAAGGGTGGGCTGATAATATGAAATATGACAGCTTTGACGATTTCAAATACTTCTTGTGTGGGTGTTCAATCTTTGGTTCAAAAGAAACATTTGAAGGGAATAAACACAAGGACTCTGACAGTGGGCATGAGCATGTATTTGTAACAAGGGAGTCTAACAATGTCGAATCACAACTTCATCAAGATACTGTCGGATAAGCAGTGGTACAATTTCATGTGTGGTCTGCTTGTTGGTTATAGATCGTTTAAACCTGACGGAGAAGTGCCTGACGTTATAGTTGGCGGTTCTGGTAAAATAGGACAGCAGGCTTTGGCGGTTCAATATGACAGCAAAACATTACAGTATGACATCCCGGTATTCACTCATGATGTAGATATAAGCTATTCGGGTTTTCTGTCAATCATACGGTGGAATCCGAATGACTTATATGTTAAGAGCATATCTGAGGGTACGGCGGGCAGCCTTAGTTACGGAACACAAGGCAGTAAAGCGGGCTATGCATGGTATCAATTAAAACCGGGCGAGCTTATAGTTGACAAGTTATTGCCTTATGGTCAAGCGTATGACCAAGAGGAAATATTGTTTATCATTCACGCTGTAGTAATGAATGCCATGGCTGTGAATAGCGGAATAAAAATTCAAGTAATACCAAAGACTATTCCTGTAGGTATAGCAAGCGATGATGACTCTGTACTAAGTGCATGGGTGACTGATACAACAACAGGTCTCTTCGATTTAAAATACATCACGCCTGAGGTTAATGTTGACGGTGGAATATTTGGAGATATTCCAAGATACTCTGTGCCATTACCTGTCAATATACCAACAAAATCAGGGAACTTCAGACAGGGTGCAGAAATCGGATTTTATGGAACAACGCAGGAGTGTTTATTTGATGACACTACCTATTATCACAGTCAGCACTTAGTAATACATGATGATCTCGGTCGCGACATCGGCATCAAGGAATTTGACATAACCTATAATTTAGGTGATGCTCTTGGTAGTACTCACCTTGACGTTTTCAGCATCGAGGACATACTCGGAGAGAATGGTTGGCATATCTCATATAGTATAGACAAGACCTATGAAGATTGGGGCGACCATCAGCATGTCAGTGCTGAACACATCCGAATACATGGTACTCGTGACGATTACATCAAGGAAACACATACAGCCTTCACGTTTATTTTCAAGACCAATCCTGTGCACCGAGCCGGAAGCATCGGAATATACTTTCCAGTTTTAGGTGTTTATGACACAGACGTATCAGCTATTGTTGTGAACAGCTATGACACGAATTATGATTTCGTATCTTTGAAAAATAGAGTCCAGCTGTATGATGAGAATGGGAACAGGTATGGGGTTTATGAGTCTGTAGTTGTTGGCAAGCAGAGCGGAACACAACAAGGCTATCAAGAATACACAATGCCTGTGTGGAGTCCAGGAACTCAGACAATCAAGATAGAACTGCCAGGTGGGAGCAGTGGTTCACACCACATCTCCTATACTTATGAAGTAGCTCCTGGTTGGAATTACATACCAATAGAAGTTCCTTATGTCTCCCCTTTCAAGTGGGAAAGCATCACGATTGAGTCATCGTACTATTTGCTTATTCATCGCATCATCAAAATCAGAGACGGTGGCAGTCCTGATGCAGTCGGACCTCAAGAGTACCAGTTGAGCATCATTGACGACCTACAGCTTGAGGATTTCAACAGTAACACTAAAAACACACGCACAATATACACATCCGACAACATCGACGACTTGCTGTTTGAGGATGCCAACTTCAACAACACAAGCAAGCAGAGGGTATTGTTGACTAATGCTCTGGATGATGTATTGTTTAATGATTACGGCTTAGCCAAAATATTAGGTGAGCCTGATCTACAAGATAGCGAGTCTTCGTTCAGTGTCAGTGACTTTGTGGACGTTCATATTGTTCAGATAGTAATACATAACAACAACACAACAGGCGATCTGACTTTTGACGATATAGTACACACTAAAATATTAGGCGAGCCTGATGAACGCACTGACATTGAAAACATAGAACTCAGCGACGAAGTAACAAACAATCTCAATGACGTTGTGTCTGTATATGTTGAGGATGAACTTCCTAAAATTAGCGGAGACACAGCAAACATTGAAGACTTTATGACATACGAAATCACACAGTAAAGGAGAACAGCATGAAGGGTTTAAACAGCAACGATTCACACATACTCCAGGGTTTTGTTGAGTTGACTTTGTACAACAAGAAAACAAAAAAGAAAATAAAGCAACATAACACAATAACACTCGCAGGTAAGCGTTACATACTCGCCCGTGGCATGGCTCCTCTGTTAAATACAAGCTGCGACATCTTCGGAAATATGCTTGCATACAGTGAAATCGGCGGTGTCAGCAGTGACAGTAACAGGAGTAACTTTAATTTTCCAGGTAGGGTCTTAACTAACATGGCGCTGCACTTAGGGTCCAAACAGTCAAACCTAACAGAAGCAAGCACTGTTCTTCCTATATATGGAGCAGATGGAAATCTTGACACTAATGTAGTCCTTGGTAAGGCTGGAATAGCGAACGCATCAGCCTCTGCAAATGACGGAGCGTCAGATATACCATCCGGCTCTTATGTAGCAGATGATGCTGTAGTGTGTGAACGGTGGAAATATGAAGCAGGCGTAGCAACAGGTAACATTGACACTATAGCTATGGTGGTAACAGACCAGTCTGGTGTCAATGTTGGTAGTGGTTTAAGAACAGCGAAGTGCATTGAGAAGGCAAGCGTGACTGGTGGAACATTTGTCTCGCATGCGGATCGTTTTTGCCCGCCTGGAGTAACAGGGGCGACGGGTGCATCTGAGATTATACTAAACTATGCAACAAGTGGCAGCTCTGTGCACAAGTATGACATAGCAACAGGTGCAGTGGATGATGCTCCTGAAATGCCTTTTCTCTTTGAGAAGGGCACGACAGACAGCATAGTGATTGATGGGTACCTGTACACAGTAGCATATACTACGGTCTACATACATGACGCTTCCACGTTGGCAACAGTTGGTAGTTTTGCAGTACCATCAGATCTAACCGGTGCAGTCAAGTTTGTGAAAGTAGGCGCTGACCTTTACATTTCCGGCGGTTATGGTAGTCATTCATATGTGGATAGACTCTATAAGTTAACAAAGTCTGGGGCATACTACAACAGATACGACAACAGATATGTTGATGCTTCTACATTGTTCAGCATACCTTCAGCATGGAAAGGTTATAGATACGTAATCGGTAGCATAGACGACAGATATGTCATATTCTTGAAGAATAGATACACAGACTTAGGGAATAAAGTCACAGCGTTTGTGTTTACAAATAAGGACTCAATCACAAGCTCAATTGTCGAGTGTGTGACTGATATTTCAGAGTTGTCCTATTTGTTTAAATACAACAATAAAATTTGCGTGATTGACTGTCCTATTAGTAGCAACTACAATCTGAACGCATCAGGTGATAAGTTGACAGCTAGTCGTTCGATTTATACAGTCAACAGTGATGTTGAGAAGACTATTCATAGTTACGACCTGACTTCTATATCATTAGGCGATCAGTATTCAACAATCATGAGCTTTGTCAAATTACAAACTCCTATAGAGAAGACAGAAGATGATGTGCTGTTGGTTACCTATGGGTATCGTGTAGTTTAATCAAGACTTTACAGAAAAATTTTTCAAAAGAAATTTAAAAATTTTCAGCTGTCCTATTGACAGATTCAGGTTTTTCTGGTATAATTAGTTCTACCGAACGAGGGAATAATACGTACAGACAGGTTGAATATGGACTGATAGCAATCAAAACTATCAGTCCTTCATAAACGAGAGGAGCAAAAACACATGGCAATAACCCCTAAAGCAGTAATTGACATCGCAATCAATGAGGTCGGATACTTAGAGAAATCAGCCTCTTCCTACAAACAAAATCCCATGATACTTTACGACAAGACACAAGGCGCAGGTTCTGACAACTACACCAAATACGGAAAGGAAATGCATGACCTATATCCTCAAATCATGGACTTCCCAGCCTATTGGTGTGACGCATTTGTAGATTGGTGTTTCTATAAAGCCTACGGTATCAACACAGCCAAATCTCTATTGTGTGGGAATTTTGATGACTACACCGTCAGCAGTGCTTCCATGTACAACAGACACGGGGCGCTGGGGCGGACCCCACGAGTAGGTTCTCAAATATTCTTCAGTAGAAACAACCAAATCTCCGGCATACATCACACCGGTTTTGTAGTGGATGTCACCCCTACTCACATCACAACAATAGAGGGCAACACATCGTCCTCTAACTCCATAGTCAGAAATGGTGGATGTGTGGCGAAAAAGACATACACGCGCGATAGTTTAAACAATACAGCGTTTTATGGTTATCCACCTTATGACACATGGGAGTTAATCCCCGCATCGTCCCCATCTTCCTTCAATAAAGACACAGAGACTATAGCCAGAGAAGTAATAGCAGGGAAGTGGGGAACAGGCTCAGAGCGTAGGGATCGTTTAACTAAAGCAGGCTATGATTATCCTGCCATACAGCATCAAGTGAACCTCATCCTCAATCCCCCCAACCCCAACGAGTTCAAGGTCAAGGTAACCACTAATGCCCTAAACATCAGAAGCAAAGCAACAGCAAGCAGCGGAATAAAAGGAACTATCCGAGACAGGGGCACATACACCATAGTAGAGACCAGCGACAATGGGCATTGGGGCAGACTAAAGAGCGGAGCAGGTTGGATATGCTTAGACTATACCACACGAATATGAGTCTTTCAATTAAACAGTCAACACGTCACAGCATCGTTTAACACATCACATTTTACAGTTTAATACATCACAATATAAACCATCACATACCCATCCCCACGAGAGACAGGACATGTGGTGGTTTATTCTTGCAATAAAAATCAGGGTTTAGGTTATGTTTAAGTTTGGGCTGGCAGTGTTTAAATCTGCACATATAGCAAACATTAAACACTACACACAAACAAGAAGGTCTGGGAGTGTTAAAGTCTACACATATAGCGAACACTCAACACATCACATGTCATAGTTTAAGCGTTCAATTAACAAGTACACACTTACAATTAACAAGTAGAGACTGTACACTAAACAGTTCACACGTGCAGGGTTTAAGTTGAGATATACAATGATTAAGTCAATACGTTCAATTAACACATCAACACGTTCAATTAACAAGTAGAGACTTCACACTAAACAATTCAGAACTTCACACGTCATCGTTTAATCGCCACGTCCACAGGTCACCCTTTCACACCTCTCCCCAGCTCCCAATAAAAATAGAAAAACTAATTTATATTTTACTAAAAGATAAATGGGCGGGCAGTTCCCCAAATCCAAATCAAAAATGAGCCAGTTAGTAAAATTCGGACTGTCAGACAGCTTGTTGGTGTTTATATGGGCAGAAAGGAGGTAATGTGAGAAAACATGAAATTCAACGTCGTATTAGGAAATCCCCCATACAATAATGACATCTATCTTGACTTTGTTCAGTTAGGGTTTAAGTT
>Ga0310695_10003565_pt1 | contig 30293 bp, 23 predicted proteins | sample RumenRJG_04DNA_FD_203882 | JGI IMG/M metagenome (GOLD analysis project Ga0310695, IMG submission 203882) | Bovine rumen microbial communities from Lethbridge, Alberta, Canada - RJG_04 (v2) (version 2) | ecosystem: Host-associated > Mammals > Digestive system > Stomach > Rumen | place: Canada...
GAATCCACCGCACAGCAGGTCGTAGATACCGGCATCGATGCCACTACCGACACCGCAGTTGAACTCGATTTCACATTTCTGGCGGGCAACGACAGCAACGGGCGCATTATTCTGGGAAGCGGCGCGTGGGGTGGCACTGCATACATGTTCGCCTACTGCCCAGATTTTATGTTTTTCGGCAATAATGCCACCGCAATATATAAAAACGAAACGGCAGGGACCCGCTACATATTGACAACGACTCCAGGCACGTCGCCGAACGGTATCGTCAAACTGTTCGACCAGGCGACAGGTGCGCAACTTTGCAGCGTGACAAGAACGTTCAACAACACTCTCACCGACAAAAAGTTGGCCCTTTTCGGCTCGGGAGACAAGGCTGCGGTGCGAATGAGCAAAATCAGAGTCCATTCGTGCAAGATATCGAGGGGCGGGGATTTGAAGCGCGACCTAGTGCCGATGCGCAAGAACAAGAGGGCGGGGTTGTACGATCGCGTGACAGGGGATTTCCTCGTCAGCGCAACGGCCGTGGATCTTGTAGCCGGACCGGCAGCAGACGATGGGAATGTCGGGCGTCTGCATGTTGACGTCGTGGAAGGGCGAACGGTCGTGGCAGATTCGCTCGCGCTATCCGGTACGCTTGCGCTCGTCAAGGAGGGAGCTGGTACGCTTACGATGAACCGTGCCGGGCAGACTTACACCGGCGGTACGCGCATCGAGGCCGGCGTGCTGGATACGATGAGCCGCACCTCCAGCGACTACACTCCCTATGCAGCGGAAAAGTATTTTCTGGGAGCAATCGGCTCCGACATCGTCGTCGGGACTGGTGTCGGCGGGCCGGCGGCCGTGTTCGACTTCAAGGGGAACGTCAACTACCGCATCTACAACATGTGCCTGAACGGCGGCACGCTGCGCAACGGCGGCTACGACCAGGCCACGAACGATGGCAGCCTCGGCCATCTGACGCTCTCTGCGGATTCGGCTCTCGAGGCCGCGTTCAACACCACCGTGTTCCACGCCACGACCGACATATGGAATCTGGACACGCACACCCTCGCTGCTGAAATACAGGCGGGCAAGACGCTTTATTTCAACGACGCCGTCAATATCACCAACGGCGAGTTCTGGACGAAGGGCGCGGGATGGTGGAAGACTGGTAAGGCCGTGAACATGCGCGGCGCGACGCTGCGCGCGGAGAGCGCGCTGTGGATAGGCGGGCAGCTGGACGTGGACGACTACTACGCCGCATGCACGTTCGATTCGAACAACGGCACGGCCGCGATGAACGTCCATGGACGCTTCACCCCTGCGACGGACTACTTCTACGGCTGCACGATGCAGCACGGTTCCGTTCTCGACCTCAACGGGCGCAGCGGCGCGTGGAGCACCGCCTCCGCCTTCACCGCCGGGTCCAACCGCGTCACCTTCGCCCCGGGCGCGACGGTGACGGTGGACGTTCATGCGCGCCGTCCGTGGTCCGGCAAGGTGGTTGACTGGGGCGAGGGCAACGCGCCCGAGGGAGTGGCGTTCAGGCTGGACGAGGAGTCCAAGGCTATGGGGCGCGCGCTTTCCGTCCGCGCCGACGGTCTCTATGCCGTGAGCGGCATTCTGATGATCGTGCGCTGAGGGCGGCGCCGCGCACGGCTTTCGCATCGGCGGCTTTTGCCGCCAAGCCCTACGACGCGCAGGTGGAGTACCTTCCGAAGACCGGCATTGCGCTGCTGATTCGCTGATGCGCTGAATCCGCTCTTGCTTCTGCGGTGGGGAATTGGTATAATGTCACTTTGACATTCCACTGTCCGGTGATGTAATGGCAGCATAGGGGTTTTTGATACCCTTCGAGATGGTTCGAATCCATCCCGGACAACCATTTTCAGAGAATCGGAGAGTTGAGAATGCAGAGCGTTACGAATCAGATCAAACAGTCGATGGCGGGCTCTTCCTGGATACGCAAGATGTTCGAGAAGGGCATTGAGCTCAAGCGCACGTATGGCGCAGACGCCGTGTGCGACTTCTCTCTGGGAAATCCGGACGTGCCGCCGCCAGCGAAGACCAAGGAGGTTCTCGAGCAGATCGCGGTGCATGCAATCGAGCCGCTTGGGCTCGGATACTGTCCCAACGCCGGAATCCCCGCCGTGCGCGAGGCGATGGCGCGCTACATCTCTGACCAGCAGAAGGCGTCCGTCACGCCCGGCGGCATCGTGATGACGGTGGGCGCGGCGGGCGCGCTGGTGAGCTTCTTCCGCGCCGTGATAGAGCCGGGCGACGAGGTGATATGCCCGGCGCCGTATTTCGTTGAGTACGGCAGCTACTGCGGCCATTTCGGCGGAGTGCTGAAGGCGATCGACTCTAAGCCCGACGAGGGGTTCCGTCCCGACTTCGACGCGATGGCTGCCGCAGTCACGCCGAAGACGCGCGCGCTTCTCGTGAACTCGCCGAACAACCCCACGGGCTGCATATACGCAGAGGAGGACATGCGCCGCCTCGCCAAGATAGTGAACGACGTGAACGCCGCGCGCGAGGCCGAGTTCGGCGACGCGGCGCGTCCGCTCTACCTTCTGAGCGACGAGCCCTACCGCGCCTTCGCGTACGACGGCGCCGTGGTGCCGCCAGTGATGCCACTCACGCCGTACGCCGTGGTGCTGGGCTCGTTCTCGAAGACGCTCTCGCTCGCCGGCGAGCGCGTGGGCTACGTGGCGGTGCATCCCGAGATGCCCGACGGCAACACGCTCGTCAACGCGATCACGCTCACGAACCGCACGCTCGGATTCGTGAACTCGCCCGTGATCGGGCAGCGCCTCGCGGCCAACCTGCTCGACCAGACGGTGGACCTCGAGATCTACGACCGCCGCCGCAGGCTCATGGCGAAGGTGCTGCAGGATGCGGGCGTGGAGTTCTGCATGCCCAGAGGCGCGTTCTACTTCTTCCCGAAGGCGCCTGGCGGCGACGACCTTGCATTCGTCGACGCGCTTCAGGAGGAGCTGATACTTGCGGTGCCGGGGCGCGGTTTCGGAATGGCGGGCCATGTGCGCCTTTCGTGCAGCGTGGACGAGCGTATCATCGAGCGTTCGGCCGAAGGGTTCAAGCGCGCCGTGGAGAAGATGAAGCGCGCAGGCGGGGCGGCGTCATGAAAAGAGCGTTTTTCATATTCGCGTTGGCGGCGTGCGCGGCGGCGCACGGCGATCTTTTGAAGTCGCCGATGGACTGGAAGCCGGTGCAGACGAACGAGATCGCGCGCTGGAAGGCCGAGAACTCGGCGCCGAAGGGCGTGGTGGCGGACAAGTCCGCGCGCACGGTGCGCTTTCTCGCGGAGGCGACGGGAATCGGAGCGGACGAGACGGTGGAGTTCCTTGCCATAGGTCCGCTTTCGGACCGTGCGTACGAGTCGATGTTCGTGACGGTGGCGTCGCCTGCGGCGATCGCGGCGGCGTGCGAGGAGATCGGCCTGCCGCTGGGGAAGGGAGTGGACCCGGTGGCGGCGAGGTTCTGGCCGCTGGGAGAGAAGGTGACCATGTCGGTGAAGGCGTGGGGAAAGAACGCGGCATCGCGTCCGTCAGGGCCAATCACCGCATTTCTGAAGGATGCGCGAGCGGCGGAAGAGGGACGCATCCTCGAGGCGCCGTTCGCGTACACTGGTGGTGCGCGAGATGCGCTTGGCCAGCCTGTGGCGTCCACAAACGCGCCCTGCGCCGTGTTTGCGCTCTACAACCACGGCCCCGCGCTACTGCAGCTGGACGGGATGCTTGACCAGTCCGGCTCGTACGGACGCTTCGTGACGCTCGCGAAGCACGAGGAGGGCGCGCTCTACGAGGTGCAGATCGCGTGGGACGGGAAGAGGCGCGTGAAGGAGGTGGACCTGAAGCTCACTGCTGACAACGCCGGCGAGGAGATGGGGTCGCTCAAGGATGATTCGAAGAATTTTGACGTGCACGCGACGATCTCCTTCGACTCGTCCGTCACCATCGAGCGCGCAACGGCCGTGGCGCGCGCCTTCGCGATGCTTGACGGAGCCGGCGTCAAGATGAACGGATGCGGCAAGGGGCAGTTCTTCTTCCGCTCGTTTCTCCCCGAGGAGAAGTGGCGCGACCGCGCGTCGCGCGCGTTCCAGCCGTTCGAGGTGCATGTGGCGGAGGATGGCTCGCGCTCGTTCACATTCGTGGAGGAGGACTGGAGCGGGGAGGGGCTCGACCCCGTGCTGAAGCCCAGGACGACGCCGTTCAAGGAGTGGAGCGAGCTTCCCGGAATCATCGCGAAGACGGGCGAGCAGGGGGCGAAGATCATGGTGATGTTCATATACGCGCCGAAGAGCGCGCGGGTGGCGGACATCACGCCGATGATAGGAGCGGTGTTTCCGCGCGTGAACACATTCTACGTGTTCGGCGAATGAAGTGGAGCGCATCATGACGGTGACGGTCAAGATCGAGAAGAACGTTTACGGCGGCGATGGACTGTGCCGCCTTGGCGACGGGCGGGTGTGCTTTGTGCCGGGCGCCTTTGTGGGCGAGACGGTGAAGGCGGAGATCGTAGAACAGAAGAAGCGCTACGTGAAGGCGCGCCTCGTGGAGATGCTGGAGACGGAAGGGGTGCGGGCCGCGCCGGAGCCGCGCCTGCCGTCCGCCGAGACCGCAGGGCGCATCGGCCTCGTCTATGCGCCGGTCACGTACGAGACGGAGCTCAAGATCAAGCAGGACCAGCTCGAGAACTTCCTCTGGAAGGTGGCGCACTGCGTGGTGCCTCTCAAGGTGGTCGGCGCGCCGCAGACGCTCGGATACCGCAACAAGGTGGTGTACCACACCGAGCGCCAGAACGGGAAATGGGTGCTTGGATACCGCGCGGAGCCCGAGCACCGCGTGGTGGACATGCCGCAGGACCCTCTTGCGTGCGAAGCGATCAACGCAGCGCTGCCTACGATCAGGTCCGGCGTGTTCTCTCTGCTCACGCAAGGCGCGCGCGCAGTGCGCCAGAGCGCGAAGGCTGCGGACAATGTGACGGTGCGCTGGACCGCCATCGACGGCGTGAAGTGGTGGCTGGGCGATCCGCCGCAGGGCCTCGAGCTCCACGAGCGGGCCGACGGACGCACCTTCCGCGTTCCGGGCGATGGTTTCTTCCAGGTGAATCCCATGGTGGGCGACATGCTCGCCAGGTCTGTGCGCGAGGCGTACGCCGCAGGCGCGGCCGTTGCGCCGCACGTGTTGGATCTCTACTGCGGCGTGGGCGTGTTCGGGCTATGCTGCCTGCAGGGCGCGGCGCAGGGCGGAGAGCAGCCGCGCCTTGTTGGCGTTGAGAGCGGGCGTGGCGCGGTGGCCGCCGCGAAGCGCAACGCAGAGGCGATGGGCGTGAAGGCGAACTTCTTCTGCGAGCGCGTGGGGGCGAGCCTCGGTCGCATAAAGGTGGGCGCCAGGCACACGGTGATAGTGGATCCTCCAAGAGGCGGCATGGAGCCGAACGTGCCGGGATGGCTCGCGAACAGGCCCGCGCAGCGCCTCGTCTACGTGAGCTGCGATCCCGCCACGCTGGTGCGTGACCTGGAGACGCTCTCGAAGAAGTACGAGATACGCGACGTGACGCTCTTCGACATGTTCCCGCGCACCGCGCGCTTCGAGACGCTCGTCGTGATGGAGAAGAAGCTGCCCGCCTCCGCAGGAGGGGCCGGGGCGTGAGAGCCGTGGTGGACCACCGCGCGCGCCGCCAGGAGGTTATAGCGAAGGCCATACGGCTCTTCGCGAGGCTAGGCTACAAGGACGTCTCGTTCCGCGAGCTCTCCGAGGAGTGCGGCCTCGCGCGCACGGTGCTCTATCGATACTTCAGAAGCAAGCGCCAGATATTCGACTGCGCGATTAGCCTGGTGCTCGTCCGCATAGTGCAGAAGCACAACGAGATCGTGCACTCGAAGCTGCCGGCCTCCGTGCGTCTGCGCCAGATATGCAACGTGGTTACGGCGACGCTCTTCGACAACCGGGACTTCCTCTGCGTGATAATCGACTTCGTGATGTCGATGAAGCGCGAGGGGCACGACATGACGCGGCGAATAATGCGCTTCACGATCGGCCTCAAGCGCATCATGCACACGCTCCTGACATGGGGAGTGCACCGGGGCGAGTTCGGCGCGCACGTGAACCCCGACATCATCACCGACATCCTCTACGCGCAGTTCGAGAGCGCCGTGCTGCGCCTCGCGGTGAGCGGCGACGCGGTGCAGGCCGACGTGGTGGACCGCATAGACGAGATACTCAAGAGCCTCTCCGTTCACGCCGGCTAGCGCTGGCGGGCGTTGCGGCGCAATCTGTGGAAGGAGAAGCGATCATGAGAATGTTGCCATCTTCGAGAATCGTGCGCGCGGCCGCGTTCGCTGCCGTGGCGGGATGCGTGCTGGCGGCGTCCGGCGCGGAGGGATTCCTGCGCGTGAAGGGAAAGGACATCGTCGACGCGCGCGGCGAGAAGTTCTTCATACGCGGAACGAACCTCGGCCACTGGCTCAATCCTGAAGGCTACATGTTCGGCTTCAAGAAATGCTCTTCCGCCCACTTCATGGACGAGATGTTCAAGCAGCTCGTGGGCCCGGAGGAGACGGCGAAGTTCTGGCGCGCGTTCAAGGATTCGTACATCACCGAGGCCGACATCGCCTTTGTAGCCCGCACCGGCTCCAACACCGTGCGCCTGCCGTTCCACTACAAGCTCTTAACCGACGAGGACTATCTTGGCCTCACCGGCGCGCAGGACGGCTTCAAGCGCATCGACGACGTCGTCAACTGGTGCCGCCGGCACGGTCTGCGCGTGATACTCGACATGCACGACTGCCCCGGCGGCCAGACAGGCGACAACATCGACGACAGCCACGGCTATCCCTGGCTCTTCGAAAGCGAAGGCCTTCAGCGCCAGTACTGCGACATCTGGCGCTCGATCGCGCGCCGCTACGCGAACGAGCCCGTGGTGCTCGGCTACGATCTCATGAACGAGCCGATATCAAGCCGCCTTGACGACAAGGACGAAATCAACAAGCGCCTCGAACAGGTGCAGAAGCGCGCCGTGAAGGCCATCCGCGAAGTCGACCGCCGCCACATCGTGATTCTCGCCGGCGCGCAGTGGAACTCCAATTTCCAGCCGTTCACCGACTGGAAGTTCGACTCGAACATGATGTACACCTGCCACCGCTACTGGACGGAGCCAACGAAGATCGACGACTTCGTGGCCTTCCGCGACAAGACCGGCCTTGCGATGTTCATGGGCGAGACGGGCCACAACTCCTACGACTGGTACCGCACCTTCACGAAGACGATGGAGGCGAACAACATCGGCTGGACCTACTGGCCGCTCAAGAAGCAGAACGACGGCGCGTGGCTTGTATTCCCCTTGCCGAAGGGGTGGAAGGAGAACATCGTGAAGTTCGCGGACGGCGAGCGCAGTACCTACGCCGATATACAGAAGAACCGTCCCGACCGCGCCCTTGCCTTGCGCCTGATGCGCGAATACGTGCGTTCCTGCAGGTTTGCGGGATGCACCGCCGACGCCCGCTATCTAGAAGCCCTGGGCCTCAAGGTTCCCGCCGCCGCGAAGTGAGATTTAGAGCCGTTTGCACCCCCTGGACACATCAAAAGGAGAAGCCTATCATGGGACATCTGAAACTCGCCGTCGCAGCGATGGCAGCCGTAGCGGTGGTAGCCGCAGCCGCTACGCCGATTGCCGTCTCAATTGACGGAGACGAGGTTTATGCCGTAGTCACGGCGGGAACGCTGGACGAGACGTCCGCGCTGTATCTCGTGTGGGACGATGCGGATAGAGGCACGAACCTCTCGGACTGGCCTGCGGCAAACCGCGTGCGGCGCGATGTTGTCCTCCGCGACGGAGTGCGGGCCTCCCTATATTGTTTTGACGCTAAGGAAGCGCAGGGAAGGGTGTTCCGCATCCTGGCCACAAGCAAGGTGCGTCTGCTGGAAGATGGCGGCTCGATCTACATCGGAAACAACCAGTACATCGACACCGACGTGAAGTCCACGTCCGTACACGGCCTCGCGATCAAGTTCCAGTACGCGCCGAACGACTACCAGCTGGCGGGAAAGAACGACTGGGCGTCTTTGATGGGCAGCCTTCCGACCGACGACTTTACGATCGGACGCAAGGCGAACGGGAAAGACGGCGAGTTCTACATGCGCTATCGCGGCGAGTCGCTGAAGGCGGACGGCAAGACGCCAGACCTCATGTTCACGCTGGGCGATCTCTCCGTGCCGCACACGATCACCATTGCAAACCGCACGGCGTCGCTTGACGGCAAAGCGGTGATGAAGGACATGCCGGCTGGTTCCATCGGCGCCCACACGGACGCCGGAACGATTCTGCTCGGCTGCTCGTGGAACGACGACTGCAGCCGCGGCCTTTCCGGGCGCTACTGCCACGCGAAGTGGTATTCCGCGCGTCTCGACGACGCGAACGGAAAGGCGATCGTGAATCTCGTTCCCGCGAGAAGAGGCGGCGAGGGAGTGCTGTGGGATACGGTCTCGCGCAAGGTGTTTGCCAATGCGGGAACGGGGGCGATTGCCTTCTCCGGCACGGCGGGGGCGGCGATCGACGGCACGGATGACGTATGCGCCGCGTCGTGCGCGGTCGTCGTGGGCAATACGGAGATTGTCGGCAAGGCGCGGTTCACGCTTCTCACGGATCGCATGGTTCGCTGCGAATGGAGTGAGGATGGTTCGTTCGAGGATCGTCCGAGCCTCACCTTCGTCAATCGCGTCCAGCCGCCGGTCAAGCACACGTTCGAGCGCAAGGGAGAGGGTGCGGTGATCACGACGGACAAGATGCGCCTTGAGTGGACGGGCGGCGCGTTCAATGAGACGAATCTCGTTGTGAGTGTTGCCAATGTGGAAATGTTGCCAATGGCCAATGCCAATGTTGCCAATGAAGGGAACAAGCCAAATTGGAAATTGGGAATTGGAACTGGCAACATTGGCAACAATGGCAACATTAAAAAAGACATGAATTCGGTGGCAGCTCTTTCGGAAGATAAGGAAAACCTCCTTGGTACGATGCGCACCATTGACGGGCGAACGAGCATAAAGGATCTGCTGCCGCGCATGGAGAAAGGCGTCCTCTCGCGTCGCGGCGTGGCTGTGGTGGATGACACGACGAAGCCGCTTTTCGTGAAGGGCGGCGACTACTGGAAAGAGTGGGTCGAGGAGCGTCCGGTTCGCGCGAAGGGCGCGTACCGGGATGTTACGGTGTTTGCGTATGGGCATGACTACAAGGGGTGCCTGGGCGACTACGTGAAGGTGGCGGGACGCATTCCGCTGCCGCCGCGGTGGGCGTTCGGCTACTGGTGGAGCCGGTTCTGGAACGATACGGAGTCCGACTACCGCCAGGTCGTGCGCGAGATGAACTCCGTGGGCATCCCGGTGGACGTGTGCGTGATCGAGATGTACTGGCACGAGAACTGGGACATCGGGGACCGTCCCGACCTGATCCAGCCGCGTGGCGGACAGTTGTGGGGCTGGGGCGGCTACACGTGGAACCGCCGCTATTTCCCCGATCCGGCAAAGATGTTCCGCTTCCTGCACGACGAGGGACTGCACGCGCCGCTCAACATGCACCCCGCGTGCGGCATCCCGGAGTGCGAGGAGGTCTATCCGCGCTTCGCGAAGGACTACGGCTGGAAGGGGAAGGGCGTGATTCCTTTCCGCGGCGACGAGGAACGCTGGGCGGAGGTCTATTTCAAGGACGTCATCGAGCCCTTGGAGGCGCTGGGCGTGGACTGCTTCTGGCTTGACTGGCAGCAGTGGCTGATGGCCAAGGGCAAGCCCACCTTGAACAACACCTTCTGGCTCAACCACCTCTTCGCCACGCATGACGCGGCGCGTGTGCGGCCGGGCGGCGGCGCGAAGCGTCCCATCATCTACCACCGCTGGGGCGGACTCGGCTCGCACCGCTACCAGATCGGCTTCTCAGGCGACGGCGAGAGTTCGTGGCGGATGCTGGAGGCGATTCCTTGGTTCACCGCCACCGCGTCGAACGTGGGCTACGGCTACTGGGGGCACGACCTCGGCGGACACAACCGTCCGCAGTTCAAGCGGGAGGAAAACGGCGAGCTCCTCACGCGCTGGATGCAGTGCGGCGTGTTCACGCCGATCTTCCGCACTCACCCGTCCAAGGATTCTCTAGCCGATCGCCGTCCGTGGAAGTACGCCGACCACTTCTTCATCCTCCGCGAGGCGTACCGTCTGCGCTACCGCCTTGCGCCCTACATCTACACCGCCGCGCGCCAGGCGTACGACACGGGCGTGTGCCTGTGCCGCCCGATGTACTACGACTGGCCGGAGGAGAATGCCGCGTACGATTCCGTGAACCAGTATATGTTCGGCGACGACATCCTCGTCGCGCCCGTCACGAAGGCCGTCGATCCCGTGACGAAGGAGGCGGAGGTTGAGGTGTGGCTTCCGAAGGGCACGTGGTATGATGTCTCAAGGGGCGAGCTCTTGGAGGGCGGGCGCAAGCTGAAGCGCGGCTACACGATCGAGGAGACGCCGTGGTTCGTGAAGGCGGGCGCGCTGATTCCAATGTATCCCGATTCCGTCAAACGCCTCGGCAACCCCGGCACAGACGACCTCGTGCTCTTCTGCGCGCCCAACCACGCAACTACCCAACTACCTAACCACGCAACCATTTACGAAGACGGCGGAGACAACGCCGACTACGCGACGAACTTCCGCCGCACGACGATCCGCCGCGAAGGAAACCGCGTTACGATTGCGCCGCGCAAGGGATCCTACACGCTCAAATTTCCGCTTGCCGCAGTACCGCTCGCCGTGAAGGTGAATGGCAAGGAGTGCGCGTGGGAATACGACGCAGAGGATCTGGCCGTGCTCGTGAAGACGCCGCCGCAGGACGGCACGTGCGAGACGGTGGTGGAGCTGGTGTATGGTAGGGCGCGATCACCGAGCGCGCCGTCCGCCGTCTTCAACGGTCTGAAGGGCGAACACACGCGCGTCGCCGCGCTCACGGATGACTTCCGGCTCGCCCTTGCCGGACGCGGCTGGCCGAAGGCCGCCGCAAACCTCCCCACGTCGTGGCAGATCATCTGGAAGACGCGCGATGCGATTGCGGCGCATCCCGCCGACGCGGCGAAACTGCTTGCCGAGCGCGCCGCCGCGCTGAAGACTTTCGCCGAAAAGGACTGGCCGCGTATTGAGAAGACATTCAAACCCGAGTTCGTCAAGCGCATGCGCGTTTGGTTTGAAGTTTCCAAAGGCTTGCCTTTTCCTGCGTCTCATGATATCATATCTGACCAGCGATGAAAAGGACAGTTGGCATGAAACGAATTATGACCGTTATTGCCGCGCTTGCCGTTGCGCTATTGTCGGCGCAGGCGGGCGCGGGCGTGATGCGCTGGCAGGTGACAGGCATGGAGGGCTCGGCGTCGCGCTATGTGATGGCTGGTCGGCTGAGGCACATGGAGAGGCCGCAGTTTGGCGCGAGCGCGCTTTGGAGCGGCTGGGGAGTGCCAGGCACGGCGATGTACGTGATGCGGCGCGAGCTGTGGCAGCATCTCCAGTGGTGGCTTGTGGCGCATGGGCGCGTGGCGGCCGGAGAGACGGCGGTGCCGAGCTATCGCGACCTAATATCGAGCGGATACATCTCGGTGAACACGATAGGCATGCCCGAATGCATGGGCAACAACAGCAAGTAGAACTGGAGGGAGCGGATGCGCAGCTACTACGAAGAAGAAGAGGGTGAGGAGCTCGGGGAGGACGGCCAGCCGGCGCAGAGGACGTTTCTGCCGGACGAGCATCTTCGCGTGATGGACTGGTTTCTCGCGGTGGTGCTTGCGGCGCTGGTCTTCGTGGGCATGAGCTTTTTCTCGTTCCCGGGGCTTGTGCCAGAGGTGTGGAACAACGCGGCTGTGGCGGCGGGTCTTCGTCCGCCGGCCGACGTGTTTCCCGGCTTCTGGCGCATGGTAGTGCGCCTGTTCTTCCTCGGCGGGGCGCCGGTGGGTGAGATGTGCCTGCGCTTCGCGGGGCGGGTGTGCGCGGCGATCACGGCCGGCATGGTGTATCTCTTCCTGCGTTCGCTGCTGGCGCTGCTTGTGCGCGGGCGGCTGCGCACGTCAGACCGCCGGTATCTCGTGCAGTATGTGGCGTCCTTCCTTGGAGCGCTCTTCTTCGCGTGCTCCGATCCCGCATGGCGCGCGGGGCAGGCGTTCACGCCGGAGGGACTGCAGGTGATGCTCACGCTCGGCGCCGTCACTCCGTTCGTGATCTTCATGCTCGACGGCAGCCTCTTCTGCGCATACGCGTCGATGTTCCTCCTCGGCGCGCTCGCGGCCGAGACGCCTCTCGGTTTCGTGCTGCTCGCGATGTGCTGGATAGTATACCGCATGGCCCTCACGCACGACGCGCTCTGCGAGAACATGCCGCTTCTCGAGCCGCTCACGGCCCAGACGGCGAAGTGGAACCTCACGTTCTTCTGGGGGCTCGGCATTGCCGCGGGCGCGGCGCTCAACTGCTGGTCGTTCATAAAGATGGGCGGCCAGGCGCCTGTCCAGGGAGGACTTCCGCTCGCGTACGCCCTCAGGTGGTGGGCGATATTCACGGGCACTGCGGACGGGCTCGGCTGGGTGCTCGCGTTCGCCATCTGCGTGCTGCCGTTTTCGGTGGCGTGCGTGATGCTGCCGCGCGCAGTTGACGAAGAGAACTTTCTGCCGTACCATGTGGGAGCGCTCGTCTTCATAGCGGGAATCGTTGCGTACTCCCAGCTCTCGATGGTGCCGCAGCTGTGGTTCTGGACGTGGAATCCTCTCACCGCAGTGCGTTCCGCGTACTTCCTGCAGATGTTCCTGCTTCTCTCGGCCTGTACCGTCACGTACCTCATCACCGTTCTTGGATGCGACGCCTGCTGCCGCAACCACGCCAAGCTCTCCAGCTTCCGGGCGATGGACGACGACGCGGAGGTGCCGCTTGACCTTCCGCGCGGCAAGCGGCATGGCCTTGTGGTGCTGTTTGTGGCATCCGTCATCTTCTGCGCCGGGGTGCTGCCCGGCCGCACGCTTCAGCGCACGCGCGAGATGCTTGCGATAGTCGACGACTTCGCCGAGGAGGTGCTGCGCGAATGCGGCGACGCGGAATGCATATTCACCGACGGCGCGTTCGACGGCCGCCTCGAGCTCGGCGCGGCCGCCAAGGGACGCAAGCTCGTGGCGCTTTCTATGATGGCGCCCGACACCCCGTACCAGCGCGCTCTGCGCCTGCGCGCGGCAGCGGACGAGGAGGACCGCACCGCGCTCTCGATGGGCGCGCCTGCTGCGTTCAGGTCGTGGCAGCGCGACAGGCCCAAGCGCCTTGCGAAGGCCGCCTTCCAGATGGGGTTCGAGCTGTGGCAGCGCGACGGCGGCGAGCCGCCCGCATGCTCGGGAGCTCTTGCGCGCATCGGCATGGACGAGAAGTCGCGCCAGGAGGGCGTTGAGAAAGTGCGCGCCATCGCCGACCGCATCGCGGCCCTGCATTCGGCGGGAGGTCCCGACAGCACGGCCGGCGCGCTCGCCGTGGAGAAGTTCAATCTCGTGGAATGGCGCATCGCCCGCCTTGCCCGCCTGCGCGCCGCCCGTGCCGACCGTGCAGGGGATCTTGCCACCGCCAAGGCCGAGCAGGCGCTGGCCGACCGTCTCGACGACTTGAACGCGTCCCTGAAGCGCATCGTCGTTGAGGCCGAGAGCCGCCGCGACGGCACGCTCAAGCAGGTGACGCCGCGCGAGGGTCTGCAGCTCGCCCTGCTGCGCGCCGACTTCGCGCTTGCGAGCAGGTACGCAAAGCCGATACTCGACGCGGACCCCGACGATCCCGACGCGAACTTCGGAGTGGGGATGAATTTCTTCCAGAGGAAGCAGTGGGCGTTGGCGGCCGAGTCGCTGGAGGCATGCCTGCGCAGAAAGAGCAAGGAGCCGGCCGTCCTCAACAACCTCGCGCTGGCGCTCATGGGAATGGGCCGCTTCGACGAGGCGGAGAAGATGGCGAAGAGGGCGCTGGAGCTGGTGCCGTCGTCCGTGGAGGTGAAGGCGACAGTTGCGGAGATCGTCGCGGCACGGGACGGGGCGAAGGCAAAGGCCGCGCAGGACGCCAAGGGAGCGTCCGCGCCAGCCGCAAAGACCGAGCCTTAGCACTTGCGCTGACATGAATTCTTTTGTATAATGTTAAATGCCTTAAGGGCACAACCAAGAACCCAGAGGATTCGACATGGCGACATTTCAGTACATAGCGAAAGACGGTTCGGGCCAGGAGCGGCGCGGAACCGTCGAGGCAGGCGACCGCGCGAGCGCTATCGCGTCGGTGCGCGCAGCGGGGCTTTTCCCCAGTGCGATCGGCGAGGTGAAGGGGCAGGCCCCTGCTCCGGCGAGCGCCAAGGCTGCGAAGCCCGCCAAGGCGGCGAAGCCGGCGAAGAAAGGTGGTCTGGGGAGCAAGGAGATAAACATCAAGCTTCCCAAGTGGATGATGGGCAAGGTGAAGGCCAAGGATCTCACCGCCTTCACCCGCCAGCTCGCCACGCTGGTGAACGCCGGCCTGCCGCTCATGCGCTGCATCGAGGTTCTCAAGAAGCAGAAGATGGCGCCCGCGATGATGGACTGCCTGAACGGCATCTCCGAGGGAATCGCAGGCGGCGCCACGTTCTCCGAGTCGCTCACCGCCTATCCCAAGATCTTCGACAACCTCTACATCAACATGGTCAAGGCCGGCGAGGCGGGCGGCGTGCTGGAAGTGGTTCTGAACCGACTCGCCGAGTTCGCCGAAAAGGCCCAGAAGATCAAGAACAAGGTCAAGGGCGCGATGATCTACCCGTCGGTGGTGCTTGTGGCGGCCATCGGCATCACGGCCTTCCTGCTCGTGACGGTGATCCCGAAGTTCCAGCAGGTGTTCACCGACATCCTCGGCGGCGCGCAGCTGCCCGCGATCACCGAGTTCGTGATGAGCCTTTCGCAGGCGGTGCAGAACAACGGCCTGCAGATATTCATCGGCCTCGTGGCGCTGTACGTGCTGTACAAGGTGTTCAGCAAGACGAAGGTGGGCTCGTACCAGCTGGACCGCCTTCGCATCAACATCCCCGTGATCGGCACGCTCGTTCGGCGCACCGCCATCTCGCAGTTCTCGCGCACGCTCGGAACGCTTCTCTCCTCTGGCGTGCCGATTCTGCAGGCGCTCGTGATTGTGCGCGACACCACCGGCAACCAGGTGGTGCGCAACGCCATCCAGATGGTGCACGACTCGGTGAAGGAGGGCGAATCGATGACCGACCCGCTCGCCGCCTCGGGCGTGTTCCCGCCGATGGTGGTGTCGATGGTGCAGGTGGGCGAGGAGACGGGCGCATTGTCGGACATGCTGACCCGCGTGGCCAACACCTACGACGACGAAGTGGACAACGCAGTGGCTGGCATGACTGCCGCCATCGAGCCTGCGCTCATCATCTTCCTCGCCGTGGTCGTGGGCACGATCGTGATCGCCATGTTCCTGCCAATGATCAAGATCATCTCCTCCGTCTCTAGCGGCGGCGGAGCCGGCATGTGACGAGAGACAGGGAGGAATCCCGCTATGAAGAAGTGTCAAAGAGGTTTCACGCTCATAGAGCTTCTGGTGGTGACGGTGGTGATCGTCACCCTCATGGGAATCGTGTTCCGCCTCGCCGGCATGGGCAGCGAAAGCCGCGCGCGCGCGATAACCATCAAGCGAATGCAGCGCCTTGAGAACTGCCTCTCGGGCTACTATGCGGCATACGGCTCATACCCGCCCGTGCCGCTCCAGGGCCGCAGCCGCAGCATCTATGCACAGACCGACACCTTCGGAGTGCAGAATTCCGGCGACATACGCAGTGCCAGGCTCAACCAGATAAGCTACAACCAGATACACGAGGCGTGCAGAGCCCAGCCAGTCGCCGCGCTGTTCCCCTTCAGAAAAGAGCGCGGAGGCGTCTCGGGAATGAAGGAGGAGACGCTCAACGAATACTACGACGGCATCATAGAGGCCAAGAACGGCGTGCGCAAGGGGAAGTACACCTCCAAGTTTGGCCTCATCAAAAACAGGCCCAAGAACACTGCGAACTGGGGCGCTTCGGGGGACGGGGACAACGTGCAGGTGTTCCAGTTCGGCCTCATGTCGTTCCTCCTGCCGCGCTATCTGTTCATGTTCTCGGGAGAGGAGCATTTCTACGAAGATTCTCAATGGGGGGCCTGCAACCAGCTGCCCTGTAAGCTGAACGACGGCAAGCCCTTTGAGAACTGGAGAGACATGGTCCAGTACATGAACACCTCCTCGAACAGCAAGGAAACTCGCTACAACGTAGGCATGATCAAGAATCTGACGAGCCAGAGAGTGTGCGCACGCTGGATGCCCAACCTCGAAGGCATCGTCACGTGCGGCGGCGACTACACCTTCTACGGGGTGAACATCACGTGCACGGAGAATTTCGACAACTATCTCGGCAACATCCCCAACGACGACGGCGGCGTTGGGCAGCACGAGCTGTACGTGCACGTGCCAAACGGCTACAGCGGCAGCGGGAGCAGCGGCGGCAGCGGCGACAAGTATCTGCTGAACTGCATGACGGTGCGCGATGGATGGCACATGGACCTATTCTACTACTCCGACCCGCCGTACCAGAGCTACAGACTGTGGTCGGCCGGCGGCAATCGCAAGACGTTCCCGCCATGGTGCGACCTGGACGAGTTCGACAGCAGCGAGATCAATACGATCCGCGACTGGATCAGCGACGACTTCGTCCATCTCAGCAACTAGCTTTTACCGTGAAGCAGAAAGGGACGTGAAATGAAAAGATCAAAAGGATTCACCTTGATAGAGATGCTTGTGGTGCTGGGCATCATCGGCATTGTGATGAGCGCGCTGCTGGTGGGCTACGGCCACATGACGAAGACGGCGCAGAAGGCCCGCGCCCAGGAGCTGGTCTCAAACGTCGCCACGGCCCTCAACGTGATTCTCACGAAGAACGGCGTGTGGCCGTCGGTTCTTGTGACATACCAGGGGAAGGACGGGCCGAACATGGGCTGCGTGCCGCAGGTGCTGAGCACGCTCAGCGGTGGCGGGTTCAGCGTGAACGCGAGCGGCCTGGACAAGCTGGGAATCGTGAGCCCCTGGGCGCAGGACGTGATCAAGCACCGTGCAGCAGGTCAGCCGGCCCAGCTCTCCACGCGCGTTCCCACGGGCGGCACGATACAGGACCACATGATCTACTTTGCCATCGACAAGAACCTCGACGGCGTGACCGAGGCCTCGGTGTGCGGCGAGAAGGTCAAGGTGCGCGCGAACGCGATCGCCTGGTGCGCCGGCGCGGACGGCAAGCTCGGCCACTCCTACCGCAAGCACGAGAAGGCGAATGCCGACAATGTCTACAGCTGGCGCCGCAATCAGGAGGTAACTGACAGATGAAGAACCGTTCTGGATCAAAGGGTTTCACCATTGTCGAGATGCTGATGGTGCTCGGCGTGATCGCCGTGCTCCTCGGTCTCGTCACCACCGCCGCGATGACGGCCATCCGCCACGCGCGCGGGAAAAAGACGGCTGCCTGCCTTCAGATAATTCAGAACGGCATCGCCAGCTACCGCGCGCAGTACGGCAAGTGGCCTAAGCCGATCGACGATTATGCCGACGAGGGCAGAATGCCAAGCGGGAAGCGCGAAGACAAGCTCGACCCCAGCGACTACGACAACGTCCTCAAGCAGCTTGTGGACAAGAGCCTCGACTCCAACAACCCGTTGATGGACGTCTCGGGCCTCATCGTCTCGGCCAGCGGAACCGGCAAGACCGGCGTCGAGTACCGCGAGGCCATAAAGAAGCGCAAGAACGGCGGCCCGTTGATTCCGCGCTCGAGGATGATCTTCGGCTATCTTTCCGAGGGCGGCAATTTCAGCCGCTTCACGATCAGGTACAATGCGGACACCGACTATGTCACAGTCACAAAATAGAAAAAGGGGCTTCACGCTCGTGGAGCTTCTGGTGGTGATAGGACTGATGGCGTTTCTCGCCACGGTCTCCACCGGCGGCTATTTCGCGGTCACGCGCGGCATGGCCGTGCGTGGCGCGATACAGGATACTGCGTCCATCATCCGCTACGCGCAGCAGGCGTGCCTCATCGACCAGGTGCCCACCGCGGTGGTGTTCTACAACTACCGAACCTCCAACAGCAAGACCGAGGGCGCTTCGTACGGCCGCGCCGTGGCGATACGGATGGAGGGCAGAATATCGATGATTGCGGACGACGGAAGCTACTACAACCTGTCGAGCGGCGCAGCGTCTGGTTCTGTGGGCAAGAAGGTGCTGGTTGACGAGTACGCCGACTGGAACCAGTCGTTCCCCATCCTCAAAAGCGAAGAGGCGAAGGACAAGAGCCTGAGCCTGCACCTTTACAACATGGAAAGCGTGGCGAACGGAGATGGGTACGAACGGAACAACTCCGTGATGCTGAACGGTGTTGTGGTTGCACAGGGCACCGACGGCGAAACGCTGGTGGGCGCCAAGCAGATCGGCAGACTTGGCGAGCATGACGGACTCGACAGCGTGCTGAACGGGCAGCTGGAGAACTGGTGCGAAAGACGCATTCCGGGAAATTACCATTTGAACATGTATCGCTGGGGACTTCCTGTACGGGGCACCAGCGGAAGCGTGGACAGCAAATGGAAGGTCGGCGACGCCTATGGAATGGAGATTTCCTCGTTCACCCTCCCGAAAAACTACATCTTCGGCAGCAAGGCGCCGTCCAAGGCAGACCCTGAAGATCCTTCGGGTTCGCGAAACGTGCTGGTGTTCACGCCTCAGATGGTTACAGGTTCCTCGCGGTACGAATTCTCGATCCAGGGCACCATCACCATCTCCATGCTCAAAGACACGGAGGGCAAGGAAGTTTCCACCGTGGGCAAGATCGACAGCTCAATCCTAAAGGACCAGGATTAGGGAGGCTTCTGAAATGAGATCGATTCTGCGAAAGTCGGGCTTTACGCTCATGGAGGTGAATCTGGCCGTGTTCATCATGGCCGCCGGCGTTTTGGCCATGATAAGCCTCTACCCGCTTGCCTACCGCGAGAACAGCCAGAGCGTGGAGGATGTGAAGGCCGCTGCGTATGCCGACGCGGCGTTCAACCAGATCGCCGGCGTTCTCTGCGCCCGCAACATCACATGGGACGAGTGGAGATCCCGTGTGGAGAATGCCATGGGCGAGACAAAGATACCTCTGAACGGCGGCCGGGCCGATGAAGTCGCATGGGCGTTCTATGCGAAGAACACGAGTTCGACAAGAGAAGATGCCTGGGAGCCGAAGAGCAAGTCAGAGGTGAGCCGTACAGGTGGAAGGGTGTTCAAGGCACTCACCGGCGGAAGGGGAGAGTGGCCTGGCGACAGGGACAAGGACTACGCATGCGCGCTTGTGGCGCAGTGGGGATGGTTTGACTTTGGGGATGGAAATCCGCAGGACGACCATTCACGTGTGATATTGAGCATGAGAGTTTCGCGCAACACGGGCGCTCTTTTCGCCCAGCCGATATTCTACACGGAAATCCACTTCCAGGGCGACCAGAAGGAGTAGAAAGATGAGAACTGACGTGTTTGGAAAACGTGCAGGATTCACGCTCCTTGAGATGCTGGTGGCGTCGCTTCTCCTGGGGATGCTCGTGACCATCCTCACGATGGTGTTCAACGCATCTTCGATCGCGTGGCGCACCGGCAAGGCCGGAGTGTCGCAGCTCTCGCTCGTGCGCAGGCAGCTATCCCTTGCGGAGCACAGCGCGGATAATCTCCTCCCGTGCGTCACGAAAAACGGCGACAATGGCCGCGCCACCGGCGCGTGGCTCAGCGACAAGAGCGGCAAGGAGAAGCTCCGCAAGCGCGCGGTGGACAAGATGCCGTCCGACGTCTCGTTCAGCGTCCCCAATTTCCGCAGCGACTTCAACAGCGCCGCAGCGTCCCTCTCCCCGAACGCATGGGTGGAGGTTCAGTGCGACGGAAGCATCAAGATGGGCTCGGCGAACACCTACGTGGTGGGCGTGTGGTCGTATGGCCCTGACGGCACGCCCAACACGGACGACGACATCACCACCTGGCCGAACACGGAGGGCAACTGACCATGGCATCCCGAAACACTAGACGCGGCTTCACGCTCATAGAGCTGCTCGTGGTGGTGGCGATGATAATGCTCATCGCGGGCGCCTTCACATCAGCCATATCCCGCGCGGCGAAGCGTGCCAAGATACAGGCCTGCATAACAGAGGCCCAGCACATGACGAACGCGATTCTCGCATACGAGAACTATGCGGAAGACGGCAGGATCCCGCCCATAAACGAGTATACGGACGCGACGCGCCAGAACATGAAGTTCATCCTCGGCGAGGAGAAGAACAAGCGAAACGGCGAACAGATGCCGGTTCTCTTCAACGCCGCCAACATGAATCCCCAGGGCGAAATACTCGATCCCTGGCATAGACCGTACAGGGTGAGGATTGTGGAGTCAAAGGTAAATCCGAAAGATCAGGGCAACAACACCCAGATCAGGAGCTTCGCGATGTTCCCGAACTACAATCGCCGCCCAGCGTCCGAAGTGGAGGCTGAAAATGAGTGATTTCAATCGATATGGCATGGCGACTTGCCCCAGGCCCGCCGCCAAGGGCAAGCGCGGCAGCGCTCTGATGGTCGTGATCGGCTTCCTCTCGTTCATGATCGTCTCAGCAGTCGCTTTTTCCATTTACATGCGCGCGGAGCGTCTGCCGTCATCCGCCCTCAGGCGCACCGTGGCCTCGCGCCAGCTGGCGAAGGCCGCTCTCGCGGAGGCGATCTCGCGCGTCGACGACAGTCTGCGCGGCTCGCCGTATCCCGGGCTCATTTTCCCCGCCGATGGCAATAGTGCCATGTATACCCCCAGAGGCTATCCCGAGCACTGGGAGGGACGCATCTTCATGCCGCCGCGTGATGGCGGCACGGGCAACCAGTCGGAGAAGGATGGGATAAATGCCAAGGCCTACTACGCTCCGGCGAACCAGACGGTGAGCGTGCCAACGCTGGAAGGCCTTGGGTATGTGCCTGCGCCGCTGGTCAACGACGTCCGCTTCCTCGGCAGATCCACCTACACCGCGAAGTGGAGAAACCTTCCGTATGATGCCGGCAGGTATGCGTTTCTTGCGATCAACGTGTCGGACTACTTTGACGTGAACAAAATGCGCGCCAACATTCCCCGCACATCGAACTCCGACGGCCGCATTTCTCTATCCTACCTTTTCGACAGGAACGTCCGTCCGCTTGACGAGGTCAAGGAGCAGCAGTTCGCCACTGTGGACAACTTCAACAATCTCGCCCAGTTCGATTCGATCGCCCATGAGGGCCGCCCGTCAGGTGATGGCGCAGACGCCATCGGCAGCGATGCACCATACGTCTCGATGCTGGACTTCAACCTTGCATATGGATCGCAGGCCAGCAAGGACATGCAGCCTCCGTTCTACAGATGGATCAACAACAACCGCGGTGGATCTGCTGTTCAGATGTACACCAGCCCAGACGATTTCAACGCAGCGGCCAGGCAGCCGTTCGTGACGGAATCCTGCTCGACAAACGAGACGTATCAAGTGGACATCGCGACGCTCCAGGGCCAGCCATTCGGCACCGAGGTGCGCCAGGACAACGTGTCGTTCATGAACGTCAACACCAAGGCTGCCAGCTCTAAATTCTTCGTGCCGTTGAGAGACAGCAAACCTGTTGGCCGCGAGACAGTGCAGTTTGCAAACGGTCTGCAGTCTCTCTCCATGATCGCGGCCGTCATGTACGACTATCTGGACCACAATGACATCCCCGCGTCGCTAGCATGGCCCTGCGTGGAGCGCGTTCCCATGTTCGCCGCCGTCGAACCGTCTTTTGCCTTCAACATCCCCGCCGTGCAGGCATCCACGGCCGACGACACAACCACGTGGATGTTCAATCCCAACGAGTGGCTGAGGGCGGGCATGCTTTCGGCTGTGTACGCATTTCCTTTCAGGCGGAATGGCAACGAACGCAACGACACTTTCAAGGCCCAGGCCATTGTGCGCATATTCCTTGCGCCAGAGGACATCACCCTCGCAGAAAAAAATGGACTCGGCATGGCTCTCAGGCCGCAGGCCGCAGCGCAGTGGACGCAGAAGTCGAACATGTTCGAGCTCAACGGCATGAACAACGTGTTCTGTCTCACGTTCAAGCTTGACGAGCAGACAATCACGCTTCCCAACAACATTGACAATGAAGAACAGGCTGGCGGTATAATAACCTTCCCTGTGAACGTCGACGCAATCAACAATGCCGGTCCGGTGCCGCTTGTCACGAAGAAGACGGTGAAGGCTTCAAGTGGCGCTGGCGTCACCACGACGACGGAGGAGTACACCGTCAATGTGTCGCCGCTCGGCAAAGACGGCAAGCCGCTGTTCCCTGTTGTGGGCACGCCTATTGACGTAGGGGTGTTCAACGGCATTGCCGGGCAGCCTCTGCGTCCATACGTCGCTGTGTGGATGCGCATCATAAATGGCGACGGCAAGACGGTGGATCTCGTGCCGGCCGTGGTTGAGGACGACAACATCCTCAACGGAGGAAACGGCTCGGTGCCTGCCCTCGCCGACTACCTTCTGCAGGCGCAGGACGGTCCGATTCTGAGATTCAAGGGCGACAAGCAGTTCAACTACTCCACCATGGTCTCTAGTGCTGCGGCGGCAGGCGGCGAAGTGCAGTGGGAGCCCAGGTCCTTCTGTTCGCTTGACCCTCGTTTCAACTGGGCGCCGGAGGACTGGTACGACCCCAGTGCTAGCATCACGACATTCAAGGCGTGGCTTGACAAGACGAAGGCATACATCAACGCTCATACCGACGAGTGCGACAGCGACATCTTCTGCGCCGTTTCGAACCAGGGAATTCTGCAGTCACTCGGTGAATTCTCCTTCCTCCCGCGCCTCACCGACGTCTATGGCAGCGGTGTGCCGCTTCTGGCCGTAAAGACGGCTTCCGGCGGCTACGATGGCGTGGTGCGCACTAACCCCGCCAATGTGGCAAACGTCAAATGCGCGTGGCGCACCTACGAGATGAACCGGGATATGTACAACTACTTCAGGCAGGTTGGAATCGGACGTTCCACATCTCGCGAGTGCCTTGTCAATCCATACACGTCCGACATGACCATTATGATGGCCGCACTTGCCAACACTCCGTGCGACTACTGGGCCGCAGGCGGGGCGCTCAATGCCATCAAGAAGCCGACGAACAAAGACACAAAGGACCTGCAGGGACTTGTGAGTCCCGATCCCAGCATCAGCGACGCGGCGAATGCCGTGCAGAAATATGCATTCAGCTCGAAGAACAACGAAGCATTCCTGCAGGGGCGCTATCTCCGTGAAATCGCAGAGACGTTCCAGTCCAATTTCCGCAGCAAGGAAGGATTGAGGAAAGCGTTCTTGACGATGAGAAGGGAAAACGACAGAGCTCAGGCGGCCGATGTGTGGGAGGAGATCTGGGATAGAATCTGGGGCGTCAATGCAGATCCAGGCGAGAGCATCTTCGAATATTCGGGAATTCGTCTGCAGGCCGACAATCCCAACATATTGTTTGGCAAGGACGTCGGCACGCCGCTTTATAGCGTCGACCGCAAGTTCCTGTATTCCTATTGGCGCGACTGCTTCGCCAACAAGCAGCAGCTCTTCCTGATATTCGTGCGCGCGGAGTCGAGCGCGATCGGCGGACCCGGCGAGGGCACGCCTGGTCAGAAGGGCGCGCGCGCGGTGGCGCTTGTCTGGCGCAATCCCGTTGCCTCCGTTGATGGCGGCACGGACGGACTCAGGTGGGATGTTGATCAGTCCTATATGCAACGCGACACCGTGAGAGATCGCCGCCCGCATCAGACGCGTATTCTCTTCTACCATCAGTTCGACTGAGGATAGTGATGAATCTAACTGAGAGCCAGAGAGATGCTGTGGCGGAGTGGTTCGCCGCTGGCGCGTCTCTCGATGAAATACAGAAGCGCCTGAAGAGCGAATTCGGCGTGCATATGACCTATCTTGATCTGCGGCTCATGGTTGCCGAACTGCCGCAGCCCAAGGAAGAAGAGCCGGAGATTCCGGAAGCTGCTGATGATTCCGATGTTCCAGAAAACCCGGACAGTCCGGATGTTCCGGATAATCCGGAAAGTCCGGAAGATCCGGAAGCCTCTGGCAATTCAGATTCAGAGTCCCAGGCTGCCAGCGTAACAGTTGACCTCGATGCGATCACGATTCCCGGCACGATGGCAAGCGGCAACGTGACGTTCACCGACGGCACTAAGGGGAAGTGGTATCTTGACGGATATGGTCGACTTGGCCTTGGCGAGACGCCGCCGGGATATCGTCCGCCTCCTGCCGACGCTGCTCTCTTCCAGGCCCGTCTGATGGAACTTCTTCGCAGCCGCGGAATGATCTAGCAGCGTTCTGCGCCAGGCACACTCGAAAATGGCGCCCCTGAGAGGACTCGAACCTCCTACCCACTGCTTAGAAGGCAGTTGCTCTGTCCAGATGAGCTACAGGGGCTTTTCGGCGATGGATGATATTTTACCACAAAACCCCGTGTTTGTGGTATAATCTCTTTCAAAAAAAAATAAGGAGATGCCATGAGCAATTTGATAGAGTCCAAACCATGGGGCCAGTTCGAGGGCGAAGAGGTTCGCCTGTGGCGCCTTGTGAACGCCAACGGCCTTGAGCTTCAGATCACCAACTGGGGCGGCCGCCTCGTGAAGGCGATCGTGCCTGACCGCGACGGCAAGCCCGCGAACGTCACTCTCGGCTGGTCCACGCTCGACGAGTATGTTGCGGAGAACGGCGGCACCTATTACGGCGCTCTCGTTGGCCGCTACGGCAACCGAATCGGCAAGGGCAAGTTCACTCTCGACGGCAAGGAGTACACGCTCGAGCTCAACAACGCCCCCGCAGGCATCCCCTGCGCCCTGCATGGAGGTCTGCGCGGCTTCGCCCTCAGAAGCTGGAAGGCCGTCGAGGAGATCCACACTGCAGACAAGGTGGGTCTCGTTCTCGAGATCACCTCGCCCGACGGCGAAGGCGGATATCCCGGCAACGTGACGGTGCGCGCCACGCTCACGCTCGACGACAACGACGTGTGGCGCATCGACTGGCGCGCCACGAGCGACCAGGCGACACCCATCTCGCTCACATGCCACGCCTACTGGAACCTCGACGGCGTAGACGCGGGCACGACGTGCATGGACCACACCCTCTACGTGAACGCCGACTGCGTTACGGCGTATGGTCCCGACATGATCCCCACCGGCGACCTGCGCGAAATCGCCGCCACGCCGTTCGACTTCCGCACCCCGCGCACCATCGGCGAGCGCCACGACGAGGACTATGATCTTCTCCGCTACGGCGCTGGCTACGACATGAACTGGGCCATCCGCCGCACGCCCGGCGAGAGCCTCACGCCCGCATGCACGCTCACGAGCCCCAAGACGGGCCGCCAGCTCGAGGTGTGGACCACCGAGCCAGGGGTGCAGATCTACGACGGCTACTATCTTCCCGTGCGCAACGCGGGAGTAGCCCTCGAGACGCAGCACTTCCCCGATTCGCCCAACCACCCCGAGTTCCCCACCACCATCGTGAAGCCCGGCGAGGTGATGGAGTCCACCACCGAGTTCCGTTTCAAGAAGGCATAGGATGCAGCGAGCGACAAGACGATGAAAAGAGTGCCTACGGTTGTCTTCCTCGGCGACGGCATGGCCGACGAGCCGATGGATGAGCTGGGCGGGCGTACGCCGCTCGAAGTGGCGGCTACGCCCAATATGGACTGGATTGCGCGCAACGGGCGCAGCGGCACGCTGCTCACGCTGCCGGAGGGGTTCCCCACGTCGAGCGACGTCGCGAACATGAGCGTGCTTGGCGGCGACCTCGCAACGGAGCTCTGCGGAAGGGGTCCGCTGGAGGCCGCAAGCCAGGGCATCGCAATGGGTCCCGACGACGTGATGTGGCGCGTCAATCTCGTCACCGTCACGCCAGACGGCGTGCTGAAGGACTTCTCTGGCGGGCACATAGGCGCCGCCGAGCAGCGCGAGACGATCGACATGCTCAACCGCCTCGTCGCCGACGAATGGCGCGGCGCGCCAGGAGAGTGGATACGGTTCTACGCCGGCGTGAGCTACCGCAACCTGCTACTCACCCACGGCGCCGCGTTTTCGGGCAGGGACGTTGCGTACGACAAGCCGGACGACAACCACGGCAATCCCGTGGCAGAGCACCTTCCCCGCGCCAAGAACGCGAATGGCGAATACACAGCCTCAACTCTGCGCAACGTCATCGCGCGCGCGGCGGAGGTGCTGAAGGGACGCGGCGCGAACGGCATCTGGCCGTGGAGCGGCGGCAAGGCGGGCGCCATCCACTCCATCCCCGCGCGCTACGGCGTGCGCGGCGCGATCATCGCGGCGGTGGACGTGATAAACGGGCTTGGACGCGTGATGGGCCTTGACGTCATCAAAGTGCCCGGCGCCACGGGATACATCGACACCGACTTCGAAGGCAAGGCCGATGCCGCCATCAAGGCCGTGCGCGACGGATACGACTTCGTGTATGTGCACCTTGAGGCTACGGACGAGGTGAGCCACGCCCAGGACCTTGCCCTCAAGACGCGTGTGATAGAAGACTTCGACTCGCGCATCATTGGTCGCGTTCGCGCGGCCATTGGCGACGGCGCGGCGTACTGTGTGCTGCCAGATCATCCAGTTCCCATTCACATTGGCAAGCACACGCGCACCCCGGTTCCTGTGTCCGTCTATCAGCCGGGCGTTGCGCCGGATGCGGTTGAGGTCTACTCCGAAAAGGCCTGCCTCGAAGGCGCCCTTGGTGCGATGAAGGGCAGTCGCCTGATGGACATGCTGCTAGGAGCGTCCGCATCCATGCACGGCTAGCCGTAGGGCTGGCGCGCCTCGCGCGCAGTTGCGGGCTTGCGCCAGCGGAACGCTTTATAATCCGGCGCGATTATGGTAGAATAGTGGCGTCTTTATCAAACGGAAGGTTTTAAGATGAGTCTTTCAGTAGGCATTGTGGGCCTGCCCAACGTGGGCAAGTCCACGCTCTTCAACGCGCTCACGAAGCGCCAGCAGGCGGCGGCCGAGAACTATCCGTTCTGCACGATCGAGCCGAACTCGGCAATCGTAGAGGTGTCGGATCCGCGCCTCGAGGCGCTGGCGGCGATAGTGCACCCGCAGCAGATAATCCGCGCCACCGTGGAGTTCACCGACATCGCCGGCCTCGTGAAGGGCGCGTCGAAGGGCGAGGGGCTCGGCAACAAGTTCCTCGCGAACATACGCGAGTGCGACGCGATCCTGCACGTGGTGCGCTGCTTCGAGAACGACGACATCATCCACGTGCAGGAGGGCGGAAACAAGTCGGCCCCAATCGATCCCGCAGGCGACGCGGAGGTGATCGAGACGGAGCTCGTGCTCGCCGACATGGAGCAGCTGCAGAAGCGCTGCGACAAGACGCGCAACGAGGCGAAGAGCGACCCGAAGAAGCGCCCCGAATTCGACGCCATGACGGCTCTTCTCGCCCACCTCGGCGAAGGCAAGCCCGTGCGCACCTTCCCGCGCGCAGAGGGCGATCCCATCCTCCCCGTCCTTCGCGACCTTCACTTCCTCACCGACAAGAAGACAATCTACTGCGCGAACGTGGCCGAGAGCGACCTCGCCGCGCCGGAGGCCAACCCGCACGTCGCCGCGCTCAAGGCCTACGCCGACGCGCAGGGCTGCGAGATGGTGACCGTGTGCGCGCAGATGGAGGCCGATCTCGCAGGCCTTTCGGACGACGACGCGCGCGAGTTCCTCTCGAGCTACGGCCTCACCGAGAGCTCGCTCGACCGCACGATCAAGCTCGCCTACCACACGCTCGGCCTTGCAAGCTTCCTCACGGCCGGTCCGAAGGAGGTGCGCGCCTGGACGTTCCGCCGCGGCTGGAAGGCGCCGCAGTGCGCGGGCGTGATCCACACCGACTTCGAGAAGGGCTTCATCCGCGCGCAGGTGATCTCGTTTGACGACTACGTGAAGCACAACGGCGAGGCGGGCGCTCGCGCCGCCGGCGCGCTGCGTCCCGAAGGCAAGGAGTACGAGATGCAGGACGGCGACGTGGTGGAGTTCATGTTCAACAAGTAAAGGCGCGCCAGAATGTCAGCAGTCGCCTCATCCACGAACGGCATAACCTTCGCCGAGTTTGCGTCCTGGACAGGCGCGAAATGCGAAGGGCCTCTTCCCGGATCTTTCTCGCGCGTCACGTTCGACTCTCGCCGCGTCACCCCTGGCTGCCTCTACATGGCATTCCCTGGCGCCACGCGCGACGGGCACGAATTCGTGGCGCAGGCGCTTGAGAAGGGCGCCGCGGCGGCGCTCGTGCGCAGCGACTGGCAGGGCGCGCAGCCCGGGATGCCTCTCGTGCGCGTTGACGATCCCCGCGCGGCAATGACAGCTGCGTCGCGCGAATGGCGGCGTTCGCTGAAGGCGACGGTGATCGGCGTGACGGGTTCGGCCGGAAAGACCACGGTGAAGGAGCTCACGTCCGCGTTCCTGCGCGCGGGTGGCCATCGCGTCCATGCGACGGAAGGCAACTACAACAACGACCTCGGCGTGCCGGTGACGCTTCTTTGCGCGCCGCGCGACTCGGAGTTCCTCGTCGTTGAAATGGGGTCCAACCACCCTGGCGAGATACAGCGCCTTGTGGACATCGCCCTGCCTGACGCCGGCATCATCTCCTCCATCGGCACCGCTCACATAGAGTTTTTCAAGACGCAGGACGGCATCGCCCAGGAGAAGGGCGCTCTCCTCGCGGGCCTCGGCAGATGCGGCAGCGCGCGCGTGGAGCCGTTTGCGGTTCTCGCGAAGGAGAACGCGCGCTACGAGAAGCTTTCCGCAATGAGCGCGGGCCGCGTGGTGACGACGTCGCTTGACGAGCCCTGCGCCGCCAGATTCGCCGAAGCGCTGAAGGTGCGTCTTCCGGGCCGGCACAACGTGCTTAACGCGCTTCTCGCGGCGGCGTGCGCCGCGCAGTTCGGCGTGAGCGAGGAGACGTGCCTCGCCGCGCTCGCGCATGTGCGGCTGCCGGGCGGACGCTGGCGCGTGGTGGAACAGGGCGGCATTACCTGGATTGACGACACATACAACGCAAATCCCACCGCAATGATCGCCGCCCTTGAGACGTTCGCGCAGATTCCCGCCGAGGGGCGGCGCATTGCCGTGCTGGGCGACATGTTCGAGCTTGGCGAGAAGGAGGCGTTCTACCATTCGCAGGTCGGCGCGCGCGCAAAGGAGCTGCCGATAGACGAGCTGGTGTTCGTGGGCGAACGGGCGTGCGGACCGATGGCGGATGGCTATGGCGCGAAGTGCGTTCGTGCGGCGAATCTCGACGAAGCGCGCAAGGCGCTTGCCGCGCTGGTGCGTCCGGGCGACATGGTGCTTCTCAAGGCGTCCAACAGCATGCATCTCGGCAACCTCGTGCCCAACGTGGACTGACGCCTGAACATTTCCAGGTCGCCCCTGCGAAGTAATGGTGAAGTATTGTCAGACTGTTGTGTGATGATGTCGTGATGGGAAAAATATAAAATATAAAATTGTGAAATTCGTGTTGACTTCGGCGTGGGGGTATGATACATTTTGAGCCATCTTGAGGCAGGCGGCTGCTAAAAAGACGCTTAGACGGTTAGGAGTGTATCGTTTTGAGGATAGGATTCTACAATTTTGCCTTTGCGGCAGTTGCCGCATCGATTGCCGTTGGCGCAAACGCCGACGACGCGGCGGGCGTAATGCGCGCATCGGCGTCGAACGAGTCCGTCACGGTGGTCATGCCGTTCTCGCCGTTTCTTCCCGGCACGCCCGCGTACTTTCTCGCCGGCCCGTTCATGGGCGACGGCGGCGCGTTCTCGGACATGCTCCACGTGGCGCCGGCGGACGGCTCCACGCCCACGAACGCGGTGTACTCCACGGCCGCCGGCGGATGGCTAGACCCGGCGACCGGCGAGGTGACTCCGATGACGGCCGGCGCGGGAGACGCGCTCGTGCTCGATCCTGGCGCGGACAACGGCGCGACTCCGTTCGACTTTCTCCTCTTTGGACATCTCCCCGCGTTCGCCGGGCCGTCCGGCCTTCCCCGCATCTCCGGCATGGCCGCCGGTTGGTTTTTTTGGAAATGTTTATAAAGGGGCACTATGGCTGGTTGGGGGAATTGCTTTTGATTTTGCCTGTCCTGAAAAAATGACCAATGATAAATGAGGAATTCACCATGGCAAGAATCGGCTGTTGTAGCGTAA
>Ga0310695_10003566_pt1 | contig 30293 bp, 31 predicted proteins | sample RumenRJG_04DNA_FD_203882 | JGI IMG/M metagenome (GOLD analysis project Ga0310695, IMG submission 203882) | Bovine rumen microbial communities from Lethbridge, Alberta, Canada - RJG_04 (v2) (version 2) | ecosystem: Host-associated > Mammals > Digestive system > Stomach > Rumen | place: Canada...
TAAAAGCAATTTCATGGAAAGGCATTCATCATTATTCAATTGATTTTCCAAAATTGAATTGGAAGCTTTTAAAACTGTTTTCTTGCTTAACAAGCCATATCTATACTGATCTAAAAGATGAATGATAAGTGAAACATATGAAACCAATTCTGGATTTTTAGAAATGCCGATTAATGAAAGAATGAATTCCCTTTTATCATTTTCATCTTCCATTTTCATATGTTTTGGCAAATAATTATTATAAAAATCATCTAAATTGTATTGGAACCTATCCAATCTAATCAATGCATTCAATTGATAAGTTGGAGTCAACCATTGCAATTTAGCTAAAGCATCCTTGATTGAATCAATGACCACTTTTCCTATAAGCTCCCCTATTTTTGCATGCTTGCTTACATTATCAGTGAAGTTTTCACTATCCATATTTGAGAAAATAGCTATTCCATCAGTTCCTGTACCTGTAGCTATCTCATTTGAATAATTGCTTGACACCATCAAATCCCTTAGGGCAACTGCCTTTGCTTCGACAGCAATCATTTCTGCCAATAAGAGAGAACTTTCATCAAGTTTTGTATTGATTAAAAGGATTGTATTGATAGTTCCAGGCTTATTGGGATTTTGATTATTGTCAGAATCTTCATCTAAATCATAACGATAATCTGCATTGATTTCATAATAGGAAGCGAGATCTCCTGCAGAAACTGCATTCACCCTAGCACCTGCAGTAGTTATTGCAATAACTTCAATATCTCTGTATCTTTCACAAGCTATTGAATAGCTATTCATGTCTGCAGAGGTAATAAGGCCGCTTAACTTATCACTTCTTAAATCCAAATCATTGCAAAGATCAGAGGATAAGTCCTTTAGGAAATCCAATATTCCTCCATCACCATACTTATCAATGTTTTCCTGAGACAATTGATGATTGAAAACAGCAGATAAATCCTCATTGTAACCTCCATTTAACCAAGAAGTGATTATCCCATTTCTTTCAGGGCCAAATTTAACAAGCACAGTGTCTGAATTCTTTAGTATTTCATCACCATCACTTGTTTTCATGATCAATTCAAATTCCTGATTTTTATCATCAATTGACATAAAATTCCTCTAAAAATAGTTAAAATACATAATAAATTTAAATGATTTTTTATTTTTCTAAATAATCATTTATTAAAAATAGTATTTAAATATATAAAAATTAAATATATAGAAAATTAAAAAAAATAAAAAAAGAAATTAAAAAAATTAAAAAAACTAATGAATATTACTCCAAACTAGAGGAAAAAGTTTTGGTCCAGGTTTTGCAGGCCGAAGGCCTGGAAAAGCTGGGTCTAAACAGCATCAGAACCTCTTTCACCAGTTCTGATCCTAATCACTTCAGCCACATCAGAAACAAAGATCTTACCGTCTCCAACTTCACCAGTGCGAGCACTTTCAACAATCACATCCAAAATGCGTTCCAAGTCCTCATCATTAACAACAAGTTCAAGACGTGTTTTAGGAATGAGATCAATACAGTAACTGGAACCTCTGTATGATTCCCTGATACCCATTTGCCTTCCTCTTCCTTTAACCTCTGAAACATTCATTCCTTCACATCCAGCGTCAATCAGTGCTTTTTTAACGCTTTCAAACTTTTCCTGACGAATAACTGCGATTATCCTTTTCATAAATATCACTCCACTTTAAGCAAATTCTACAATCTGTATCCTGATTCATTGTGTAAGTTTGCATCAAGCCCTTCAATTTCAGCTTTTTCGTCGACTCTAATGCCAATTGTCTTGTCAAGGATTTTTGCAAGAATTATGCTGATTACAAATGCATAAGCCGCTGTTGCAATAATACTGATGATTTGTATTGTAACTTGGCCAGGATTTCCGAATAATAACCCTGCTGCTCCATTGATTGCAGGTGAAGCAAAGATACCAGTAGCTATTGCTCCCCATGCACCAGAGAGACCGTGGACTCCGAATACATCCAATGTATCGTCGTAACCGAATTTTGCTTTTAAGTAGTAGATTCCGAAGTAAGATACAAATGCAGTAATAAAACCTATTATGATTGCTGCTGGAACATCTACAAATCCTGCTGCAGGAGTAATTGCTACAAGACCTGCAACACCACCGGTAATTGCACCTAACATAGTAGGTTTGCCGACTTTAACCATATCAATCAATACCCAAGTGATGAGTGCAGTAGCTGCAGCGATATTTGAAACTAAGATAGCTGAAGCTGCAAGACCGTTTGCTGCAAGAGCAGATCCACCATTGAATCCCATCCATCCAAACCATAGGAATCCTGCACCTAAAACTGAATATCCTAAGTTATGAGGTAGCAATGAAGGATTTTTCCTTTTTCCAAGTACAAGTGCTAATGCAAGAGCAGTTACCCCTGAGTTAATGTGTACAACTGTACCACCTGCAAAGTCTAATGCTCCCATTTGCATTAACCATCCTCCACCCCATACCCAGTGGGCAATAGGGATATATACTATAGTCACCCATGCAATGATGAATAACATCCAAGCAGAGGTTTTCATCCTTCCGACAATAGCACCGGAAATAAGTGCTGCAGTAAGTCCTGCAAAGGTTAACTGGAATACAATAAACAATATTGTAGGAATGGATCCAGTTAAATCATTAACACCAATGCCAGTCATAAAGAAATGTGCTGGCTCAGCAATTAAACCGCTAATGCTTACATCTCCAAAAGCAAATGGATATCCATAAGCAACCCATATTATACTTGCTATAGCAAAAGCTATAAAAGTTAAAAACATTGTATTTAAAACATTTTTCCTTTTTGTTAAACCACTATAAAAGAAAGCTACTCCAGGAATACTCATTAAAAGAACTAAAATGGTAGCTATGAGAATCCATGCAGTATCTCCTGTACTTAACATAACCATATTATCATTTACTCATAAATCAATTAATAATAAAAATTTAAGGAAATAAATAATTTTAAAATAATTTTTTTAATAAAGTAATTTAATAAAGAACTTTAATAAAGAACTTTAATAAAGAACCTTAATAAGAATTTCAGCTATTTTTTTGATTATAAACTAATTAAGAAATTTGATGTTTTAGACTAATTTTAGATTAAATTTAAGGATTATATTAATTTTAATTAGTTTTTAGTTTGAATAATAATCATGAACTCATTCGTTCCAAATGAAAATTATTTATTTCCTATCGGAAGACGGCTTCCGACTTCCGACATAATACTATATGTTTTTCAAGTATATAAATATTTCCCATAAAAAATAGATAAAGCAAAATAAGGAAAATAAACTAAATAAATGAAAGGATTAACAAGGATAAATGATTTTAATGCTTTAAGTTAAACGAATTAAGGAATAAAGGAAAAATAAGTAAATAAAAAATAATTTTACCATAATATATAAATACTAAATAATTGTAAAATTAGTAATGTGTATTAATTTAAAAATATGCTATTAAATTAACTATTATGTTTATGAATAATATTAAAATTTTGAAGAGGTGAGAATTTGAAAGTTGATCGAAAAGCTAAATTCTGCATATTTTTTGTTATTGCAATCCTTGCCTTGGGATTGAGTAATTTTGCAGCTGCATTTACAGGAGGTTTTGTCAGCACATCATTGCCTGGAATCAATGATACTGATAAAATGATTGCCTTGGATGACGATAATTTTTCTCCAGCAAGTATAAATGCGGTTTATGAACAAAAAAAAGTTGTAGAAGAAGTCAATGAAACAGATAATTCAACTGATTCAAATTCCACTATAGAAGATAATACTGATGATGGTTCCAATAGAAACAACAATCAAAACAGTGACTCAAATTCAAACAACAATGAAAATGGTGGAGGAGACAATTCACATTCAAAACCAAGTTCCGGTCAAACAGATACTGGTGATGATGAATAATCTCCATAAATCTTTTTTTATTAAATTTATTTACTTCTTTATTCTCTTTTTTAAACATTTAATGCAAAATTACTCGTTTATAGAGAATATAATGAAATATTTATAATCAAAAAATAAAATTTAAAACTTTAAAACTAATAAAAATAACTAATAAAAAATAACTAATAAAAAATAACTAATAAAAAATAACTAATAAAAAATAACTAATAAAAAATAACTAATAAAAACTGTAAACAAAAGTTATGTATAAAGGTGAAACAATGAAAGAAAACAAAGAATTTGCTTTAAAGGTAAAAAGCATTAGAGAAAGACAACATATGAGCATTGAAGAGCTTGCAGAAAAAAGTGATGTGAAATTAGAAGTTCTTCAAGCTATGGAAAATGGTGAAATCATTCCTTCCCTCACTCCGCTTACTAAAATGGCAAAGGCACTTGGAGTTAGAGTTGGAACTTTCCTTGATGACACCCCACAGATTGGACCTGTTGTAGTAAGAGGCGGAAAACCAAACAATGTATTATACTTCTCCGGAAGAGAAGATGTGACAAATGCAAGTAACTTAGAATTCCACTCTTTAGGTGCAGGTAAAATCGACAGAAACATCGATCCATATATAATTGACATTACCTATGAAGAAGATTACAAATTATCTTCCCACGAAGGAGAAGAGTTCATTTATGTATTAGAAGGAGAAATTGAAGTGGAATATGGTAAAGATAAATTTACTGTAGCTGCAGGAGACAGCATATTCTATGATTCAGTTGTACCTCATCATTTACACTCCAGCGGTGACAAAGCTAAAATATTAGCTGTTTTATACACTCCTTATTAAATAAATTAGAATTTGAATAATCTAACCTTTATACGGAAAGCAAATTAAAAGAAAAAAATTAAAAACAAAATATAAAACAACTAATAATTATTGAAAATGGTGAAAATATGAGTGAACTATTTACTGAACTTCCTATTGGTAAATTCTTCGAAAATATGGTTGAAAAGCAACCAGACCACGAATTTATAATTTATCCTGATAGAAACCTTAGATTTACTTATAAAGAATTTGATGAAAGAGTAGACAATCTTGCAAAAGGAATGCTCTCAATTGGAATTAAACCTGGAGACAGAGTAGGTATTTGGGCTAAAAACGTGCCTGAATGGTTAACATTTATGTTTGCATGCGCTAAAATCGGTGCAGCCATTGTAACTGTAAACACCGCTTACCAATCACATGAACTTGAATATGTATTAGCTCAATCCGAAATGAAAGCTATTGGTATGACAGATGGATTTAGGGACACAAGTTACTTTGACATCATTCATGAGCTTGTGCCTGAAATGTTAACAAGTGCTAGAGGAAATTTAAACAGCGAAAAATTCCCTTATTTAAAATACATTATCCATGTAGGGCAAGAAAAGCACAGAGGAATGTTCAACACTAACGAATTGTTACTTCTTGGTATGAACTATGATGATGATGAGTATCAAAAGATCAAGGATGCAGTTACTCAAAACGATGTAATCAATATGCAATATACAAGCGGTACTGAAGGATTCCCTAAAGGTGTAATGCTTACAAGCCGTAACATCCTAAATGACGGTTACTACATTGGAGAGAACATGAATTACACTGAAAAGGACAAGCTTCTCTTGCAAGTACCTCTTTTCCACTGTTTTGGAACTGTACTTGGTGTAATGGCTGTAATTACCCACGGTTCAACCATGGTCGTCCTTGAAGAGTATGACCCTCTTCTTGCTATCTCATCCATTCAAAAGGAAAAGTGCACTTCCATTTATGGAGTTCCTACAATGTTCATTGGTATGATGAACCATCCAATGTTTGAGATGTTTGACATGTCTTCACTTAGAACTGGTATCATGGCAGGTTCAACTTGCCCTGTTGAAACCATGAAGGATGCAATCAACAAGATGAACATGAAAGAGATTACCAGTGTATACGGCCTTACAGAAGCAGGACCTGGTTTTACTCAAACCAATGCAGCTGATTCATTTGAGAAAAAGATCAATACTGTAGGAAGGAAATTCCCTAATATTGAAGTTAAGATTGTAGATCCTGAAACAGGTGAGGAACTTGGCCCTGGTGAAACTGGTGAGATCATGTGCAGAGGTTTCAATGTAATGAAAGGTTACTACAACATGCCTGAAAAAACCGCTGAAACCATTGAGCCAGACGGATGGTTACACTCTGGAGACTTAGCTACTGTAGATGAGGAAGGTTACTACTCCATTGTAGGGAGAATCAAGGACATGATTATCCGTGGAGGAGAAAATATCTACCCAAGAGAAATCGAAGAGTATCTCTTCACTCATGAATGTGTACAGGATGTGCAGGTAGCAGGTATTCCTGATGAGAAATACGGCGAAATCGTCGGTGCATTCATTATCAAGGAACCTGGATACGATGATGTTACTGAAGCGGATATCAGAGACTTCTGTATCGGCAGCATTGCTAGATATAAAGTTCCTAAATATGTATTCTTTGTAGATGAATTCCCACTTACAACAAGTGGTAAAATCCAAAAATACAAATTAGGCGAAATCGGTTTAAGACTTCTCGATGAGAGAAGAGAAAGAGGAGAATTATAATTCTCCTTAACCCCTCTTTCAATTATTTTTTTAAATATGTGAATTCAAAAGTTGTTTCATCAATACCATAACCAATAGCCACTTTCCTTAAGTCAGCTAGTGTTGACTCAATACCATTAACATTTTCACTATTCACTGATAATTTAAGCTTGGATGTGAGAACATTTTCTATTCCATCCAATGACCAAATATGAAAATCATCAATTGATTCAACATGATTAACACTTAATAAATCTTTTTTTAATGAATCAACATCAATATTGCTTGGACTTGATTGCAAAAGTATTTTAACGCTTGCAATTAATGTTTTGGCCAAATTATAGATAACCCAAACACTTACTAAAATAGATGCAATTGGATCGAGAATTGGAATGTTTGCAAAATATAAAATCAAACTGACTATTAGAAGAGCAACCCATTCGAATACATCTCCAAGCATATGAATAGAAATGGCCTTTTCATTAAATGTTCTTCCTTTATGCAATCTAATTAAAGAAGCCCCTTTAAATATTATGCCTAAAATAGCAATCAGGATCATGCCTGAAGCATCAGGAGATTGGCTTATGAATAGTCGATGCAATGCTTCATAAGCAACAGTCATAGAGACTAGAATGACTATAGTGGAATTAAGTAAGGCTCCAAAAATGGATAATCTTTGGAAACCGTAAGTAAAATTATCATTGGATTTGCTAATGGAAAATTTTTCCAAAATCCATGCAATCAATATTGAAATTGTATCACTTAAATCATGCAAAGCATCAGATAGGATTGCTACACTATTCGTGAAAATTCCTCCGCTGATAACGATAATATTAAATATTATATTTAAAACCAATGCAATGGAAAGGTTTTCGCTAGCTTCTTTATGTACATTATGTTTTTTGAAATTTTTTTTAATCAAAGTATCCTCCTTTTATCAAGATCTTGAAATTAAATTCTATCATAACAATTTTAGAAAGAATAAAAAAATTACAATTATTCTATAAAAGAGTTTTTAAAGTCCCATAAAGCCATTCACATTTTTTTCTTTATAACTGCATAAAGAAAAATTCTTTTGAATCAGATATTGGCAAAAACCTATCATTATCTTTTAAAAACCCAAATATAAAAATATAGATTAAAGATTTTTTTAATTGAATCAATATCATATTATATTAAATTGCAAACTCTTATAATTTTATATGTTTTACTATTTAATTTAAAAATATATAAAATAATAATGATAGAAAAAAATCAAAAAGAATAAAAACTTTTAAAAATAATAAATAATATCTACTATTTTTTACATATAATATTTAGAGGAATTAATATGGATTATGATGTAATATATATTGGAAGTGGAAATGCAGCATGGCAAGGAGGCCGTTTCTTAAGAAAAGCAGACCTTAAAATATTAATTGTTGAAGAAAGCCTATATGGTGGAACATGTGCAAACAGAGGTTGCAACTCAAAAGCGCTTCTTGATGCTCCATATGAAATAAAGGCATTGGCAGACAATTTCGAAGGCTGTGGAAAATCCGGTGATTTCGATGTGGATTGGACTGCATTGATGGAATTGAAACGTAAGAGAATTGCAAATATGGCTCCTTTCCTTGATGGAAAATTTAAGGAATATGACCTCGATGTGGCTCATGGAAAAGGAATAATCATTGATGAGCATACAGTTCAAGTTGGAGAAGAGAAATTCACCACAGAGAAAATAGTCATTTGTACCGGTTTAAAACCTGTAATTCCAGACATTCCTGGAAAGGAATACCTACATGACAGCACTGACTTTTTAGACATTGATGAGCTTCCAAAGCATGCGATTATCATAGGGGCAGGATTTGTTGGAATGGAATTTGCATCAATCCTTGCAGAAGCAGGACTTGAAGCAGATGTGATAATCAGAGGAGATATGGCATTAAAATACTTCCACCAACCTTACGTTCAACATGTGATTGAAATACTTAAAGAGAAAAACATCAGATTCCACTTCAATGAAACCGTAACAGAAATCATTAAAGATGAGAATGTTGTAATCGATAATCCTGAAGAAAGAGTTCTTAATCTTGAAAATGCATTGAATACTGATGATAAATTAAGAGATCCTGATGCTAAAATAGATAATAAGGCTTATGAAAATGCATTTACAGTAAACTGTGAAAGCGGACTAAGCTTAACTGGAGACTATGTCATTGCAGCTATGGGAAGAGAGGCAAATGTAGAGGACATTGGCCTTGAAAATGTTGGATTGGCATACACCAAAAGAGGAATTAAGGTAAATGAATACCTCCAAACTGATGTTCCTAATATCTATGCATGCGGTGATGTAGCGGATAGTGGAATTGCTAAGCTTGTAACCGTTGCGATTCATCAATCCAAATACCTTGGAAAAGCATTATTGGAGAAAAATCCTGAGAAAATAGATTATCCTGTTGTTCCTGCAGTTGCTTACACCATTCCAAGAATAGCTACAGTGGGAGTTCCTGCATTTGTAGCTGAAGAGATGGATGGATATGAAGTTCATAGAATCCAATATGGTAAGTCATATTCACTTGAGCTTAAAAACGATAGGACTGCTGAAGCAAAGGTCATTGTAGATAAGGACCTTCAAATAGTCGGTGCAGAAATCATGGCAGCAGATGCTGAAAATGTGGCAAATATGTTTACATTCATCATCAATCAAAAAATAAGCCTTAAAGAGCTTGACCATATGATTTATGCATTCCCTTCAAGCAGTTCTGTATGTTTGTATAAATTGCATAATATACATTATGCATTTTAAATAGGAATCAATTATTTTCCTATTTTTTCTATTTTTTCTATTTTTAATTTTTTATAATTTTATAATTTTTATTATTTTATATATTTTTTAAAATTTTTTATAATGTTTTTATTTTTTTATAATTTTATATAATCTTTAAAATTTCTTTTAATGTTTTTATTTTTTTATATTTTTATGATTTTTTATAAGGCCCATAATTTTCCAATTTCTTACTTGCTATCCTTGATGCAAAATCAGCAGATTCTATTAAAGTTTTATTATTTAATATTGCTGATATATATGCAGCCATATAAGTATCACCACATCCAGTAGCATCTACAATATTATCACATTTAACTGCATTTATTTTAATAGTTGTACCACCAACTTCAATAATTCTTGAACCTTTGCTACCATTTGTGATAACTAAGTTGGAATCTGCAAATTTTTCACTTTTTATGATATCAAATTCACTCTCATCCATGAAAATTGTATCACTTATATCAAAAACATGATCTAGATTATCAGATAGTTTTAATATCATCGAATTATCTTCATCCATAAATCTTAAGAAACCTTGAAGTGAAACATAGATTGGAACTTCAAAAGTTTTCAGAAATTCCAAAGTTTCAATTGGAAAGTCATTGCTGTTAAGTGGTGTCAAGACAAAGGCATCGATATCATCATTATCAATTTCACATTCTTCAAAAATATTTTTCAATTCATCGCTGAGTATAGGAACATTTGCAAAATTAGTTGATTGCCTTCTTATATCTAGATTATCCTTATCAGGATATTCATTAATGAAATGATGTGTTTCATCCTTTAAAATGAGTTTAACTTTTGATTTATCTGGAAATGAATTGATTAAATCCTCACTTGAAGCATTTACAATAGCTAAATAATCCTCATTAAACTCTTCATAGACAAAGCTTTGGAAATAACTGGCTCCCCCTACCTTTGAGTTTTCCTTATCTCCAATGATAATAAGATCTTCACATGCTGGCCCAATTAAAACAAGTGTCATTGCAATCCATCATTATTTGTTTTTAATAGAAAAAATAAAATTTCCAATTTAAAAATATTCATTCAAATATTATAAATTTTCAATCTAAAATTATTTTCTTTTTAAAAATATATAAATATAGTGAAAGATTAATTAGTATAAAAAAAGAAATTAAATTAATATAAACAAAAAACTAATTTTCGTAAATAAAAAAAACAATTATAGGTAATAAGATGGATATTTTAAGCTTACCCATTAACATCATCATTGGAAATGTAATATCTTTTTTTGCATCAATTGCACTTATTTTAAGTTGCATTGTCAATGACAAAAGGGAAGCTTATAAGTATCAGGTTATTGAAGCGCTCATTCTTACAGTTTCTTCAGCATTTTTCCTATCATGGACCGGAATACTTACCATGCTCATTGCAGCAGCAAGGAACTACTTAGTAATGAATGAAAAGTTAAGTTCCAAATTAGCGATTATGTTCATCATAATTACCCTAATCATTTGCCCTATAATCAATACAATGGGCTTGATTGGACTTCTTCCTATGATTGGAATCATACAGCTTACCATTTGCAACTATTACTTGAAAACAATCAAATGGATTAAGGTAGCATTCATTGTAAACGTTTTGATTTATGCAATTTACTTTATAGGAATCTACGATATTGTATCATGCCTTACTCAAGTGATTACAGCAATAATTGGATTTATTTCATTATTTAAGTTAATTAAAAATGAAAAAGAAGAAAAAATAATTTAAATAAAAATAAATGAATAAATACTGCATTAATTCTTTGATAATAAAAAAAGAAAATATTTGAAGAGAGAAACTTAAGAATTACTCTTCATTACTAAAATATTTTGTAAAGATATATGCAAGAATTGATCCTGCAAAGTTTTGCCATACTGAATATAATGCTCCAGGAACTGTTGCCAAAGTCAATGCTGGGAAATGTGTTTTTGCAAGACTTGTAGACAATCCTGAGTTCTGGAAAGCAAGTTCTATAGCAATGGTAACCATCTGTTTTCTCTTCATTCCAGATAAGTAACCTACTGCAAATCCTAAAAGCATTGCTATGAAATATTGCAAAACGATTGCAGCAATTATTACAAGAGATGAACTGATGATTGCTTCCTTATTTGCTCCAATGACTCCTGCAACGATTATTGCAATAACAACAGAAGACAATGCAGGCAAATAATCCTTCAATTTCTCACAAAAGTCTGGAAATTTATAGTTAAGGAACAATCCTAAAGCTATTGGAATTATTACAATCTGCACAATTGAAATGAACATGTCAACTGGATTGAACGCTATTGTATTTCCAATCAGAAGCAATGTGATTATTGGAGTTAAGATAGGTGAAATAACTGTGGAAACTGCAGTGAGTGAAACTGAAAGCGCCACATCACCTTTTGCTAGAAATGTGATTACATCAGATGCTGTTCCTCCAGGAACTGTTCCAACAAGAACAAGCCCTACAGTCAATGCCTCATTTAAAGATAAGATGCTTGCAATTGCAAATGCTATCAATGGCATTAACAGATATTGGGCACTGACCCCTAACAAAATCTCTTTAGGCCTTTTGAATACATTTACAAAGTTCTCTATTTTTAATGTTGTACCCATTCCAAAGAGGATTACCCCTAAAAGAACATTAATAACATTTATTCCCATAAACTCTTCCATAACCCAATTGAATGAATTTGGAATGATTACAGCAATTACAACTGCAATAAGAATGATTATAAAAAAATATTTTTCAACCAATTTAAAAATTCTTTTCATAACTTTAATATTTGTTAAATCTATAAATAAATGTTTATATTAAAGAATTAAATCATAAGGAACACATGAAAAAATCTCTTACTTCACTAAACTTAAATATTTTTAAAAATAATATATTAACATGACTTTCATGAATAATAATGCAAATATAAAACAATTCCAATTGATTAAATTCCTAAATGAAAACGTCAATGATGATCATGTGATATCAAGAATTTCAATTGTGCTTCGTAGAGACAAATTAGAAGCTCCTTATTATATGAATACCAAAATCAGACTCTCTTCTTGCCTTGATAATGGAGAAAATGGACTTATTCATGCAATGAACATATTAAATCATAGCAGAATGTACAATTTAACTGAAGACCGATACAATGAAATTAAATCATTGATTATTGAGACATTTGAGAACAAACAATCTGAACAAGTTGAATTCTCTAAAAATGATAAACAGATTAAAATAGATTTAATGTCTAAAAACGATGAAGAATTCAAGAATCTTTATGAAAACTATCATGAACTTTTTGAGAAAATAGATAATCTGATTGATTAGAGAACATTATCATATAAAAAAAATTATAAAAAAATTATAAAAAATAAGAAATTAACCAATAATACGGGGATTAATCAATGAAAGAAATTGAGAAAATGCAAGCTGGATTGGAATATTGTTATGACGATGAAGATATTTCAATGATGAAATTGCATGCCATAGAAAATGCAAACGTATTTAATTCTCTCGCAGAAGATGATTTAGACAAACAGCATGAGGTATTATCCGAGATTTTAGGTTCTGTTGGTGAAAAGGTATGGATTGCAAAGAGATTCTGCTTTGATAATGGCAAAAACATTTTCATCGGCAACAATTTTACTGGAAACTTCAACTTGACAATACTTGACATCAAAGAAGTCTACATTGGAGATAATGTAATGATTGGTCCAAATACTACTATAACAACAGTTGGCCATCCATTATCCCCTAAAAAAAGACGTGACCATTTAGCACAGGCCTCTGAAATCAGAATTGGAAATGACGTATGGTTAGGTGCAAATGTGACAATTCTTCCAGGAGTAACCATAGGAAATAATGTGGTTGTTGGTGCTGGTGCAGTGGTCAGCAAAGACATTCCTAACAATTCCCTTGCACTTGGAGTTCCTGCGAGAGTTGTTAAAAAATTGGAAAATGATATTGATTGATTAAAAAAATAATAAAAAAATGATTTAAAAAAAGGAAAAATATAAAAATAAAAAATAGGTTAAGTTTTAACTTAACCAAAGTTTTTCTAAAATAATGGATCTTTCACTCTAGCAATCCTAAATGAATTAAGTATAACCACCAAAGTTAATCCCAAGTCACCAATACCAACAGACATCATTAAAGTAATTAAACCTAATATTGCAAGGATTACAAAGAGAGCCTTTACAAAAATGGATAGTGAAATATTCTGTTTAATTATATTCATTGTCTTTTGGCTTAAACTGAATAGGTAAGGCAACTTACTAATGTCATCCTGCATTAGAGCCACATCAGCGGTTTCAATAGCTACATCGGAACCTGCCGCACCCATTGCAATACCGATGTTTGCACGTGCCAATGCAGGTGCATCATTGATACCGTCACCAACCATAGCCACATCACCAAACTTGTTACGGATAGTGTCAAGAATGTTTAGCTTATCTTCAGGCAAAAGATTGGAGTAGACATAATCCAGTCCGATTTCATCAGCAACTTTATTGGCAGCAATCTTATTGTCACCAGTTAACATAATGGTTTTTACACCTTGTTCCTTAAGATCCTTGATTACATCTGGAGCATTGTCACGAATCTTATCAACAACTGTTAAGCTTGCAATAACTCCATCCTCATCACCAATGAAGACAACTGTTTTACCTTCGGCAGAGAACTGATTAATTTCTTCTTGGGAAATGTTAAACTCACTGCCTTCAATTAAAGACTCATTTGCAGCATAGAATTGTTTTCCTTCAACATTAGCTATAATGCCTTTTCCAGGAACATTCTTAAAGTCCTCAATTTCCTCAAACTCTATATCATTTAATGTAGCATAATTAACAATCGCATTTGCTATAGGGTGAGATGAACTGTTCTCCAATGAAGCAGCTATCCTGACAATTTCATCTTCAGCATAATCATCATTCAATACATTGATGTCACTTAATTCGAGTTTTCCTTCTGTTAAGGTACCTGTTTTATCGAAAATTACCGCTTTTACATTACGCATTTCCTCTACATAGGTACTTCCTTTGATTAACACCCCTTTTTTGGTAGCTGAAGTGATAGCTGACACCATACCGATTGGAGTGGAAATCAGGAATGCACAAGGACATGAGATTACCATAATTGAAAGTGCTTTGTAAACCCAGTCCACAAGGTTTTGTCCAAAGAACAAGGGAGGTACGAACGCCACACAAGCTGCAATTACAATCATCAATGGAGTGTAATACTTGGAAATACGTTCTACCAAAGTTTCAGTGTTTGATCTATTCAATTGAGACCTTTTAACAAGGGTTACAATTTTAGAAATAACTGAATCCTTAGCTTCTTTTGTTACAACCATTTCCAAATACCCGTCTTCATTAACGGTACCTGAGAAGACTTCATCCCCAACAGTCTTGGTTACAGGAAGACTTTCACCGGTAATGGATGCCTGATTGATTGAAGAAATACCTGAAAATATATTTCCATCCAAAGGAACTTTGTCTCCAGGCCTTATAACTACAATTTCACCGATTTTGACATCATCAACATTACGGACTTCCTCTCCATCTTCAACTTTTACCCTTGCAGTTTCTGGAGCTAATTCAACCAATGATTTGATTGAACGTTTTGCTCTATGCTCAGCCAAGTCTTCCAAGAATTCCGCTATGTAATATAATAATGCTACAGCTGCACCCTCTTCCCCATGGCCTATTATGAATGAAGCGATACAAGCAATCACTACAAGAAGTGCTGGACCGACAGTATGACGTTTTACAAGGGATTTATATGCAAGAATAGCTATTTCATAACCTGCTATAAGTGCTCCAAGCATGTATATTATGGTTACAATTGTATGGTCAAAGGATAACCATTCAAGTATATGTCCCCCTATAAAGAGTATTCCACTTGAAACCATGATTTGAATTGGCCTATTGTAAATAAGAGGTTTTCCTTCTGCTATAAGCTCTTCATGTTCCTCTTTATCTTCATCATCTGTACAATCAGGGCACCCGCATAGAGAGAAATCGTCATCATCGTCATCACAACCACAACCACAAGTTCCATCCTCATGCTCATGATCGTGGTCATGGTCATGATGACGCTCATGTCCATGATGGTGATGGTCATGTTCATGATTATGGCCATGGTCATGACAATCACAATCAGGGTCTTCACAAGAATTCTCCACTATTTTAAGATTATGCTCATGTCCATGCTCATGATGATGCTCATGATCTTCATCATGACAATCATCGTCATCACAACCACAACCACAAGATTCTTCTTCATGCTCATGATGATGATTATGATTGTGGTCATGATGATGCTCGTGGTCATCTTCTTCATCATGGCAGTCATCATCTTCACATCCACAGCGACAGGACTCATCATGTTTTTCTTCCTCATGTCCATGCTCATGTTCGTGACCATGACTGTGGTCATGATTATGCTCATGGCTGTGGTCGTGATGATGGTCGTGATCATGGTCATGGTCATCATCTGCACAATCAGGGCATCCACAAAGACTTATATCAACATCTTCATCATAATCTATCTCTTCTCTATGATCAAAAACACTTAAATCAGTGCTTTTCTGATAATCCTTCAATAACTGCTTATTGTAATGCTTTTCATTCATACATTTTTCATCACTGCAGTCAGGATCAAAACAAATATAATTGTAATGTTCGGGATTAAAGCATTCCTCTTCATTACAATCAGGATCATAACATTTATTTTCTACCATATTGACACCTTAATAAATAAAATAAATTAAAAAAATTTAATTGAAGAATATCCAAAAGTTATTATTCATTCAAGTGTTCCAAACCCATCTTGTAAATCATTTCAACATGAAGGTCAGTTAATGAATACCTGGCTTGTTTTCCTTCTTTCTCAAATTTAACAATATTATGTGCCCTCAATATCCTTAATTGATTAGACACTGCATTTTGATTCAATCCTAATGATTCGCATATGTCACATACACATAAATCCTCATAGCTCAAAAGGGAAATTATCTTAAGCCTTGTAGGATTTCCAAAAATCTTAAAGAACTCTGAAAGGTCAGAATATTCATCATCAGCCAAGATATGCTTTTTAGCTCTTTCTATTGAATCTTCATGGGGATGATATATTTCACACATATCATCATGTTTATTTTCTTCATTTTGTGAATTTTGATTTTTCATTTGGAACACCTTTTTATAATAATAGTATAACATGTCAACATATTTAAATGTTTTCATATCATGATATTATGATATGTTATTAAAAAAATATTGAAAAATGCTAAAAATTAATAAAAAGTAGAAAAAATAGAAAAAAAGAAAAGAGTTAAAAAAATTTAACTATATGAAAAATGGTAAAATAAAGAATGGGCCTATGGCTGCAAGAAGGAAAAGTCCTATGCCTAAAGCAGCAATATGCTTTTGTTCATCCATTATTCCATTAATGATTAATAAAATACTGAAAAATCCTAATATTAAGGGTAAGATATGAGAAAATATAATAATAAATCCATTTGCCATTATATCACATAAATACTTTTTTCAATTATATAATAATTTATTTAATTTAATATTTAAATTTAAGCAGAAAAAAATAGCTAAAAAAAGAAAATATAAAAATTATTAAATTAAAACAAAGAAGAATTATTAGAAAATTGTAATATCTATTTCTCCTTTATGTAAAGCAGTCCCTACTAAAGCCTTTTTAATTCCTAATTCATTGATTAGAGGAATTTCATCTTTAGTGATTCCTCCCCCTAAAATTATTTTATCCTTGAATTCATCAAATTTTTCAAACAATTCCTTATTGAAACCGGCTTCTGTACCTACTGATGAAATATCAAGCAAAATAATTTCATTAGGGTCAATTCTTCTTAAGACTTCCTTAAATCCTTCCAAGTCCAAATCCATATGTTTAGTATAGAGTTCATTGTTTTTCACATCCACACTTACGATAATTCTTTCCTTAGGATACTTTTCAAAGATCTTCTCAAGCTCTTCAATTGATTCAAGTGTTTCAGTAGCTACAATAATCTTATAAGCAAAATCAAGCATGAATTCAAATGTTTCAAGATTATCTACACCTACATCCACAATAACAGGCAAAATGGTATTGACTTCCTTTATCTTATAGATATTATGATTCCCATTCCTTTCGATAAGGTCCAAATCAGCTATATACATCTCTTTTGCATTTGCCCTTTTTAATGAGTTAGCTATTTCAACAGGGTCAGATGAAGATGCATAAATAGTTTGTAAAGGGGTGTAAGTGTCTCTATTGCCGCTTTTACCAGATACAGCAACAGAATTCATTAAATCTAAAACAGGAATAATCTCTAACATATTTTCACCTTAAATTGAATAAATGCATTTGATAAATCTTTATCATACTTTTTTTATCATACTTTAATATAAACTAATTAAAATTAAAATTATTTTAAATTAATTATAAATTATTCATCTAATTTTATAAATATTTCGTTAGCCAATTCCTTATCTACAGCCAATTGAGTGTTACCCAATTGGAACACATAATTAGGGAACTTCTGAATTAAACAAATTCTAGAACCTGGAATAAGTCCTAAATTCATTATCTTTCTTAATTTACGAGCATCTTCTGTTTTGATGTGTGAAACTTCACCGGATTCTCCACTGTGACAAGAAACTAAAGGCAATGAATACTCGTTTCCCAAATCATTATCACTATCTCCTTTAGGAATTGGATTGTTGTGAGGACAGTTTTCAGGGTTTCCCAAGATTCTGCATATATTGTCTTCAACCTCTTCACTCATTACATGCTCAATCTGGTCTGCCAGCTCTTCCATTTCATCCATGTCAGCTAAAAACAAGTCTGCCACTACCTTTTCTGCAATCCTATGTTTTCTAACTAAAGATCTTCCCAAATGTTCTCCATTTTCAGTTAAGTTGACAAAGCCATCATCAATCTTGACATATTCCTTCTTAGCCAATAATTCAATATCTTCCTTATTAAATTCATCAATGACCAATTTCTCTTCCTTTTCAAATTCTCTAACCCAAATATCACGCAAATAATGTTCAATTTCACTTTTTTCCATTTTAAACACCAAAATTGTTAGAAACTATTTAATCATGCTTTTAATCTTTTTAAACACCAAATTGTTAGAAACTATTTAATCATGCTTTTAATCTTTTTAAAACTGTTTTCTATAAATTTATATGATTTGGATTCAGGCAGAATCTCATATCCGCAATTGGGACATTTAACTGTTTTGCAATTGATAGGGCATGAATCACAGCTTATTCCATCACACTTTTGAAATGTGAAACCGCAGAATTCACATTTTACTATTTGATCTTTTTTATCATTCTCTTCCATTTCAAAGCCCCTATCCATCTAAAAACGTTAAAATCATATTCTTATAAACCCACATCTAAAAGATTAAATCCTAAATAATTATAAAACCACATTCAAGCTAGTCAATATGAAGTTTACGATAAAACCCATTGTAAATGCAAGAACTATGCTCATTACAGCAATCAAACCAGCTAACTTAACACCTCTTTCCTTAATCATAATCATCAATTGAGCTACACAAGGCAAGAACAAAGTTAATGTTACAGAAGCAACAAGCAATTGAACTCCTGTCAATTGATTCTGAATTGTCATAAGTCCTGCAGCACCAAAGTCCCTTCTAAAGAATCCGAGCACAAATGAGGAACTTGTTGAAGTAGGAAGGCCAATTGCATTGACTACAGGGCTGATGCATGCAATGATCCATTGGAATATTCCGCATAAGTCAAGAGCCCAAATGATTACACTGATCAATATGAAAATTGGAATCAATTCCTTGATATACATTACAAGACGTGTCCAAGTCTTTTTAGCGATATGGGACAATTTAGGCCATCTTAAAGGAGGCAATTCCATAAAGAAACTTGGCTGTGCCCCTGGAACAAATCTTTTTGCAAGGAAACCAATGACTACAAAGTTGAATAGGATTACAGCAAACCAAATCCAAATGGCATTTTGATGTTGGGATAAGAGTGCCATAATAACCCCCAATTGTGCAGAACAAGGAATTGTAAGAGCCATAAGCATTGTAGCAATGTTTCTCTCCCTTCTTGTTTCAAGTGTTCTTGTCACCATTGTTGCCATACTTCCACAGCCAACTGCAAGCACAAATGGAATAACGCTTCTTCCACTCAAACCTATCTTTTTAAACCCATTATCCACTAGGAGAGCAAGCCTTGGAAGGTATCCGCTATCTTCAAGTATTGAAAATACAATGAAGAAAAGTGATACAATAGGGAGGATAATCCCGAATCCATAGGTTAAACCAAGGGTGACGATACCATATTCACCAATAAATAGGTTTTGAATCGGTACCCAAGGAATATACTGAACAACAACAGCAGTCACTGCAGGGTTAATGTACTGGCCAAAAATGGTATTTTCCAAAAAGTCTACAAGAATGCCTGCTCCAAGCACTCCAACTATCAAATAAAGGCCAAAGTAAAGTACACAAGCAAGTATGATAAGTCCGTAAATCGGATGAATCATTATTCTGCTTAATTTTTCACCTAAGCTATCCTTATCCTGAACATTTACACTATCTATTGTTGTGTAGTTTGATTTGATGTGCTTAGCATAATCAGCAAGCCTAAGTTTTGTCAGATACTTGACCGGTTGGTCAAACTTGGCTTTTTGAGCATCAATAATCTTTGATAAGAGAGCATAATCTTCCTTCTCTTTTACAAGGTTTTCACTGTCTTCATCACCTTCAAGGAGAGAAACAGCCAAATATCTTTTAGAAACCGGATAAGATCCCTTAATGTTATTCTTTATCTCAGAAATGGCTATTTCAATAGACCTTCCATAGTCTACATCCAAAAAAGTTTTTGATTCGCTTAATATTTGATTTTCAATTGAATCATAGTTGACGATTGTATGTTTTAATTCTTCCAATCCCCTGTTTTCTGCAGCAGCAGTCAAGACAATAGGAATTCCGAGCTCATGTGACAAGCTTTCAGCATCAACAGTTGCCCCAATCTTTTCAAGCTCATCCATCATATTTAAAACTAAAATCACTTCTTTTCCTGCATCAATCAACTGCAAAGTAAGGTCAATTGACTTTTCAATGTTCTTAGCATCCACTACATGAACCATCAAGTCAAACTGTTCATCTAAAACCAACAATTTAGCTACTCTTTCCTCTTCTGTGATTGTATTTAAATCATAAAGTCCTGGAGGGTCAGTTATATGGACTGTCTTGTTATCATAGGTGAAATTACCCTCATCGATATCCACTGTGGTTCCAGGGTAATTTGAAACCATTGCAGTCATACCAGTCAATTTATTGAATGTTAAACTCTTCCCTACATTAGGACTTCCTATTAAAAGAACGTTTTTGTAGTATGCTTTATCATTATTGATTGATTTATCATCCTCTGAATCAATCTTAGAATTAGTATCCTTCCCCATTTTTACCTTCTCAAAAATTGAATAAAACTACTTAATAATCTTTACCTAAAACTAATTTTATCCATCGATATTGAACAAAACCAGATGATATAAATCTATTTTTAATTTACTTAGTTAATAATGTATATATGTAAAAAATTAGATTTATTTATAAGTTAAAAAGAAATTAGGTAAACCTAAATAATAATTTTATTTCCTAATTATATAAATATTTCTATAATTATTATTAATATTAAAAAAAGTGAGAGGATATTAAAAAAGGACAATATTAACCTTATTTAAAAAATGCCTTATTTACAATTGTTTCTATATCAATATTAGTTGCATCTTCAGTTCTTTTGAAATGGGCAAGATACTCAATATTTCCACTTTTACCTTGAATTTTTGAAACATCCAAATCAATTATGTTATATCCATATTTCTTAAAATAAGCAATTATATCAAGAATTACATCCTTATGAACTTCCTTATCATTGATGATCCCCTTGAATTTATCTGCTATTTCCTTACCACATTCAAATTGAGGCTTTATGAGAAATACCAATTCAAAATCCTCATCCTCCAAGGATATCCTATCTATAATATGCTTTAAGGAAATGAAGGACACATCAGATACTATAATATCTATGCCATCAAAGAGATTGCTTGGAGCATTCTTGAAGTTCAATTGCTCATGAAGTTCAACCCTTCCATCATTCCTTAATGAATTTGCCATCAAATCAGTTCCAACATCAATTGCAACCACCCTTTTTGCACCATTCCTTAGGGAGCAGTCTGTAAATCCTCCTGTAGATGATCCGATGTCCATGATACATTTATTATTCAATTCCAAATCAAATGAATCAATTGCACCTTCAAGCTTTAATCCGGCTCTTGAAACATACTTTATGGAACTGCTATCGATAATTTCGACTTTATCATTATCCTTAACGCTATAACTTGCTTTAGTCATTATATTGTCATTTACCTTTACAGACCCAGATTTGATCAGTTCCTTTGCTTTAGTTCTGGAATATGTAAAATTATTATTCACTAAATATCTATCCAATCTTTCTTTCATCTAAACACCGATATAGAAAATCCTTAAATTTTTACCAATAATAATAATTTGTTTATTGTATATATTAAAACTGATGTATGTAAAAATAATTGATTATGAAAATCAGAATAGGGCAATAATAGAAATAATAAAGGGGGAATGATTAAAATAAACTGGAAAATCAGATAGAATGAATGAATAAAAAAATAAAATGGGGGAGAAAAAGAAAAGAGAATTCATCTCTTTTCTTATTCATATTGTGTTTAAAAATACTAGCTAAGATTAAAAATAAAGAGAATGAACCCTTAAACATATTTTATACTTTATAGTATATAAAGTTTACTTGAAAAATAATAAATTTTAATTGATTTGAATAAAATGTAAAAAAAATAATAGAATAAAAAATTAAATCATGGCTTTAAAATAAAATCTTAAACAACTTTGTAAACTTCAAGGCAAGACGAGGAGATATTTTTAAAAATACCTTTAAAATGTCCTTTGGAGCCATATTCCTGTAATCAAGCCCGACGAAAGCATGAATAATCTGATTCAAATCATTATCACTTAAAGAAAGAAATACCTCATGGGCAATAGCTAATTTAGGAATAGCACCTTGAGTGTATTCATCATACAATACTTCATATTCCTTAAGTCTTTCTGCTGAATAATCCTTGTCCCTTATAGCTCTAGCTGCCACTTGGCCTGCAGTCTTTCCTCCAAGCATGCCCAAAATTATTCCACCACCAGTGATAGGATCTACCTGACCTGCTGCATCACCGCAAACCAATAGGTTATCGCTGCATATTTGGCCAATCAAACCTCCGATTGGGTCTCCACCAACATTCAGTTCAACTGCCTTTGCATTTTTCAAAGGAGGATATGATTCAATGAATTCATTTAAGTAGTCAATGGCTGGCCTTTTGCTTGCTGAAGATATTGCAATGCCAACATTTGCAATGTCATCTCCCTTTGGAAATACCCATGCATAGCCACCATTTGCAAAAGCGCCTAAATGAAGCTCAACCAAGTCCATCCTTTCACAATCGACTCCAACCATTTCATATTGAACTCCAGACATCATTTGCTGTGGCTTTTTAGTGGAGTTTATGCCAAATGCCTTGGCCACTCGAGATTCAGGACCATCTGCAGCAATTACTATGCGAGCCTTTATTTCAATGATTTCTCCCATATGTTCACAGTCAATTACATAAAATGAACCATCGGAATCCTCATCTTTCATAATGGATTTTGCTAATGTCTTAACCATTATTTTAGCACCTGCTCTTGCAGCATCCATAGCCATATACTTATCAAAGACCTTCCTTTCAATGACATATCCCTTTTCTGGCAGCACTGTCTCATCAAGAGTCAATCTTGTTTTATCCGGTGCAATAATAGCTCCCCCATTGATTCTCTGAACAGCCCATTGTGGATTCGGTTCAATCTCAAGCCATTTAAGCCCATGGTCATAAATGCCTTCTGCACATCTTTTAGGAGTCCCTATTTCTGACTTCTTATCTATCAATATTACGCTTGCCCCTCCTAAAGCAGCATGTTTAGCTGCAGCAGAGCCAGCAGGACCTGCACCAATTACTAAAACATCAGTTTCCATCATAATTATCATCAAAACCAATAAATTTTTTTAACTAAAGTCCCTAATCTAAAATTTAGAACATATAATAATTAAGAAAATGTAATATTTAAATTTTTAGAAATTTAATCCATTAAACATGCTAAAATCATATATAAAAATTAAAAGAATGTAAAGTGGAAACTAATTAAAAACAGCCCCATTATAAAATATAAAATTAAAAAAAATAAAATTATTAAAAAAAGTTAAAAAAAGTAAAATTATTAAAAAAAAGTTAAAAAAAGTAAAATTATGGGTTTAATCATTTAAACCCACAGTTAATACTTAAAATAAAAATTAAGCCTTTACTGCATCAGATATAAATTCTTTTTCAGATGCTGAAACAACAACCAATTTATCATCTTTTGCATATGCAAAAGTATAGTACGGATAAGTTGTAATGGTATAAATGTAATTACCGCTTACAAATCTGGTTACATTTTGAGGGTGATACTCCAAATAACCAGCAACTCCATTTATGGTTTCACTATTCCCCCCATAATGACGAGCTGTGTCATCAGTTGCCTTATGGCTAGGGTTTTTAGAAACGCTTAATGAAAGTGTATCATTATCTTTTTTATAATTCTTTATCTCTGAGAAATAAGCTATATTATCAACAGTCTTGTTATATTTTGTTGTGGTGTTTCTTACAACTTCTTCAAATCCATCAGGAACATTGAAATTGACTCCATCCACAGTTACTGTATTTCCACCACCCAGGAGACTTCCAAGATCAAAAGCATTGACCGCCCCTATACTAACAATAGCTAAAATCGCTACAATCAATATAGCAAATAGTTTTTTATTCATTTTAAACACACCTTAATCCATTTGTAATGATATTTATATATTTTTTAATTAATAAAATTATTTATTTGATTAAGCATTTATTTAATAATTTTAAATTTAATAATATTTTTGTTAATAAATTTTTACAATTTACTTATAATTTAAGACATATGAAAAGAATTATTAAAAAATATTCAAACAGACATTAAAATTATCGAAAAGAATGAATAATAAATAAAACAATTCCAAATAGATAAAAAAAGATGAAAGAAGTAAAAAAAGATATAATTGATAAAAAAATAATCAATTTAATAAAAAAAGATTAAAAAGAAAATGAATAAAAAATAAAAATGAAAAAATCCTTAAATTTAATAATAGAATTCCGGTTCTTTTCTTTCTGCATTTGCACTTTCAAATGCTGGTTTTTTAGCTTCAAATGCTTCTCCAGTGAAAGCCCTAGCATTTTCTGGGCAAATGTTTATGCATGAAGTGCATCTTGAACATAAGTCAAGGTCTACATCAGCAGGATCATCATCAGGAATGGCTTTCTCAGGACAAACACCTACACATTCAAGACAGAACACACATTTGCTTTCATCACAGCTTACAACAAATGGAAGTTGCTTATAATCAACATACGGCCTGTTTCCTGGAATATCAGATTCCAATGAATCTCCATTCTCTATTTTTTCAATACACTTTTGAGCAAACTCATTAATCTTTTCAATGTCTGACTCATCAGGTCTTCCAATAGCTACACCATCAAAGATTGAATGATGGCTAATAGTGGATGCCGCTGCAATTACATCAAAACCATTTTCCTTCAATAAGTCTACAAGTTCAATCAATGCATCAGTTACGTGAGCATTTCCATAATTTACAACCGCTATTGCCTTTGTCTTGTCCCCAGATAATTTAGATAATCTTGTTCTTGCGGTTTTTGGAATTCTTCCTGCAAATACAGGCATACCAACTATAATAATATCCTCTGATTCAAATTTCTTCTCATCATTAAAATACAATAAGTCACAAACAACATTTTCATCATTAAAATTATTAGCTATTTGACTTACAACTTTTTTTGTAGTTTCAGACGGACTGAAAAATACTGCAGTTACATTACTCATTTTTTCACCTATTTTAAATAAATCAAATTCAATTAATTATCTATAATGTTCGTTAATGTATTCATCAAGTTCTAAGTAAGACTCATCGATTACTTCATCGATTCTTTCATTAGATAAGTCGGACAACTCATCTGTATCAATTTCAATTGATGCATCTACATCAAGTTCACCATTTTCATCAGGATAGCTAATTTCAATGCTTACATCCATATCCAAAATTTCCTTTTGTGACTTTACAGATGCTTGAATTTTTTTCTCAATAGTTTCAGACAAAAAATTTGAAATGTCTTCAAGATCATCTTCTGATAATTCTTTAAGTTTTGATACCATGTTAACACCTTAAAAAATCATTTTATACAATACGAATTAAAAAATGAAAGATAAAAAAAGAAAATAGATAAAAATTAATTTAATCTATTTATCCTTGTACTCCACCCATAGCTTGTTGGATGGTTGCTTGCATTTCTTCAAGTTTTTTCATGACTCTTTCTTCTTGACGGGTCATGGTTTGTTGTCTTAATTTAAGAGTTTCAACTTTATCTTCAAGCTCTTCTAAAGTTTCATTACGTTCAACTTTAATTAATAAGTTTCCTGCAGATTTGAATACTTCAGCTCCTTCTGGAGTCTTTTTAAGTTCTTCAAGCGCAGTTTCGGTTTCTCTTAATTGAATGTCAACATTTTGTTTTTGAATGGTAACAGCTTGAGCTTGTTGTTGTAATTGTTGGAATTGGTTTAATTGATGTTGTATATTTTGTGGAATTTCCATATTTTCACCTTTAATCTTTTTTATAATAATATTAGTTTAATTTTTAATTATTTAATATAATTAGCTAATAAATCATTATACTATAATATATTATTAGTTAAATATTTAAAACTATTGATTTAGAAAATTTAAATTGATTGAAATTGAGAAATTGATTAATTTTAAAATTAGAAAACTAAAAATTAATCTCAAGCAAACAATTAGTTTTCAGTCAATTCATTTATCTCAACGGATAAGTTAATCCATTTGATAGCTGAATTGATTGATGCTCTAAAAGATGTGGCATCTTCTGCATCTATTGTGATTATGATAGAATTCTTATCCAATTTCAAATCCATAGAAGATCTGTAATCAGGAGAAGTCTCAAATTCAAGCAAAATGGAATCGTAAACGATTTTAGCTTGCTTTTCTGTATCAAAATCAATTACAATATCACTGTTTATTGATTTTAGAATTTCACTTTCACTAATAAGAATCTCCCCTGGATAAAACAAATTAATAAATCAATGATTTTAAAGCAAATAATAAATGAATTTAATTTTCTACTATTTTTTTTACGTTTATTTGGAAATCTATTTGTTCCCCTTTCTTATTTACAAAATAGAGTATTGCAAAGTTCTTTTCATCATCATAGTCAGCATAGGATATCCTGATGTAATTTGAGTCTTGAGGCTCTGTAGTAACTTCAATCCCCAATACTTCAGCCAAAACATCCAACTCCCTGACAGTTGATCTGATTTTCAAATCCTTAGGGCTGATGTGAAGACGCTCATTTGTAGTGTTGACAGAAACAAGCAATGCCAATTTTTCATTTGCCTCAAGGTCATAAAAGGTTAGTTTGCTTGGATTTCCCTTTATCTGATACACTAAAACAAGACTGTCATGACCTAATTGCTTAGCTTTAATAAGCAAATCCCTTAAGCTGCTTTTTCCCCTATTGGTATAATCAAATCCAAAAGCATGGGAAAAGTTCTTGCAGAATGTTCTTGTTTTCTGAGATGGTTTTCTTGATGTAGAAATAAGCATGATAATCCTCTTTTTTATAATTTTGATAGGAATTAGAAATAGATATGCATAAAATTAGTAAAAATTATAAAAAGGCTAATTTTAATATAGGCAATTAAAATTAGCAAATAGCTAAAATAACTAAATAGCTAATAAAAATAGAAAATGAAAGCAGTGATCAGACCGCCAAGCTAAATAGTTATTAAAGATAATTAAAGAATAATTATAAATAAAAAATTATTTAATAACTATCTTGCTTTTACAAGTTTTCTGACTTCTGGAACTTTTTTAAATAAAATCCTATATCTGCATTTAGGACATTTATTTTCCATGTAACCTTTGTGGTCAACTTCAGTTCCACATTCAGGACATCTGTACAATTAGTTTCCTCCAACTACTCTTTTAATGTTACGGGTAGCAGCTTTTGCCATTGGAGTTTCAGGTACGTATGCTCCACCGGTAAAGACAGTACCACATTTTTTACATTCCCAAATTCCAGCGCTTACTCTTTTTACGTAAGGTCTGTCACATTTAGGGCAAACATGTTTCTTTTTCATGTTTTCTTCGATTTTCTTAACTTGTCTTTTTGCTTTTCTTCCGTATCTAGCACCAAATCTGCCAGTAATACCAACTTTTTTTGTTCTTGCCATTTAAAATATCTCCAGTAAAATTGAATTAATTAAATAAGTGATTAAGCTTCAACACCTACAAAGCTTAATTTTATGTATTATTTAATCCATCACATGATAAACAATAAATATGAAGTAATAAGACATACTCTTGTCTTTAATTATAAGATTAAATAAAAAAATCTACTTTACTAATTATAACCTAGAAACGATAATTAAAATAAAGAGAATATTGTTAAAATTATAAAGCCATTACAGCAATTAGGCTATAAACTTAACTAATAATATAATATAGTATTTAAAAGTATATAAAGTTAATGGTTTTTAGATATTTTAATTTGAGAAAAATAGCTGTTTTTTATTTTAGATTTAAATAAATCTTTAATTTTACAATTTAACATTGAATTAAACCATTTTTTTTTACAATAATTATATATATTGAAAGGATTTTTGAAAATAAAAATAAAATTTTGAAAATAAATTAAAAAATAAAAAATAATTAAAAACTAGTTAGGAATAGTTCCCAAACTAGTCTAAATGACTTAATAAGTCATCTTTGGTAGTGAATGCCATGTGAACAGCATCAAGGATTTCATCTCTACTTAAAGGTGCTTCTCCACCTTTTTGCATGGAACAGACATGATTTCCTTCTTCAGTAACACCAATGGTAATTCTTGCATCAAGGATTTCTTCCTCTTCTAAGGAAGGATCTAAAATCAATCCATTGCCGATTTTTACAAATGTGGATAAAGCTAATCTATCTCTGATAGGTAAATCCATGGTTTCATCTTCAGATAAAACAACTTCATCATCAATGTATTCAGCAACAGGCAATTTGGTGTTCATTAAAGCTGCCATTACAGCAAGATTGGATGCATCAAATAAGTTTCCATCGTAATCGATAACGTGTAAGTCAATGAAAAGCATCCAAACTTTTTTGCCTTCTTCAATACAAAGCTTTTCCAAGTCCACTAATTCACTTTCACGAATTCCACGGTCTACTACACGTGCAAGTTCAATGGATTCAGGGCTAGGTGGACCTGGTTCAAATCCAGGAGCAGCCATTGGCAATAGTTCACAATTGGTCATCAATACTCCTAAATTAGGGGTGTCTCCAAATGGTTCACCAATAGTTGGCTTTACACCTACAATAACTTGAGTGTCACCTAATCTAACTCTTGCAGAACCTTCTGCCTTATCGATCACATTAGGTTCAATGAAAATATCTCTTCTTTCATCAAAAGCTCTTCCATCAGCTCTTTTACCATCATTTATAAGTCTTGTAATACTTCTTCTAGTAATTTCTGGTACAATATCCATATTTTCACAACCTATTCAGAACTATACCTGTTTTTTAAAGCTTCATGTTGGAGTTCGCTAATTTTCATACATCCTTCCATAGCTAAATCCAAAGCTTCTTCAAATTCTTCTTCAGTTAAGTTACCGTCTGCTTGGAGTAAAGTAATTTCACCGGTTCTTGGCATGATTGCGATAGGAACGTCAGCTTGTCCTTCCTTATCCTCTTTTTCAGATAAGTCTAAAACAATTTGGTCGTTTACCTTACCTGCAGCACAACCCACTACAATATCTTTCATTGGAATACCTGCATCAGCTAAAGCAACAGCAGCTGCAGTGATTCCTGCACAACGGGTTCCTCCTTCTGCTTCAATAACTTCAATTGATACATCAACCATTGATCTTGGGAAAGATTCCAACATTAAAGCAGGTCTGAGTGCATCAGCAGCAATTTTGGAAATTTCAGTTGATCTTCTATCTGGACCAGGTCTCTTACGGTCATCTACTGAAAATGGAGCCATATTGTATCTTACTCTAATTACACCAGTATTAGGCTTTAATAAACGTCTGATATAGGATTCTCTTGGGCCGTATACAGATGCTAAGATTTTATTTCCACCAACTTCCAAGTAAGCAGAACCATCTGCTCTTTTCAAGACTCCAGCTTCAATTTTAATTGGACGGAGCTCATTATAAGCTCTGCCGTCAGCTCTTAATTCTTTGTCATTTGAGATAATAAAAAACACCTCTTCAAAATCACATTCATAATTAACAATAATTATTAAATTTTTAATTCAACAGCTTAAATACCTCTTCCTTGTGAAATGTTTAAAGTAGGAGATTTAGAATTATCTGCACGACTTAAATCAAAAGAAGATTTATTGTTCTTTTTTTGCTCATTGATAAATTCATAGGTATCCATGAAATTAGGCTTTTTTGATTTTTCTTCCTTTTCATCATCTTCAGAATCTTCTTGGGAAGCAACTTCTTCAACTTCCTCTTCAGGAGCCTCTTCATCTTCCACTGCATCTTCATCTTCAGAATCTTCTTCTACAGCTTCTTCTTCAGAAATTTCGTCTTCAGAATCCTCTAAATCTTCAGAATCTTCTTCCACGTCTTCTTCATCTTCAGAAATAGCATCAGAGATTACATCTTCCAATTCTTCATCAGAGATATCGTCTTCAAAATCTTCGATTTCTTCTTCTGAAGTCTCTAAATCTTCATCATCCTCATCGTCTTCAGAATCCTCATCTTCAT
>Ga0310695_10003569_pt1 | contig 30277 bp, 38 predicted proteins | sample RumenRJG_04DNA_FD_203882 | JGI IMG/M metagenome (GOLD analysis project Ga0310695, IMG submission 203882) | Bovine rumen microbial communities from Lethbridge, Alberta, Canada - RJG_04 (v2) (version 2) | ecosystem: Host-associated > Mammals > Digestive system > Stomach > Rumen | place: Canada...
AACGCCATCAAATACAGTTATACTAACGGTATCGTCGAGGGAAAGAATCACAGGCTGAAAAACAAGAAAAGGGAATGTTATGGAAGAGCGGGATTTGAACTGCTCAGAAGAAAAGTCATACTATCCAATTATGGGTGATTTTGCAACAAAAGTGACGAAGATCCCATTTGCACAACCGAGGGCTTTTGGGCATTGTAAAATGGTGTTCAGAAGTGTTAACTAACAGTGCCTTACACCTACGAAAGATTTTGAACGTTTTCTTCCCGTTTTTTGGAAAAGTCGATGTTAACCCCTCCTGACAACACAAAGCATCATCAGCGAAAGGCTTACTTTTTTCATGTTGTTCAGCATCATCAGAGAAATCTTTGTGTTCAGTTGACCATCTTATTCTATCTCATGCAACATGGCAGACAGGTCGACCGGCTCTCCGAGTTGGGCATATAACTTGTCATATTCTTTCTTGCTGATTTTCTTGTCATCCTTGGTCATGGAACTTGCTGCCAATTCTCCGTCCATGTCGTATTCATCTATAGAGCAGATGTTGAAGACGGCTCTGCTGTTTTTTATCAGTGTAAGGTCTGACATCATGCATCCAGTGCCACAACCTCCTTGCGCTCCAACTCCATGTTCGAAGAAGTAGATCTCTGTTGCATTGAAAGAGGCGGCGAGCAGCGTGGGCTTTCCGTCGGCGATTGAGAATACCGCATTGTAGAAATGCTCCTTATCTCTGACGTACACCTCGGGCCTACCGTCGCGGTCAATATCCAACAGGCCATAGGCATCGAAAGAAGTCTCATCCTCTTCAGTACCAGCCTCTTTCGCTACAAGTCTCTTCATCTCCTGAAGATACTTGTTGATATCAAAATCCTTATGATACTTCCCGTCATCCACATAGGCTCGCATATTCATGAGGATGTCGTAATTGTCGTCTTTCTCAAAGAAAATGTTGGCGACTCGCCATTGACCGTTCTCCATCCGCATCAGCCAGCGAATGGGAATGCCTTCGAGGGTGACGGCATCCTTGACAAGAAACCTCACCTCAGCCATACCATTTGGCTGAAACTTGACCTGAATATCGTTCGCACTGACTGTCCCTTCGTAGCAGTCGTAGGTCCATGGGTCCAATGGCCCCTCTTCACCAAAGTCAAAGAAACCGCCACACTCACACTCTCGGTCGATGGCTGCTACTTCTTGGCGTATCTGCCACCATTCTTTGCTGCCGAAACGCTCATCGACGGAGGGCTTATTTTCGTCATAGTGATCCTTCAGATCATTCCAATAGTCATAGATGGCATTCACTTGCTTGACAACGGCCGCCACATTGTTTTGCGAACCAGACACCTCACTCTCCTTGGTTGATGCGGCATCCGAAGGAGTACTCATGGTTTTGCTGCCACAGGATATCGTTGCCGCAAAGGCAATGATCAGAAATACAATCTTCTTCATAATTAGTTTAATTGATTTTTTCAGTCTTCCGTCAGATCGCTGTATGACATTTGCTCACGTTCCGTCTCGACAAGTTTGCCGTCTTTCCATTTGTAACGGACGATTTCCACATCGTCATCGAGGCGCCAAATGCTCACAATGCACTTGTTTCCTGCATCGATTTTAGGACTGTAGATCTCACAGTCGTTATTCATTGGCTCAAATTGATGAACCTTGTCATTCCAAAGCCAGACATCGTAAGTGAAGTTGCCGAATCCGTTCATCGGTCCTGTACATACCTGGAGGTCGGGAATACCATCGAAGTTCCAGTCATCCTCGAGGATTTCACCGATGCTCCCTTTGCTCCAATTCGCGGTATCCAAAGGTAGTGACTGACTATACAGTTTCTGCGTATGACCTTTTGCATCGGTCAGATAGACGATGATCGTATCCCATCGCACTTCGTCATCTTCTTCGATGGTCTTTACTTCCGTTCGAAAAGAATACTCTGATCTCTGGGGTACATAGTCATCGCCTGTTTCAGCAACCGTTTCGTCATTCACTTTTGCCGTGTCAGCAACTGGCACTTTCCCTTCAGGCTTATTGGCGCATGCAATGGCTAATAATGCCAACAATAAATACACAATCTCTTTCATCTGGATTCCTTTATTTTGTTTTATTATCTTTTATCAATATCGGCTTTTCCTTGGCGCAAGTCATCTTCTTCTGGCATCCGGATTGCTCCAGATATGGTGAGATGGCAAAAGGCTACTCAGTAGCCAAGGAATTCTTTGAGACCTTTGGCCTTTTCAAGGTCAGACCTGCTCACGTAGAAGGGACCAGGGGGTACCAAATCAAGATATTTGTCCAAAAACTCCTCCCATGGCAACTTGAAATATGCGGGAGGAATGAAAAACGTCCTCGACGCACCTGCCGATCGGTTACCTGCCTGGACGAAAGCCGAATAACCTCCTAATTGATGCTTTTGAAACCGATAGATTTCCAGATACCAATCTCTACTATATTTACATGAGGATGACACGTCGAAGGTTTCTGTCACGGGATTCTCGTCCTCTATCCAGTCATGATGTTGATCTATAAAGGTATCAATGAACTCCTCGCCATCGCAGTTTAACACATTGCGCTCTATCTCGCCATCATTCCACTTGAAATAAGTGACAAATTGATACTCCCCATCTACTTGTTCGATGGCGTATGACCAATTTTTCCGGAGCATCTCTTTTTTAGCCCAGGGGTAGAGTTCTTTCATTTGCTCGAAAGCCTTGTCGATATAGGCATTCACGTCATAACCATATGGAAACTTTTTGTTCATAGCATTTTGCTTAATAGTCACACTTCAATGTGCAAATATAGATAAAAAATCCGATATAATCAGTCTGTTGAGATAAAGTATTATTTTTGATGACCTAACAAATGATAAAACTTGAGAATAATAGCGAAAAAGAATGAGAAAAACATCCACCTTTTTGCGATTCTTTTCACTGAAAAATGCTATATTTGCAAAATAGTTGAACAAAAATCTGAAAACATCATGAGAGTATTATTGACAGTATTCATTTGGCTCAGCGCAATGTGCTCTGCACAGGCACAGACCAAGGCACAGATTCTGCAGTCCATCACGGATGCTTACGCACAGGCACAGGAAAGTGCCGCCAATGATGGTAAAGGAGGAAACCAACGCAAATGCCTCGACATCACTCTCCACGATGAAGGTGGCTACGCTGGACGCAATCTTACCGACGTGATTCACATCTACTACTATGAGGACCACACTTCGGCTGAGGATGGTGCGCTGCAGGTCAACAACAAACCTTACTTCATCTTGCGTGAGTTTTCATACGAAGGATACAGCTTGCGCCAGGAATTCCTTTTTGAGAGAAACACCTCCGATGAGTTGCGCGAGGATCCGCTGATCTATGCCTTCAACCGAGAAGTGCGAGAAGGTAAGGTTGATGAAAAACGATACTACTGGGAAAACGAGAAACTCGTCCAATGCGACCTCAGCACCCCCGGCGAATTGGTGGAGGATGAATACATGAAAGAAACCGCTGCTCAATACTACAAAGTGTTCGAAAATGCTTTCATGGATATCTCCAGCAGATTCTATTAACACAACTTGCGCAAGTTTTAAAAAATCAACAAGAACAGCCTGCTTTTGGGTCAACTTGAAGAAGAAAAAAACTTGATTTTGAGATTGTTTAATCGTGTTTCAAGCAGTTTCAGAAATCCAAGTAAAAGGCGATTGCATAACCCATCTGTCCAGTAATCCCGATAAATACAAATCGGAAGTGCTTGATTTTCGAGCACTTCTTTTTTTTGTATACATTTTTTACAAATTCTGCACAAATTTATTGTCACTTTTGCACATTACGGCCAATATTCTTCATTGTTTTGTTAGCAAATAATGGCTGATTTATCATCCAGTTCGACTAATTGATTGTTACACGTTTGTCAATTCTGACAAGTGACTCATCGCTTGTCTTTTTGTGAAGTCGCTGTATTGGAAGGGCTTTTTGTTTTCAAGATATCGTACGAAATAGTCTTTTGCCTCATTGTATCTATGAAGTCGTTGACATACAACTCCAGCCATATAAACAGAATCGTTTATCAGTTGTTTGGCATACCGAAGCCCTTCTCCATGCTCGCCGTATGCAATTTCTTGGATGTCCTTATTGATGATCTTCGTGAAGAATTCAAATGACTTCTCAAGTTGGCCAATATAATAGAGCGCACACGCATAAGTGTATATATTGAGGTCATCATCAGGCTCGATATTCATTGCATGCTCAGCATATTGAAAGGCCAAATGAAATTGGGCAATGCTGTCAACATAAAGTGTTGCAGCCAACTGTTGATGTACATAATACTCATTAGGGTATCTCTTCGCATACCTTTTGAGCATTTTTACCATCCCGGCCCAATTTGATTCACGCTTCAATAATTCCAATTTTGATTGAAAAATCTTACTGGCCCTTGCCGACATATATCCGCTTTCAGTATCCTCATTCATTGAAATAACGATTTATATAACTTTCTTCATGCAAAATTACTCATTTTTGTGAATATATTGTAGAATTTTTGTATATTTGCAGAATCACGCGCAATGAACTATAAATACCAACACAATGACAGAAGTCAAATCAAAGAAACCTTTGCTGGAAGCCATACAGAATGGCGAGCAAATCATCAAGGTTACCGCCCCAAAATTTCTCCTTTCATGCCTAGTCGCAGAAGAGTGTGATAATGACAAGTCGAATATCAAGAAATTTCTAGACTCCATTTTGGGCTCGAGAAATTGGGTCTATACGCAAGACAGGCCCTCACTCAGGGTGAGTTTGGTCAACGAGAAGGGTAAGGTCTGGTGGATGTTCATCAATCTTTCGATGTGTTCAACCGCCCTTGGCATCATCGACATTCTGAACGACACCTATGCCAAAATCAAGGTAGAGAAGGACGAAAGAGGCAATCTGACAGGCAATGTCGAGATTCTTGTTTAGTTGTCGCAAATGTTTTTCACGCGAATGGGGATGAAGAAGCAAAGCAAGAATACAAAAGTCGCTGTTCTCGTCATCGTGATTCTGGCATTGAACACCCTCACTACCGTGGGGCAAGACCGTAGGCTCCCCGAAGTGAAGACACGTCATATCAGTGAGATACGTCTGAGTGACCCTGCCATCCTTGCCGACTCCGCATCGCAGACCTATTACATGACCGGTACGGGTGGCCTGCTTTATTCGAGCAAGGACCTGGAGCACTGGACAGGTCCATTCATCGTGGCGAAGACCGACTCTGCGTCGTGGATGGGGCCATCTCCGATGATTTGGGCGGCAGAGTTGCATCGATATAACGGCAAATACTACTATTTCGCCACATTTACCAACCGTGACGTGAAAATAGGTTTGGTTCGCGGCAATGTCATCGAGCGGCGAGCCTGCCATGTGTTAGTGAGCGACAAGCCCGAGGGGCCTTACATCCCGATGGCAGACAAGACCTATCTGCCCGCCGACCGCCCTACCCTAGACGGTACGTTTTGGGTTGATAAAGACGGGAAGCCCTATATGGTTTTCTGTGGTGAATGGCTCAGCAACTGGAACGGCACCATGGAGAAGATACGGCTGAAAGACGACCTGAGCGGAAGCATCGGCCAGCCCAAGGTGCTGTTTCGTGCCCACGACAGTCCATGGAGCCGGGAAGAAGAAGACGGCGTGGTGAAGCCCAACAAAGTGACCGACGGTCCGTTCCTTTTCCGCACGGCGACAGGGCGGTTGGGCATGATTTGGACCAGTTGGGTATACAGCACCTATACACAGGGAGTGGCCTATTCGGAGTCGGGCACCCTCGACGGCCCCTGGATTCAGGAGAAGGACCCCATCACCCCACCCGACTTCGGCCACGGCATGCTGTTCAAAACGCTCGATGGCAGGTGGATGATGTCCGTGCACAGCCACAAGAGTGTAGACGGCCATTACATCCGTATCCCCCATCTGTTCGAAATCGACCTCAGCGGCGACAAACTTGTGGTGGGCAAAATGGTGCTGTGAGTGATACCGATACCGACCATTTTTATTTTATAAGGTACAATAGAGTCTATTATTCTTCGGTAAGTTCTGCTATGGCGTCATCTCGCGCTTGTCTGGCTCAACATCAACGGGTTCTTTGAAGCATTCCATGATGCGCTCGCCTTCTGCTTTCGACAGTTCCACACCGTCCTTGAAATAAGTGCTCACCATTTCTTCTGCCGTGTAGTCCCATTCCTGCTGGTCGGCAAAACGATAGAGCGGACTGCTGTCCTTCAGCACCACGTAATCGGCACGCATACAACCTGTTCCGCATCCGCCCGACGAGCAAATGGCAGCAGCATCGGGGAAGAAAGAGAAATGAGTCTTGTAATAGGTTGACGAGAGCATCTGGATATTCTCCTGCCTGATGCTGTAGATGGCCTGGTAGTCCTCATTGTCGGAGAAGAGCCAAAGTTCGGGGTTGTGGTCCTCGTCGAAATCGTGGAGGCAAAACTTGGTAAAGTTGATGTACTCTGCCAACTCATACTGGTCATTATACATCCTCTCCATCTTGTCGAGATGCTCTATGGTGGAGGAATACCAATGCGGCCTCATGCCGTCCCATTTGTAGGTATGCTTGATGGAGCATCCCCAAGGCATGATATATTCGCTCACCACCACATCCTTGCCCACACGCGGCAGTTCGATAGACACGGCATCAACAGATTCGCCCAGAGGATAGGCAGGCCTGAAGTCGGTCAGCGGGTGTCGCTCAGGCGTAAGTGTGCGTTTGGATTTGTCGTAGTCGTAGAAGAGTACAATAGAATAAGGAAAGACGCCTACCGACTGGCGGAACATCACGGCGAAAAGCCTGTGTCCGTTGGACCGGCGCCACACGCAAGCTGAAAGATCCTGTCCGAAGTCGCCCAACTCCACCGCGCTCACGTAGCCGTTGGGGCGGTCGATTTCGAATTGGTAGCAGTCCTCTTGAGCAGCAGGGTTCTCGCCATCTGTCAGTATGGCGGTGCCCGGCTCAGTAGGCCACACCCTGTTGAAAGCGGTGAGCAAGGAGAAGATATTCCCGTCTCTCACACCAGTGATAACCTTTTTCGACCATCCCCTTTGAATGGTCTCCAATTCTTTCAGATTCTGGCAGTATGCCGTTAACAGCGATGCGCTGAACACCAGCAACAACAGTATTCTTTTCATATCGGGGTTGTTTTTCTTTATTACAATATTACTTACGACGACCATTTCGCCTTACTATTTGCAAAGATACTGTTTTTTTTGTCTTACTTTTATTGTGATGTGGTATTTTCTTTCGTAATTTTGAAGTATGGGGGTGTGGATAGTGACGTAATTACGATGATTTAACGTGGTGATATGACAGCCACGTTATCAACAAGGTTGCCAAGCCGCGTGGTGGGTCAAATGATAGTAACCGTGAAAGAGAAGTCGGCGGCGGTAGTTATGAGGATGATTACATGTCGATGAAGAGATACCCACCTTCCTCATTCTTAATTGTGATTTTTTGGGAATCTAAAAAGACTATTAGTCATAACTATCCACTTTGTGAAGCTGTTGTGCCAATTGAAGGAATTGGCCAAAAGCACGCCCCCACTGATTGTATATTGTTACCTTAGTACCATCGGAAAGAGTTATTAACTCCTCTGGTTCAAGAAGAAAGCGTTTTTGCAAATCAGGCTGAGTCTTAATTCGATTAACAACAGATTCATAGGTTCTTACAACACCATTTAAAGGGCTGTTGCTAAGACGCGACGGAAATGCTCGCTCAAGTTCATCAAAAGTTATGCCAGGATGAGTTTCAACATACTTTCTTACCACTTCCAATACAAACCTTCTTTTGTTAAGGGGAGTCCCCCCATCTATGGCCAGTTCTCGTCAATGTCATTGTCGCGACAAGATTGTTCTATCAATGCCATATCTTCTTTTCTTACTCCATAATGAAGAAAGATGCTGTCTAATCCTTTGCTCATGATTTTATGCCGTTAATTATTATACTCATTGGGAAACCATGCGTCCCATCCTGTCACGTCGCCTGTTGTCGTGATGGGGAAACGCGAATAATACCACACATCATTTTTTTGAATGATGACACCACCTTTGAGCTTTTGTTCCCTCTGCTCATGCGCATCCATATACTCCAGCAAGGCGTTATGCTTGTTGGGTGCCTCTGGGTCGCTCATCTCTGATTTTGTGTCAAAAAGGAAGACTTGGCCGTTTTTCATCCGTACGATGAAATCCACGTAGAACAGGGATTTGTCACCATTCGACATCACATAAGGGATAGAATAGTGCTGCTTACCTTCATCACCATTCTTATACCACCAGTCGATACTGTCGGCATGGCTTTCAAGAAAGTCGCGGAACAGCTGCTCTGGATTGGATGCCTTTTTAAGTTCGACGAAAGGTATCAGAGCATGGTCTCTCACCTTGTCAACAACGTGATGCGTCTCCTCCTTATACAGTCGTTCTGCTGGCACCTCCCAGGAGTAAGACTCAAAACCTCGTTGTTTGGCCTCCCGATGCTTGCCAGCAAGTTTCCTGGCGTAGAGGTCGAGTGCCTTCTGTATGATGTCGATAAAACGCGGTTTGTTCAGGTGATACAGGATTACTTTCTTGGCGTCAGTCTCAAAGAGTTCAAAAAGTTCCTCCATCGCCTCCATCAGGTAGCCAGCGAGCACTCCCGTGCTGTGAGCCTTCTCAAACTTACCACCTATCATGCTCCGGCAGAAGTCGATATATATGCGCTGTAGTTCGCCAGCGCTACGTGCGAATTTCGACCTCTCACCCACATCGATGATGCCTAACTCATTTTGAAACACCAAGTCGGCTGGTATCTCCACATTCACGTTTCTCACGTCGAAGCGGATTTTGCCTTCCAGCTTCTGGCGGTTGGCTGCCATTGTCGACTGGGCAGGTTGGATGGCATCAGTTGGCACATCTTCGCCACCCTCGCCGGTCATCTCTTCAAAGGTGAAGAATGTGGGCTGGTAATCCACCAGCCAGTTGCGGGTGAAGCAGTCGATGAGCACCTGTTTGAAATCTGGCCCCAAACGGTTGCGGTCGCTACTCTTATAGACGCTGTAAAAAGACTTCAACTCCACATTTTCAAGGTTCTCACGACGGATGGCTTGCAGGGTGTCCTTGCTCAGATAGTCCATATCCTCCGCCACAATCTGTATCTTGTCCTTGCTGATGTCGGTATATACATAGCCCACGTTCAGCGCGTTGTTGGTATAGAACTTCTGCTCTGGCATACGCAGAATGCGGCCAACCGTCTGGATGGTGAACGTGTCGCTTTGCATCTTGCGGAAGATGAGGAGAACGGCTGCTCGTGGACAGTCCCATCCGAGAGCGATAGCCTGCTTAAACAGCAAGACCTCAGCAAGGTTATTGGGCTGTTCAAGATTGGGCAGGTTGGCTTTCTCATTTGAAAGCCAAATCGCCAGTTTGCCATTTTCCTCATTAATACCACGCACTTGTCGCAAATAGACTTTTACCTGGTCAGCGATGGCCGAATCTTCGGCAGTCATCGCTTCTTTTGTATCGTTAGGAAGTTGAATAAGAAGAAGAGGATTGATGTTGACACCCAACTTCTTGTAAGCAGCTGCCAACTGGTTACGCTTGTCGAGAGCGCACTTAATGAGGTGCTGATTCAACTCCTGTTCGTCGGTGTACCCTTGTGTAATATCAGGATTCAGAATCACTTGCTTTTTGATCATCTCCTCTGCCACCACCAGTTCGCGGGGAATGGTCACTTGATAGTCGGAATAGGTCTTAGGAGTGGCCGACACACGGATTTCCACTTTGGGATTGATTTTCTGCAACACCTTGGCCGACTTATCGGCAGATTTCGACCAGAACAAATGCTCCTCGTCGATAACCACCACAATAGGCAGCCCCAGTTCCTCCTGCGTACGACGGGTGATTTCAAATATGGAGGCACTTTGCTCTGTGTCACGCACCATGATGTTTTTCTCCTTATTGATACTCTCCCAGTTGGCGAAGAGGATTTCCCCTGGTTTGATATAGCCCTCGGAGTGGTCGAGTTCATCGTACATTACGGCACGTAGCAGGTGGGTCTCGCCGAAGAAGTCCTTCATCTTGAAGTAGCTCTGCTGGTGGAGTTTGTTGGGTGCTATCCATATATAAGCCACCTGCTGATACGGGCTGTCGCCACGTGATTGCAGTTCGGTGGTCAGGCGAGAGAGCATTTCCGATGCCATCACCGTCTTTCCAGCCCCTGTAGGAGCCTTGAAGATAAGCTGCTTGCGGTGGCCACCCAGTTTAAGCAGCTGAATGGTTTTCTCCACCAATTCATTGATGGCGTTCTGCTGGTATGTCAGTTGTTTCATGATTAAGCCTCCTTGTTTAAGAATTTCACAATACAGTCGATACACGTTGGTTTTGATGTCAGTGTGTCGATGAACACGTTGGCAGGATGCATATCTTCAAGAGCCAGCCGGTCGGAAATATAGTTCACGCCTTCTCCGTTCCTGTTGTCGTGGAATCCTTTTGCCTCGACCATCTCATCTATCTCTTCCTTCGTTGCCAAGCGAAGACAACTGACGTAGGGCTGTGTGAGGACGATGCGGAACAGCGTGTCATTGTCGCGTGTGAACGCCACCACTTTCATGGCCGTTTCAGGAAATAGCGTGTTGTGCAAGATTATGGCATCCAGCGCTTTCTGTGTTGTGGAATAGATAGATGCTCTTTCTTTGACCACCGAAGTGTCGCCTTCCCTGTAATAGACTTTGGCTTCTGCGCCTTGTGCTATCTTGGGACCGAAAGTTTTGATGAGCGTCTGCTCTGAATCTTCCACCCATAACCCAGCAGCCTTTGCCCATTGCTCGATGAGCTGTTCCTGGCATTCGTCTATCTGCCAGTTTGCTGGGCCTGTTGCTTGGCTGCTTCCAGTTTCGCTACCTGTTGTAAGGCTTGCTCTCGCGTAGCATGCGACGATGGACGCCCCAATGAGAGGCGCACCTGCCGTGCAGAGTCCTGCATGCTCTGGAAAATTGAATCGATAAAAGTTTTCTGTTCCATTTTGTATGTCGTTTGTATAGTCGTTTATCAGTTGTAGGGTTCTCTCAACAAAGCCATCCTGTGATATGGCCTCGTATATTGTTTTCAGCCTTTCCATAGTTCAGCCCTCCTCAATATCATGAATGGGGTAATTCCCATTGTCCTTTTGTGCAAAAAGGTCTTGTTGTGTGGGCTGTATTGTCTTCGCCTCTTTAGCCGTTTCAAGCAACTGAGGCTTGCGCTTGGGCAGCACTTTCTGGTAGGCATCATATATGGCTGCGGGAAGTGCCACCAACTGAACCTTGTCTTGCACCTCATAAAATTCATCATCAAAGGCATAGCGCTCTGGGGAGAAAATGTAGATTTTCAGTTTTGCCCCACCAAAGTCTGTCTCTGCTATCATTTCCGCTAATTTCGATGCCGCTTGCTCGTTGTATACCACAAGCATGTGTTTCTTCCCATCGGTGAAATATCGGGCCACCTGTGGAATCATCTTCCAGCGACCCAATACTTGTTGCTCGGTATATAAGTCTTCCTTGATGCAAAGCATGTCGGTGGCGGCATTCACAAGCTGGCGCATATTTCGCTGGGTGCGGTCGCGGGAGATGAAATCGGTGCGGTAATAACGCAGGCGGTTGCTATGCAAGCCTTCAACCTTTTGCCCCTTGGGGGTGGTGTAGCCGATGATCACCCGTTTGTTACGCTCGTAGGTCACATCTTCACAAATGTTGTTCTCGTTGTTCGTAACGAGTATGCATTGGCGATGGCCGCCATCTTCTGCATTCAACTGCATCGTGGCATGGAGGGTGGTGCCGGAACCAGCGAAAAAGTCGAGGATGATGGAATCCTTTTCACTTGATACTTTTTCAATAAATGAAATTAACGTGGAAGGTTTTGGATAGGAAAAAATCGATTGTTGGACAATACTAGACAATTCTGTTTTAGCTGTTCTTGTACTTCCAACTTTATCAAAGGGCCAAACTGTATTTACTGGTGTAGGTGTTATATTATCAGCGTAAATACGAAAGTTTGCTGACCATCCTTTTTTACCATTGATCCATTCAATACGCTCTATTTCATCATTATATTTTGATTGACTCCAACGCCAGCACCCTTTTTCTCCATTAGCCTCCATGGGAAACACAATTGTACCATCCGGTGCTTGAATGCCATAATATAAACTATCGCTTTTATGCCCACCCATGAGTCTCAAAGGTTTTAAATAATATCTTCTTCCGTGATTGTCTATCTTATTGTAATGGTCAGGTATTTCATCAGGAGTAATTCTTTTTAAAATGAATGCCTCTTTGGCATAAACAAGAATATAATCATGCCTAACAGTGAACCCTTTAACGTCCATTCTAGGACTGTCTGTCTTTTCCCAGATTACATCACCAAGAAAGCAAGAAGCTCCAAACACCTCATCACACAGCAATTTCAGTTGAGCCTGCTCATTATCATCAATAGAAATAAAGATCACCCCTTTGTCCGACAGTAACCTTTTTGCTATCTTCAGTCGCTTATTCATAAACGACAGCCATTTGGAATGGCGGTAGCTATCCTCGCTGTCGACATACGAATCATTATACACGAAATCTTTGTTGCCGGTATTATACGGTGGATCGATATATATGACATCGATTTTCCCCTCATGAGTATAGGAGAGAGCGGTAAGCGCTTCAAGGTTATCCCCCTCGATGATGATATGATTAGGTGCTTCGGGGTCATCGGAAAGAATGTATTTGTCTTTCGCTTCACGCAGCACGGGCAGTTGGTCGCGAAGGCGTTCCTCCACATCCTCCACTTTGTCTTCCCACACAAGGCCATATTTCTTATGTGAACGTAATAAGCCTAATAAAGCCGACCGTTCCTCATTCGTCAGCCCCTCAATGGTACTTATGCGTTTTATCAAAGATGTCTTATCCACAGCAATTATTCTTGGTTAATTGATGCAACATAGTCTTTATTTATCAAGTCTTCAACTTGAACACCAAGAAGACTTGCTATTTTAATGAACGTCTGAATATCTGGTTGAGCATTATTGGTACACCATTTGCTAACCGTCGCTGGATCCTTGCCTAATTGTTCAGATAGCCATTTGTTGGTTCGTTTTTTCTCAGCCAATACCACCTTTAATCTATTTACGTCTTTGATTTCCATTTTTCATGTTATTTTGATAATAGGGACAAATGTACAAAAAATAATCAGAATATAGTCATTTTAAGACGATAAACGTTAATTTATTTAGAAAAAAAGTGATTTTAGCGCAAATTAAGGGTATGAAACACGATTTTCTGTCCTTCAATTATGTTTTGATTGACTCAATTTGTAATTTTTGACTATATTCAAGTTACTATGAAAAATGTTTTGTAACTTTGCACCACTAACGAACAAGCAATAACAATAAAGAAATAAGGGATATGACTATCTACGAAAAATGCCAGGAGGCTGGCGACACCAGTATTCATGACTAGTACACATACGTCTGCCAAAACAGCAGCGGAACCATCGAGTTGCCTCTGACAGGGCAGCAAATCAAAAGCATCTGCACCACAGGCGACAACGACGTGGCCGTGGAGGAAGTGGCCAGCGATGAGCGTGTATGCGAATGGATGGTCAAGTACTCCGATGAACAGATTCGTGATGCAGTGGCTGAGTGTGGAGATTGGACTGAGCAGGATCTCTCCGACCGCAAGGCCAACATTCACCGACTTGTGTGGGTTTTCGCATGGGATGTCTTTGACAGCGAGACCCCCGACGAGAGCCTTGCCATCGACGAGCTTCAGAACATCTAAGTGTGACTGATTCAGAATTGCCAGAGGGGAAAAGGCAAACGTTCTCTCTTCCCTTATTGTTGATAGAAATAAGGAGGGTAACATACCATGACAAAGAAAATCGTAATAGGACTAAAACATACAAGCGAGTTGACGGTCACGGATGCCGTCACCGCTATTGCTATGGAGTCAGGCGATATGCCTGTGCTTGCGACCCCTGCCATGACGGCCTTGATGGAGAATGCTGCCATGATGGCGATTGCTGAGGCATTGCCGGAGGGTTGCACTTCGGTTGGTGGACATATAGAATCGTCGCACCTCAGACCCTCTAAAATTGGGGACAAGATTACCGCCACTGCCGAGGTGACAAAGGTGGAGGGAAAGAAAGTGGAATTTCGGGTGGCGGCCTACTCTGGAGAGACATTGCTTGGAGAGGGCACACATCTGAGATTTGTTGTGGAAAAAGAGCGTTTCATGTCGAAACTTGGATAGAGGTATGGAAACCTTCAAAGAGAAAGTAGCGGTAGTTACAGGTGGTGCCCATGAATGACTTTGACACTATCTGGCGGTTGCAGGACGAGGTGAGGACGGTGGTAAATGCCTGTCTCGGTGACTGTATCTGGAATCTCAACTACAATCCTGTCAGGCGGTGCATAGAAATGGAACTGGAACGGCATCTTAATGACGAGGAACTGGAGTTGTTGTCGAGCCAACTCACCCTCCCTGCTGACTACGATGGAGAGGGAGACTACGGCTCGATGTTCGTGATATACCCGTAGAAGAATGATGTCGGAACGGCAGTATTTAGTACGAAATATGGAAAAACTAACTTTTATTACTCATATTACTTTATCAAACAAAAAATGAAAAAGACTAAAGAATTTTGGAAAGTGCTATTCTTATTGGTATTTGCCTGTACAACCTTCTGTGCTTGTGGTGATGACGATGATGATGAATTCACCCAGGAGAGTCTGAAGTCCTACGTTATAGGCAAGTGGCATAGTTACAAAGGTGTTGTCTCTGCAAATGGAGCAAGAGAATCTGTTGAAATCACTAAGAACAACGATTTTTCAGCAGCATATTTTGAGATAGAATTTCAGAATAATGGCACGGCAGTATTTCACGCATGGGTGCCAGATGCAAATGGGCTAAGCCGTTGGTCACAGGAGAACTGTACGTACCAAGTGCAAAATAACGAAGTCTTACTCAGAGATTCTTCGGGAGAGGACATTAGTTTGTCATTTGACTCAAAAGAAAAGGCATTGTATTTCAGGGTCGTCAGCCAATACTATGACACCCCGATGACAGTCTTTGTATATTTAAGGAAATAGGAACGGAGTGCCCTTTTGGGGGAGATGTTTTGCTCGGTTCTGCCCCGAAATGGCAGAAGACAGTGGCTGGTTTTTGATCCGAAAAGCGCATTGGAAATGCTGATACTCGGTGCGGTCGAATTGCAAATTCGCCCGAACGGCTGGTGGCTGGTTGATTTTTAATTCGAATAAGCGCATTGGAAATGCTTATACTCGGTGCGGACGAATTGCAAATTCGCCCGAACGTCCAGTGGCTGGTTGATTTTTAATTCGAAATAGCGCATAGGAAATTCTTATACTCGGTGCGGACGAATTGCAAATTCGCCCGAACGGGGAATGGAGTGCCCCTTCGGGGCAGAACCAACGGTCACTGTTCGCGAAGCGAGGGAAAGTAAATCTTGCAAATCGGTCCAAATCATACAAATCTTTTCTGCCCCGAAAGGGAAGAAAACGGTGCTGGTTGATTTCTAATCCGAAAAAGCGCATTGGAAATGCTTATACTCAGGACGGGCGTATTGCAAATTCGCCCGAACGTCCGGTGGCTAGTTGATTTTAATTCAAAATTGCGCATTGGAAATGCTTATACTCAGTGCGGGCGAATTGCAAATTCGCCAGAACGGGTTCGCTCGAACGGGGAATGGACGGGTTCGCCTGAACGGGGATTTTTAGTCGCCTACGGTGAGAAATCTTGCAAATCCATGCAAATCATTCAAATCTTTTTTCTATTTTTGTACCTCTGTTGCGACATGTATTTAACAATGACTGTTTAGGAGATTGCCATTGATAAAGGGGATGCTCTCCTACCCTATTTTAATAATGATGTTATAAACTATGATAGAAAAGATAGTGATTGGACTAAGACATACAAGTGAGTTGATGGTTACAGATGCCGTGACTGCAAGTGTGATGGGTTCGGGTGATATGCCTGTGCTTGCTACCCCTGCCATGATGGCCTTGATGGAGAATGCGGCCATGATGGCGATTGCTGAGGCATTGCCGGAGGGTTGCACTTCGGTTGGTGGACATATAGAATCGTCGCACCTCAGACCCTCTAAAATTGGCGACAAGATTACCGCCACTGCCGAGGTGACAAAGGTGGAGGGAAAGAAAGTGGAATTTCGGGTGGCAGCCTACTCTGGAGAGACATTGCTTGGAGAGGGCACGCATCTGAGATTTGTTGTGGAAAAAGAGCGTTTCATGTCGAAACTTGGATAGAGGTATGGAAACCTTCAAAGACAAAGTAGCGGTGGTTACAGGTGGTGCCCATGAATGACTTTGACACTATCTGGCGGTTGCAGGACGAGGTGAGGACGGTGGTAAATGCCTGTCTCGGTGACTGTATCTGGAATCTCAACTACAATCCCATCAGGCTGTGCATAGAAATGGAACTGGAGCGGCATCTTAATGACGAGGAACTGGAGTTGTTGTCGAGCCAACTGACCCTCACTGCCGACTACGACGGAGAGGGAGACTACGGTTCGATGTTCGTGATATGCCCGTAGAAGAATGATGTCGGAACGGCAATATTTAGCACGAAATATGGACATACTAACTTTTATTACTCATATTACTTTATCAAACAAAAAATGAAAAAGACTAAAGAATTATGGAAAGTGCTATTCTTATTGGTATTTGCCTGTACAACCTTCTGTGCTTGTGGTGATGACGATGATGATGAATTCACCCAGGAGAGTCTGAAGTCCTACGTTATAGGCAAGTGGCATAGTTACAAAGGTGTTGTCTCTGCAAATGGAGCAAGAGAATCTGTTGAAATCACTAAGAACAACGATTTTTCAGCAGCATATTTTGAGATAGAATTTCAGAATAATGGCACGGCAGTATTTCACGCATGGGTGCCAGATGCAAATGGGCTAAGCCGTTGGTCACAGGAGAACTGTACGTACCAAGTACAAAATAACGAAGTCTTACTCAGAGATTCTTCGGGTGAGGACATTAGTTTGTCATTTGACTCAAAAGAAAGGGCATTGTATTTCAGGGTTGTCAGCCAATACTATGACACCCCAATGACAGTCTTTGTATATTTAAGGAAATAGGAGTGCCCTTTTGGGGGGAGATATTTTGCTCGGTTCTGCTCCGAAAGGGCAGGAAATGGTGGCTGGTTGATTTTTAATTAGAATAAGCGCATTGGAAATGCTTATACTCGGTGCGGACGAATTGCAAATTCGCCCGAACGTCCAGTGGCTGGTGTATTTTATTCCGAATAAGCGCATTGGAAATGCTTATACTTTGGCCGGTCGAATTGCAAATTCGCCCGAACGGGTGGTGGCTGGTTTATTTTATTCCGAATAAGCGCATTGGAAATGCTGATACTCGGTTCGGACGAATTGCAAATTCGCCCGAACGGAGGGAGACGGGAAGAATCCCGTCTCTACAGTGTGGATGGGCTGCTGTTGATGGTTATTCTTATAAGAGAAAGGGGTATCCGACATTCATAGTCAACCAGGCGGTAATGCAAAGTGCTACTTGAAACATGCTTTCGAATGCAACCGTGCTGAGCCTGCGCCGTAAAAGTGTTAAATATGGGATTGTCGGCTCCGGACAACAAGATTGGTATTTGATCAATATCAAGAGTTTGTTTGGTTCGCCCTATCAATGCGGATTCCCCTGTTTTTCCTATATCAGTTCGGTGGTGAAATTCAATGCTTGTATTTCAATGTCCAACTTTCTGAGTTGGGCAGAATAGTCGTCAATAAGTTTGCCAAGAGACTTCACATCGATGACCGTGACCATCTTAATCTCTGAACGGGAATAACGGTCCTGACCCATAGAAGCCTTGTCGAAAATATTGCGCAAGGTGTTGATACGCAATGTGAGTATCTCCTTCTGAGCCATGAGTTGGGTGACGGTCTTTCCCTCCGCATTCTTTGTCTTCATGTTAGTGGTGTTGATACGCCACACCAAATCTTCGAGTTGCTTGAGACAGATGTCGAGTTCCTTCATCAACTCCTCTGGTTTTTCTGAAGGCTCATCCCCCTCCTGCACCTTGACATTGTACTGAATACGCTGTCCCAACTGTTGGATGCGTTTCTGAAGGTCCTTCCGGATACTTAATGCTTCTGCCAAATTCATATTATTCTTTGTTTTTAGTTAAACTTCGTCTTGATTGTAAAAAAGGGATGTCTGTACCTATGAACCTGCTTCTTCCTATCAAGGGAAAATACAGCCATTCAGGTATCTCAACGACAAAGATATGCTATTTTTTTCAATCGCCCAACTATTTTATACGTATAAAAACTCTCCACGCCCTGTATAGTCACTTTCGCTGCACGAGACCAGTGTCATGGTAGTTATACAAAGACATGTAGGTGAAAAGTCCATCACTTCATTACAACGCGGAAGGATTTTTTTGAACTGAACTTAGGCGAGGAGACGGTAATATTGACCATGCCTTTTTCTTCTTGTGGTTGGATAATCAGGAGAGCCTGACCGCGGAAGGACGTAGGTGTGAGTGAGCGGAAGGAACGGAGGTCATAGGGAAGACCCGTGCCGGCAACCGCAATATGACGTGCGCCTTAGGGAGATTGTCACTTTGATTCTTCATATTTCTTTCCATCGACAATATGATTGATTATCAGACTTGCGATTGCCATACCAAAAGTAGCAGTGACGTGGCAGAGAGAACCATTGATTTGTGCCTTTAACGAGCACCATTCATGCTCTACCAGGCGCTGGTCGCCTGGTGCATCGTAGACGGCAGTGTCGGTTCCGCGCTGACCACTAAGAAGTTTTGCTTTAGGACATAGACAGACATTAGTTCCACATGCTTTATTAACGCCCATGTTCTGCATAGGAGATTCTTCGCTATAAACGCACTGGAACTTCCTTGAAGGAAAGACCTTCATGCGCTTGAATTTATTGCGTATAGCCCTTGCCAGTGGGTCGCCTTTTACCTTCCAGAACTCCGCTTTCCTCACCATGAAGGAGTCACGCCTTAATGCTGCTCCCATGGAGGATATAAACGTGATATGTTTGGGCAAAGCCGTAGCACGAAGAATAAGATCCACCTTGTCTTTAAGCGAATCAATGGCATCAACAATAAAGTCGTATTCCTCCATGTGGAAACTATCTGCTGTCTCTGCCTCATAGATTTTCTGCAAGCATACAATATTGGCATCAGGGTTGATTTCCAGCAGTCGGTCACGCAGCGCCTCCACCTTCACCTGGCCGAGAGTTTTGCTGGTTGCCATCAACTGACGGTTACAATTGGTGATGCAGATGCGGTCGGAGTCAACAAGGGTGAGATTCCTTAAACCACTGCGTACCAGACTTTCTGCGCACCATGACCCAACGCCACCAAGTCCAAATATCAATACTTTGGCTTGCTGAATCCTATTGAGGTTATCCTCCCCGAGGAGCAATTCTGTACGGCGTTGCATACCACGCTCCATTGTTGTTATTCTGCTGTCCATCATTTTATTCCAAAGATGCCGAGATCTTTACTTTATTTATCTGATTACTTTTGCAAAAGTAACACTTTTTTCGATGAATCCGCTCGGAGAAGCACACATTTGTTGCTTACATACTGTAGTTTCACATCTTTATTACACGAGATTTGTCGAAGACCCACTGACCGAAGGGAGGCAATCTACCGAATCACACGAATCCAAGGAGTAAGTTCTTGCAAAAAATCGCAAGCGAATGGACGAATCTCACTCTGTTCTGCCCAGAAAGGGCAGAAAACGGTGGCTGGTTGATTCTTAATATGAAAAAGCGCATTGAAAATGCTTATACTCAGTGCGGGCGAATTGCAAATTCGCCCGAACGAAGACCCACTGACCGAAGGGAGGCAATCTACCGAATCACACGAATCCAAGGAACAAGTTCTTGCAAAAAGTCGCAAGCGACTGAACGAACCACGCTCTGCTATATGATATTCGCTGAAAAAGTGTTACCTTTGCAAGTAGGTCAGTAAATACGGATAAAGGATATGAATAATACGAGCAAAAAGGGGGAAACCATGGTGTCGTTGCTGTTCATGCACTTCAGCATCATTTTCACCGTGTGTCTGATTGCATCCAACATCCTCGAAACGAAACAGATGGTGTTTGGGCCGCTTCATCTCACTGGTGGGTTGCTGATTTTCCCTGTTTCCTATATCATCAACGATGTGGTGTGCGAGGTATGGGGCTATCGTCGTGCTGGAATCTTGATTTGGACAGGGTTCGTTATCAACTTTGCCTTTATGATGGTGGCATGCATTGCTGATGCCATCCCCGGGGCGCCATACTGGGATAACGAGGCAGGTTTTCATGCCATCTTCGGTCTGACGCCACGCATTGCTCTGGCATCTTTCGTTTCATTCATCGCAGGTAGTTTCGTCAACGCATACGTCATGAGCCGGATGAAGATTAACGACAAAGGCAAGCGATTCCCCTTACGGGCCATCATGAGTACTGTCTGGGGCGAGGGAGCCGATTCGCTTATCTTTTTTCCATTGGCCTTCTATGGCGTTTTGTCCAACCAAGAATTGCCACTGATGATGCTTTCACAACTCGTGCTGAAAACCGTATACGAAATCATCGTTCTGCCCATTACCATCCGTGTGGTCAACTGGGTCAAGGTAAGAGAGGGTGAGGATGTGTACGACAATAACGTCAGTTACAATATCTTCTCTGTATTTAACAAACGACAAGAAGAATGAGGGTGAACATGACGACAAGGACAACCTAGACGCAGCCAAAGCGAAGATGGTACTTGCATAATTAAAGACCAGGCTGACATCCATCCTCAATTTCGTATAGTAAACCTCCGATTCCAGCAATTGAGAATCGGAGGTTTTTCTTAGAGTGAGGCGTCGGATTCGAACCGACAAATGTACGTCATGTCGGCAGAGGATTACATTTTCTTTTTTACTTCAGGTTCTTATTGAAGAACTCTGCGAGTTTATCCCACGGAATGAGGTTCTTCGGTTCGCCTTTGCCTACCAATTCGGTATACCCACCATCATAGAGGTCGCAATGAGTGGCACCTGGAATGATGAGCAGTTCCTTGTTCTCTGGATTGGGATTAGGCTTGCCCACGACATTATATCCCTCGGCCCTGCCTTCCACCATATACTTATAGGCAGCCTCGCCGAAGTAGCGGGAATGGGCTTTCTCGCCGTGCATGACGAGGACCGCCGAGCGAATCTCGTTGATATAATAGAGGAAACGGGCGTTGGCGAATGCCTGTGTGCCTATCGTGCGCCAGCCGTCGTTAGAGTTGCCGCTGCGCTTGTGGTAGCCACGCGCGGTGATGTAGTAGTCGTAGTAGTCTTTCACAAACTGAGGAGCATCAGCAGGCAGCGGGTTCACCACTCCGCCAGCCATCGCCATCGGGTCGGCCAGACGCTGCTTTGCCATAGCCTCACGGGCAGCATGGCGCGACTCCTCCTTGTCCTCGCTGTCGAAGTAGCCGTTGCCACTGACGCGGGTCATATCGTACATAGTGCTTGCGACGGTAGCCTTGATGCGGGTGTCGGCTGCGGCAGCATTGAGGGCAATGCCTCCCCATCCGCAGATGCCGATGATGCCTATCTTCGCGGCATCCACATTCTCCTGTTTCGACAGGAAATCCACAGCAGCCATGAAGTCCTCGGTGTTGATGTCGGGTGATGCCGTGCGGCGGGGTTCGCCACTGCTTTCACCCGTGTAAGAGGGATCGAAGGCCAGGGCTACAAAGCCACGCTCTGCCATGCGCATCGCGTAGAGTCCGCTCGACTGCTCCTTGCAGGCTCCAAACGGGCCGCTGACGGCGATGGCAGCCAACTTGCCCTGAGCATCCTTCGGCACATAGAGATCAGCCGCGAGCGTCAATCCGTACTGTGTTTCAAACGTCACCTTGCGGTGGTTCACCTTGTCGCTCAGAGGGAACACCTTGTCCCACTCCTGCGTTAATTCTAACTTCTGCATATTATCTTCTGATTTGGTTTGATTGTCATTCTGATGGCATGCTGTCAGTACACCTACTACAAGCAATGCTGCAAATAATGCCTTCTTCATTGTCTTCCTTTATTTATTATTTACTTGATACCTTACCCATATGATACCGTCTTGTTCTTCCACACTCTTGAAAGAGAGTCGGACCGGTTTGCGGTCCATCGGCCTGCCATCGAAGGCAGCCGCCATTCCCTTGCGTCCGTCAATTCCATAGCCGTACATCATGCTCACCTCGTCAATCATGCCAAGGTCGAGCATCGAGCCGTTGATGTTTCCGCCGCCAACCACTGCCAGACGTTCCACGCCGAAAACAGTGCGCAGCGTTTCCATTGCCGCAGTGAGGTCGATGCCGTTTCGGCCTGTGGTGATATAAGAAATGTGCTTGCTTTTCAGGTAGTCAAGATACTCCTGGCTGGCCTCTTCCGAGAGGATCATCAGCAAGGGACGGCCAAAGATTTCAGTGGTGTTGTCATCCCATAGCAATGTGCCATGAGTGTCAACGCCGATAGCATAGCCCGTCGCTTCCACCGCCTTGTAAAGTTGCTGCCCGGCATCTTCATGGGGCATGCGTTGTTGGAACACGCCATCCTGCGCATAATGCATTGCAAGGGTCGTCTTACCCTCCAGTGTCGAAGAGCAGCCGAGTTGGGCTAAAGCTTCATAGTAATGATTGGTGTCGTCTATCTGCTCGGTCATTTCGCAGTCTATCCTGCCGTCAAGCGAAGCCATCATGTGGCAAATAACGTATGGTCTCATTTCCGTCGTGTTTTTAAATCCGCTACAAAGGTACGGCGAATGGTCCGTAACTTGTATAGACAGATTGCGGACAAAACTACCAAAAAAAGGGAATGTTACTTATTAGGTGTGTTCTATCAATTCTGTTTATCTATAACCCCGTATTCTATAGATTTATTTCGGTCGCTTTTTGTTTTTATTCGGCACATAGTGTCAAGTCTCATCGGTCGTATAGCCCGCTATACTCCCTTTTCGACTTACACTCTGCTCTCGACTAAAAATCAAAAATCGTCTCGACATAATTAATAGAACCCACCTTTACGTTGATTGTCGAAGAATTCTCTCGGAGTCAGGCCCGTTGTGTTCTTGAACATTCGGGTGAAGTGCTGGGGATATTCAAACCCCAGTTCTTCAGCAACCTGGACTATGGCCTTTCCGCTAAGAATGAGATTCTTGGCGCGTAAAACGACGAAGTTGCGTATGTAGTCCTTCGGACTTTCGCCAAGGGCATCTCTTATGATGTCGCCAAAGTAACCTGGTGAAAGACACAGTTCGCTGGCACAGTATTTTACGCTTGGCAGTCCATTGGTCTTTTGCATACCATGAGCATAATAGTCGGTCAGTACTTGCTGGAATCGACTGAGGATGTCGCTGCCTTCAGCTGCCATTTCATTGAATTGGCGAAAATAGAAGCGGTTGCAGTAATCGAGGATTAACAGGATGTAGTTCCTGACGATGTCATCATGTCCGAACGATTGAGACTGTGTTTCCAACTCCTGTCGAAGCTTTGCCATGAGCCGGTCGAGAATGTCCTTTTCCTCCGGAGTCAAGATGAGTGCCTCATTAGAATTGTAGGAGAAGAATTGATAGCCGTCGAGTTTCTGTTCGATGGCTGTACCTTGGATAAACTCATTGTCAAACAGCAGTACCCAACCGTGATACTGCCGTCGTGTGCCGTCGTCCTGCTTGCCGCCTATCTGCCCTGGGGAAAATGCCATCAGTGAGCCGTCGCCTTCATGATAGGTGCCGATGCCATAAGTCAGGCCTTCAGGGAACTCCTGCTGAAGGAAAATACCATAGCAGTAGATTCTGTTCAACGTATGGCGTATCTCCCCCACCTCGTCATAGTGTATCACCGAGACGTGGGGGTGATAGACTGGCGCACCTATATCATGTGCGTAGTCATTGGCTTTGTTGATATACAAGTCTATGGTCATGGCAAGTTCTAAGGTACGCAATTTCTTCTCCAGGTGTCTTGGAATGCCTTGACCAACTGCACAATACCCGGGGTTTTGCCACCCTGTGGCACTTTGATGTTGTGTGACATCCATTGGTCGCGTATTTCTTCCAACGAATGATAATCAGTGGCCATCGCATATATGCTGGTCGTCACAGCCAAAAGTATCAACAGATATTTTTTCATAGTCTTCCGTTTTTTCTGTTACAAAAATACAATTAAAAATGGAGACGCCAACTGATTATTCTTAAAAATCAACAAATCAATACGAAAAGTATGTTTTTCGCTGATTTTCGTCAGTGTTTCCAAGGGTTTCCTGCCATTCGTTAATGACCAACATTTTTCATCGGGAAGGCGAGGCGGCCTGGGATGAGTAAAAAATACCACATACCAATGTCAGGTATTCTGGAATCAAGTGTCCCCTACTCCACTTGATTTCAAGTCCGAGCAATTGCTTGGCAGTTTTTCCCATGTCGAATCCGAACGCCTCAAGCGAAGGCCTAACCTTGTCGGGATGCCTGCATGGTTTCCCTTCAATCCTTGCGCAAGGGGTGCCGCCGCAGTATGGGCAAGAACCGACAAAACCGAAACTCATGCCGCCCAAAGCCTTCTCCATTTCCAGAAGTTCCTTATTCAACTCATTAGTCACAGGTTCCATCAAAGTGTTTGCGGCTTCCAATGGCAATGTCTTGTCAAAGGGAATAATCTTCACACCAATGATACGCACGTTGTCGTATGTTTCAATGACCGACAGCGGATCGAAATCAAAAGGAGGACATCCATACCTGCGGCCATAGTTTCCACATTGTTGGCAGAACTTGATGAAATAGTCTGCATCATGGAAGTCCTTAATATAGGCGGCAGCACCTATCTCTGCCGTATATCTTTCTATCGTGTATGCTGTTTCGTTGGGTGTAGCGTCCATTTCTTCTTTTCCTCTGGTTTTCACTTGATGGGGTCGGCGCAATAATCCCGGCGTCCACATTCCTTACAGAACTTTCCCATCCACACGTTGTCGAACTGCCCGATGGCTGCTTCCACCATCTCCGGGTCATCCGTCAGGATGCCCGCCTCGAAATTTCGCTTTCTTGGCGATTTCATGCCCATTCCGGCACCCGTCAGGTTGGCGGAGCCGACGTAGGCTATGGTGGAGTCGATAATAATGAGTTTGAAATGGACTCTCGGACAGAGCACCCGCTCCATACCATCATAGAGAATGGGATGCCTCTCGTGGTCATCCCTCCAAGCAGTCCCGGGTTCCTTGGCATGGATGAGCCTTACTTCCACACCCTTTTTGAGCAGGGAGGCAAGCAGCGATAGAAACGGCTTGTCGTCGACATACAAATCCTTGATGTCTGCCGTTCCCAACCACACCGTCCGCTTGGCTTGGCCGACCAGCATCAGAACATCCTTGTAATGGCACTCGTCGGCGATGTATTTGATGAAACTCATGGCTTTTCTTTCTTGCCGGATTTCCCTTGCTTTTTCCTTTGTGCACGAGTTTCATCGTTTTCAAAGAGATCCACAGCAATGTCTGTCAGTTCCGAAGACATGACATTCCCGCTTTTCTGAATGTCGGCCCAAGGACAAAGTGTGGCATAGTTTTCGTCAATGACCATATCGGTTGGCGGTCCGATGGGATTGTCTTGGCTATAATAGAGATGCCGTCCGGAGTGAATCAGTTCATCTGCAGAAACGTCAGGATTACCCAGTTGGTTGTAGATTTCCTCATTTATCTCGTAGAGGTCGAAATCACCTCTCCACGACGTTTTTGCCGTATAGAGATTTCTCTCATCGTCATAGCAGGCCTTCCAGCCTATTCCGTGTTTAAAATGTAACATATTATCAGTTTTATCAATATATGACCTTAGGTATAATGAATGTTTATGTCCAAAGGCTGGTGATAAACATCGGGCTTGCATCTTCAGACTTCTTGAATCCACAGGACTGATAGAAATCCAACTCGGCATTATAGGCAATCACCGCAACGCGAAGGTAATCTGAATAGTGCTCTTTCATCATCTCTACAAGTTGGTGTCCGATGCCTTGCTGGTGATAATCTGGGCGCACCAGCAGATAATGGAGGTAAGCATTCATAATGCCATCATCCATGGCGCACACCATTCCGACAAGTTTCGCGCCATCCCATGCCGAATATACTGTTTTGAAATTTCTCATGGCAATGACCAACTTCTCTGGGAAATGGCCTGAAGACCATTCCACAGACAGGAACAAATCTTCCAAGTCTTCTTTCTTGAACTCGTGAATGTCTTTGTATGCTATTTCCATAAAACCCGATTTATATGATTTAATCATGCAAAGATAACATTTTTTTGATGAATCTTCTTGGTACGAAACAGATTTGCATCTTGCGCATCATCTTTTATGCGCTTTCCCCAAGACTCCAGGGAGGTGCCATCGTCTATCTTACGTTTCTTACCTATCGTTATTTCAAGGACAAATGAAATTCTACAATCAGTCATGAAAAAGAAAATCATTTATTTCATTTCATTTATTTTGGTTAGTTGCATAAGTGGCTATTTCCTCTGCAAGCATGATAACTATGTATATACACTATTATACATCCTTTCCATTATGCTTGCGAGTTATCTGCTATATAAGGCTTTTCCTATCAACTATAAGAAAGAAGAAAACGACAATGATGGACAAGAATAATCCTTCATCACCATCTTCCTGTCCTCACATTGAGGACAGGTTCTCATGGTGATGCTCCATCTTCAAAAAAAAGCAAAAATGTCTTGTCTTACAGACCGGCTTCCAATAGTTGTTCGCAAATGCTCTTCATCCCATTTATTGACGGATGGCCGTTCTGCTTCTCGATATCGTGCAATTCAACGAGTTTCACATTATAGTGATTGCAGATTTCACGCATTGACTCATTGACTGTCTCTTTCAACTCCGAGTTGAGAATGAAGCAGAATTCTGCATTGGGATAACGCTGCTTGAGCATATCAATAAGGCAAGCCACTGCCGGACGGAAATTCTTGCAATCCTCTTTTGTCCAATCCGAGTACTGATACTCGCCCATAGGGGAGTTGGCCCAAGCATCGTTGGTGCCACCGAAAACAAAAATGAGGTCGGGATTGCCAAGACTGTCCACGCGTGAAATGAAGTTGTTGCGCGAAGCATCCATTCTACCATACCCTGTGCCACAGATGGTAGTGCCACCCCACGAATCGTTCTTCTCCAACGTGTAGCCTTTTGCCTGGATATACAGGCTCCACCATGTCTGTCCTATCTCAGTGACATCATTTCTGTCATTGGGATAGAAACTAGAATAATTGGCTGGAATGATTCCAATAAAAGTAGAGTAAGAATCACCAAGAATAGACACTTTCTTCGACTGAGCCGATACACAGGCAAACGTCGCCACCATCAGAATGAGTAATACAATTTTTTTCATCACTTTAAAGATATTATTTATTCACATTTATCATTTTCCTGCTTCACATCCAATCTTTTCACAGTTCACTTGGCAAAGTAACAATATTTCCATGAAACCACCAAGGGTCAAAGGCCAAATTATAAGGAAAATTACCCTTTGTGTAGGGAAATTGTCAGTTATTTCGTATATTTGCAGTCTAATAGATATCAAACTAACAATTATGAGAAAATCGTTTGGCTTTTTTGTATGGGTTGTCGTTTTCTGTATGACAATCATTTCATGCAAGGAGAATTACTCGATTGGAGAGAAAGTGGGTACGCTCACAGAGTTTGCCCAGTCGGGCTTGTTTTGGGACTCTTGGGATGGCCGTTTGAACCTGACACAGACAGGAATGAATACAGCAGGAGAACCTTTTGAGTTTTCATTCGACAATGACCGGAATGACCAGGACAGTCTTATCAGCATGTTTCAGCAAGCACAGGTTGAAGGTTGGAAAATCAAAATCAAATACCACAGGGTAAAAGGTTGGAACTGGTTTCAAAACCGTGGTCGTTTCGACTATTTCGTGGATGGCATGGAGGTGCTGGATAAGAATTTCGCCAATGTTCTTCGTACAGGCAGCAATCCCCAAGGACATGTCATTGACACCATCTATGTGGTGATTGACAAATCAGAAGTTAGAAAAGTACTGGAGAAATAAATGCTCCCGGTAAAACGATGAAAAAGCAAACATCATTTCTTAAACTGAAGGTGAAATATGAAAATCTTTTTGTATTTTTGCATGTATTTTTTGCAACCCTCGAGGTGAAGTTAACCAATTAGAAAATCCTTATTGAAAAACTGTTTTTACGTATGATGAAAAAGACCCTCATTTCAATGATGCTGGTATTCGCAGCAATTACCGCATCGGCACAGACATCGACGGTGTATCTCACGAAAGAGATTACTCCTGAGTCGTTAGTGAAAATCTACAAGGCGCTGGGCGTGGAAGCCAAAGGCCGTGTAGCAGTAAAAGTATCTACAGGCGAAGGCAGCAATCCCAACTATCTGAAACCCGAATTGATTAAGGACTTGGTATGGGAAGTGGATGGTACCATAGTAGAATGTAATACTGCCTACGGCAACGGTCCTGCCGACAAAAAGGACGAGCGCAACACGTCGGCCAACCACTGGAAGGTGATAGAGCGTCATGGATTTCTGAACTATTTCCCCGTTGACATCATGGATGAGTATGATGAGATGCGCATCCCTGTCAAGGACCAGTCGAACATCAAGTACGACATCGTTGGCGGTCACATGGCCAACTACGACTTCATGATTGCCCTCAACCACTTCAAGGGTCATCCCATGGGCGGCTACGGTGGTGCACTGAAAAACCTTTCCATCGGATGCGCCAGCCAGAACGGCAAAGCCTATATCCATTCTGCCGGAAAGATGGAGAAACTTGACATGAGTAAACTCTGGACACCTGAATACATCGGCAATCAGGACGGTTTTCTGGAAAGCATGGCTGCAGCGGCTCAGGCCGTGGTGAACTACTTCAATAAGAAGCAGGGCATCATTTATATCAGCGTGATGAACAACATGTCGATTGACTGTGACTGCGTAGACCATCCCGAACCCGTAAAACTGGAGGACTACGGCATCCTCGCCTCTACAGACCCTGTGGCCCTCGACCAAGCCTGCATCGACATCATCAATCAGCAGAAGGTGACCGCCAAGAATGACCCCACCGACCTGTTGAACCGCATCAACAAACAACACGGCACACACACCATCGACCATGCGGAAAAGATTGGCCTCGGTTCGAAGAAGTACACCATCGTGAACCTTGACAAATAGAACTTATCGGAAATGCACGAGGAAGATAGCCCATTTTCCCATTCCTGAGGAGTGGACAGCCAACGTTTGTTTTGGCGGAAAAGAGCGTAATATTCTTTTTATCACCGCATCGAAATCCGTTTATACCATGAAAATGCTTGTCCATGGAGTGAAATGATGTGAATAACCAAGAACAAAATAGACTATGAAGAAAATCATCTTTTTATTGCTGATATCGCTTACCGCTCTTTTTGCACAGGCACAAACGATTCGTGTAGGTCAGAAGTTCTGGGACGGTGAAAGCCTATACACCGTCAAGGAAATAAGGATGAGGAAATACTTCTATATGACCACCAGTCATGGCGACGAACTGACACTGGAGATGGTCAAGAAGGGAGAGTATATGATTATTCCCAGCCGTCAGGCCGACGACTGTCCCTTCGGTGCAGAGTTTGGCTGGAAGGTGCAGCATATCAATCAGGAGGGTGTGAACTTCCTTGCCATCCGCAAGCCCAACGGTGATGCGATGTGGACGATGGAATTGACTACCGTCAATGAGAAGGAATGTGAGGAACGTCAGCAGATGATGGGCCAGGAGGAACCCTGGAACGCCGTCAACGGTATTCTGCTCAACCGTGCCTACTTGCAGAGTTGTGTCGCCACCAAGAGCGAGTTGCGCCTGTTACGCAACAAGATCCTTGCCTATCATGGCTATCGTTTCCAGTCGAAGGACTTACAGGAATACTTCGGTAACGTGCGTTGGTACAAGCCTGTCAGTGACAATGGTTGGAGAAGAGCCACGATCCTTCTGGCAGCCTTTTAGTTAGAATGGAAAATTATATCAACAAATAGCATTATGAAAAAAATCATGATTATGCTGTTGCTTTGTGTTATTACATCAGCCTCATGCAACAGCAAGCAGAGACAAACATTGACAGGGAGTACGGGTGTAGTAGCCGATGACCCAACGGCTGTGAAGGCCAAGGAAGATATCGCCGGCCGCATCAAGAACCTGTATGCCAAAATAGCCCAAAGAGAAGAAGGCATTGAAAGTTTTGCCTG
>Ga0310695_10003570_pt1 | contig 30276 bp, 16 predicted proteins | sample RumenRJG_04DNA_FD_203882 | JGI IMG/M metagenome (GOLD analysis project Ga0310695, IMG submission 203882) | Bovine rumen microbial communities from Lethbridge, Alberta, Canada - RJG_04 (v2) (version 2) | ecosystem: Host-associated > Mammals > Digestive system > Stomach > Rumen | place: Canada...
GATCTTTCGATCGAGGGTTTTGAGCTGCTTCACTTGGACTCGAACCAAGGACAACGCGATTAACAGTCGCGGGCTCTACCAACTGAGCTATGAAGCATCGACGGGTCCAAATATAGATGTTTTTTATTCTTTTGTCAAGGCATTAAGGCTAAAAAATTTCTTTTTTTTGCGATTGGCGCTGGAGCATTATTAGAGTTCCCGGCTACGCATCAAGGCTATTTCTGCGGCATACCCTGGCAACTCGTTCGGAGTCTCCAGATAGAACGGAAGTCCCTTCAACGCCGGGTGGTTCACGACATTCACAAGAGCCTCAAGCCCGATATTTCCGCCACCAATGACTTCATGACGGTCCTTGTGGCTGCCCATCGTGTTCTTGCTGTCATTCAAGTGAATCGCACACAAGCGCTTTAGCCCAATCACCTTGTCAAATTCAGCAAGAACATCGTCCAAGTGGTTCACGATATCGTAGCCGCCATCAAAAACATGGCAAGTATCCAGGCAGACGCCAACCTTATCATCAAGTTCTACGCAGTCAATGATTTGGCGCAACTCTTCAAATGTACGCCCGACTTCGCTCCCCTTCCCCGCCATCGTTTCCAGAAGCACTTTAGTCTTCAAGTCTTTATGCAGAATATTGTTCAAATGCCGAGCAATAAGATCGATGCCGACATCAACACCCTGCTTTACATGGCTGCCTGGATGGAAGTTGTACATCGCATGCGGAAAATGGTCCATGCGATACAAGTCATCCTTCATGACATCCTGAGCATATTGCCTCAGCGATGGATCTGCAGCACAGGCGTTCAATGTGTATGGGGCATGCGCCAAAATCGGGGCAAAGCCATGCGCATCCATAAACGAGTTCAACGCTTCCGCATCGGCCTTGTCAAAAGGCTTTGCAGCGCCGCCACGCGGATTACGTGTAAAGAACTGGAATGTATCGGCTCCAATGGAAAGAGCGGTCTCGCCCATCGCCAAAAAGCCACCAGAAGAGGACAAATGACAACCGATATGCATAACTAGAAATCGTAATTGACGGAAACACTACCGTAGATATCTCTATAATCTTCAGACTTGTTGTCCGGACGATAGTTAAAGAAAGCGCCTAACGTGCACTCCGTACTAAACCGTTCTGTCAGCTGGAACTTTGTCCCTGCGGAAAAATCTAAATCCATTTCCATTTCATCGACATCTTTACCACTTTCCTTGCGGCTCATGAAAATCTGACGGATATTCCCGTGTAACATCAAATCAAGAAAACCCGGCTTCAACTGTATAGAGGCGTTGTCCAGAAGGCTCCATTCAAATTCGCTCATTTCATTGCGATTGTAAAGTCTGAACCTGGGCGTCAGCGCGACCGTATTACGGACCGTTTCAAGAGTCGTCGTAAGAGAAATCGGATAACGAGCGTCAAAATAATCACCGCCGTGGAAATAGTAGCCCAAGATACCATACGTTTCATCAGAAAAATCAAAATCTTCCAGCAAGTCATCCTGCTTAAATCTCGACATATCCGTGCGATACGTCCAGACGCCGCCAACCTTCAGCACATTTTTCGGGAACTTGAACGTAGCCACAACCTCGACAGTATGCTTCAGCAGGCGTTCTTCAAATTCAGTCGCCAAGTATTCTTCATCCTTTAATTCATCATACATTGCCCAATGTGCAGAATCAAGCTGAATCGTTCCATCTTCGGTTTTCACATCAACTGTAGGTTTTCCTTTCTGGATATCAAACCAGGAATCCGCATAAATTCCCGAAGAAGCAAAGTAATTGCCGTGAAGTCTCTGGGGCGTACTGCGGGTGCGGTAGTTGAGTGCATAACGAGCCATGACTTCGACAGAATCGCACACTTTAAAAGTATTCTTTAAATCAAAGTCATGAATATAGAGCGTTCGCGGGGCATCCTGTTCATGCTTTTCGAGCCAGTCATCATCTGCCCCCGGCAAAAGACCAAGCTTGGAACCCTCGGCAAATCCAAATACGTTATATGCATCGCCATGTCCTGAAGCATTTTCAATATTCAATTCATAGCCAAAGTTCAACTTCCAAAAATCCTTGATCTGCTGGTCCAGTTTGGCACCTAGCTGGCGTGAATTTTGCAACAGATCCGGAGAACCGGCGCTATAGTAATTACGGCCAACAAAACGGTAATACGCATCGATCATCGTCACATTGTTTTTCCAGTTATACGCACCGGACAAAGCCAGATTTTGCGCAGTCCATTCCGAAGGATCCTCTTTCTTTTCATCTCGATACCTCTTCAGGACTTCTTGCGCAACTTTCAAAATACGCTTGAGTTCGTCACGCATATCGTCTACACTCATGTCCATATTATCGCCGAAAATGAGTTCCAGTTCTTCGCGACTCATGCGGTTCACTACAGAAGAATTATTCATCAATCGGCGCAACTGTGCAAAGCGAGACACGTCAAGCCCGGCTTCCTCAAATACGGAATTCACCGCACGATGGGCCACAACATTCACAGTGTCAGCACCGCCAAAGCCGAGCTGCACATTGTAGGCGCCCCGTCCTCCAAGAACTTTTCCGTTGATATCGCCAAAGAAAGTCCTTGAAGAATACATCGGATCAGATAAATTCACATTTTTTGTAGTTCCATCACGCAAGAAAGGATCCTCAAGATAATCCTTGCTCCCAATAAATCCTACTGTAGCGTCAAAATCATTCGTTACGTTCCAAAGCAACTTGCCGCCAAGTACCATTTTCTGCGCTTCAACTTCATCAAGGGCTATGTACTTGTTATATTGATCCGGGTCCCTGTCGCCTTGCAATTTAGGTGCGCGATTTTCGCCGCCAAACGCACTGAGGACAAGCAACGGATTTTCATCTTTTTTCAGGTTCAAGTTGAAATCATAACTAGCACCAAGCAGGTCTATACCCGCCAAGTACAATTCGCCACCCGAAACAAACATATCGCCCAAGACGAGTTTCTGGAAGCGGTCTTCGTAAGACGCCTGTATAAACTTCGGATCAAATTTTCTCCATTTATCGCTAGATGCATCCAACGTAAAATCAATTTTCTGCCCTGATGGCGATTCCATGTGAAGAAACACATTCCAGGCGCCAAAAATTCCAGGTACCTGAAAATAATTCCTGTACTTTTTCCCTGGAGAGACAGAATCTTTGCCATTTACAAAAATTTCATCAGATTCATTTTTTTGAGTCACGACAGAATGGTAACCAAATTCTGCACCGACAGACCCATTTATAACCCACGAAGAATCACCTTGCGAAAAGTCTGCAGAATCAACAGCCGATTGCGCCAAAGCGGGGATAGCCAAAAAAGAAGCTAGAGCGATTCCTCGAAAAATCATTTATCAACCTCATAAATTTTAGCCGTCCTAACGGCATAACCACTCTTGTGAACGACCTCAATATCAAAGCGGTTCTTGTGCGCACGCTTCAATTCTACAGGAATCTGATAATCCAGATTCTGGATTTGGGACAATCGTTCCTGCAAAATGACCTTGCCATCCTGCCGAATGGTAACTTTATTCAAAGAACTCGGATCATAGTCAGGTACACGGATCTGGAATTGCAGAGTCTGCATAATCAAATCTTCGATTCCTGGAATCGGAGGCGGAGGCGGCACCTGGATGTGTTCATGCCTTTTGCCAAAAACTTTTACAGAGAAAGGCTTCATGGGATAGCAGCCCAATTTCTTCCTTGCACTGCTACGCCCAACATCATTCTCTACGACAAATTCATATTCATGAACGCCACTGCGTAAAGCAAGGCGTTTGGGCATATTGCGTTTTACAGAAATTTCAGAAATCGGCGTTCCATCCATCACCACGGACAAGCGAGCCTCAGTCCCTTTGGCTACATCCGACACCGAGACGTTGGCAACACAGCGCAACGAATCGTAAGACGAATACTTAATCTGCGGGATCATATTATCACGATCTCCAGCCTGCCGATCTGCAGCAGAGGACTTCCGCAATAAGGATTCCTGATAGACCGAGTCCGCATATATTACAGCCGCCTTCATTTCTTCAAAGGTCATTGACGTGTCTGCAAGAAGCGTGTCTAGAATTTTTGCAAAGCCCATATCTCCAGAAGATCTAAGTTTCAACACTGCAAATTCACCCTTGCCAATGACGGTTTCGCCCTCGCCAATAGAAAGAGAATCAACGTTAACCGGCAAAATCATCAACCGGCCATTTTTCAGGCCCGCAAAAAAAGCATTTCCATTATCGCCAATAAAGCCCTCCGTTCCGCGAATCGAAGCAGCAGCAGTCCCCGTACTGAAATCTACCTTATTGCCTTTATTTTTTTCAACATTAAAGCCCATATACCCCTTTCGGATATCAGGCTTTATAACATAGTTACCCGATCCATCGTCTTCAATAAGGTCCTTAATACTGACAACGGAATTTTCAGCAATAGTAAGAACGCTATTATCCCCTTTCAATTTCAGCTCAATAGCACCGCCATCACTGGTCTTAAAGCAGTTGTTCAGTTCAAATTTGGCTCCATACTTAGCAGCAGTCCAGTCCGAACTATCAGCACAGCTATTTTTACTCTTATAAGCTTCGGGAACAACACCACTAATTGTACCCACTTTGGGAGCCGCAGAAACAGACAATGGGGCGACTATCGCAAGTAATAAACACGACAACGACAGATGCTTGAACATAAAACTTCTCCAACTATTTTCTTACAATAAATTTACTTTTTTTGTAAGAAATGGCAATAGAATTTTAAGAAAGGCAAGCTAAATCACATCACCCGCCAGCAAGCTTAACTATATAGCCTTTTTTCTCAAGTTCGGCCTTGAGGACGTTACGCTTATCGCCCTGGATCTCGATATTGAAATCCTTAACGGATCCACCAACTCCGCATTTTTGCTTTAATGCGCGAGCCAGGTCCTTAAGTTCATCTTCATCCATCGGCACTCCAGAAACAACACTTGCCATTTTACCACCGCCAAGGCGTTTCAGCATAATGCGGACAACGCCATCGCCCTGCGGACGACTCGCCTTCGGCTTTTCTTCCTTGATTCGGCCTACTCCACTTGCAAATACTAGCGTAGAACGTTCTTCGATACCCATGCAATACCTCATTTTTGTCAAAAGATAGTTAATAGCCAAATTGCGTTTTTTATTTATACAAAAGAATCCCGACCATTGCTGATCGGGATTCTTTTTTTAAGCTTTACGCCTTACTTTTTCTTCGAAGAAGATTTCTTGTTTTCCTTCTTAGAAGACTTAGAAACCTTTTCGTTTCCGCGAAGCACCGGGCGTCTATAACCAAAGCGCTTCATCATTTCGTCGCTAGACTTCAGGATATCGCCAATCTTAGACTTGCTATCCACAGGCGGGACCACGCAACGCTGCTTAGAGCGAACTTCAACCTTGGTCTTCACGATATACGGACCTGTACCATAGAGGCGACCGTTAGCATCTCTCAATTCACCGTTCATATCCGGTTTCATTTCGAAGAAGAACTTCACAAGGCCAGCCTTGTCTACAAAATCAGGATCGTCGATATCATAATCAAACTTGTATTCATCGACAAACTGGCCGCTTGTCGTGAAGAACCAGAGTGTCACGCGAGCCTTAGAAGTGTAGAGCGTCGCCGCACTATAGTCCTTACCAAGTTCCTTCTGGAATTCTTCAGAGCAGTATTTCTTGACATATTCATCAACAGAAACCTTCTCACTACCATCGGCATCGACACCTTCCAAAGCGACCATGTTACCGTTGATAATGATATCGTCCAAAGTCGCAAGACCACCAACAGCGCTAACAATCGGCAACTTCATATCTATGGTAACCGTCGGACCAATGTGACCCTTGTAACCCGGATACGGTTCATCACCCGAGCCCTTCTTAGATTTCTTCGAAGTTCCCTTAATGACTTCAACTTCCTTATCCGTCTTCGGATTATAAATGGTCACTGCATAGGTCTGATCTTCTTCAGGCGGATTCTGGTCATAGTACTTATTCACAGAATCAATAGAAACGATAACCATCGGTTCTTCAAGATCGATATTCACATCCTTAGCCTTCTTCATCATGACTTTGATTTCAGCAATCGTTTCGTTGCCAGCCTTGTCACGATAAATACGCTTGATGGTGTTCACACCCTTTTCAAGGCTCTGGAAGTTCAAGGTATCTTGCTTGACACAATTCTTCTTGTCGCCATCAACGGCAATGCACCAATCAACATCGACGAAGTTCGCATAGACAACATCGCCATCGGACGGAGAAAGGATTTCAACAATCGGAGCAAGCTTATCAAGCACCATGAACACGGACTTGTCAGCTGAGTTGCCAAACTTGTTCGTATAGGTGTATGTCACAAGATAACCCCTGTCACCTTCTTCATTAGCAACGATCTTGCCCTTTTCGTCAATGACGTAAGAAACTGTAGTCTTGTCGCCTTCTTCGCCCTTAGCAATGTAAGTCACCGTAAAGGCGCCAACACCAGTCTTCAAGTCAACATCGCCACTATCGCTATCCTTTCCAGAAGAACTCTTCGGAGCTTCAACCAGCAAGTTGCCTTCGGAATCACCATACAGGATCTGACCAGTCTTGGCATCAGCCTTGTAAGAAACAACCACCTTCTTGCCCTTGACATCGACAGTCTTGGAGACCTCAATCACTTCGACGCTAGTCTTCTTGCCATCTTCATCAATCACGGTAGACTTGACCATTTCGCCCTTGTCATCGACAAAGTAAGAAACAGTAACCGAGTCTCCGTTCACGACCTTTGTATACGAGATCTTCTTTTTGTCTCCAATCGGCTTTTCATAGACATCCGTTTTCGGATTCTTTTCAAGCGTGATTTCAGACTTGGAAACGCTGACCATGTCCTTTACAGTCTTATCCGAGATCGCAAGCGTATCCAGGACAACGACAACCTTGAACGATTCCTTGACGCCAGAAGCAGAATCCTTCACAGAAACCGTAACTTCCTTCGTCTTGTCGTTCACGTAAACAGACGAGTCCTTTTTATCGACACCTTCGACAATCGTGTAAATGTTATCGGCTTCGACCTTGATCCTCTTCGTATCGATATCGACAACCGGAGCGGACTTGCTGAAGCATACTTCAATAGAATCAGAGCCTGCAACATCCTTACTCTTATCCTTATAGGACTTGGTAATAATCTGGCAGCCTTCCTTCAAGGTATCAAGACTAGACATGGGCTTGCCATCCTGTTTCCATTCGACAGTAATGACTTCCTGGTTCGTGTAAATCGTCTTGTTCTTCGGCTTGATATAAACAGAATCACCAGCTTCAACACGAGTAATCTCGACTTCAGACTTTTCAACAACGTTACCAACCTTAATGGTAATATCGGTGGTGTCAGAGAACTCGCCATCCGTCACATAGACCTTAATTACATAGGACTTTTCCTTTTCGTAGTCAAGATCACCCTTCAGAACAATGTCGCCATTCGTCTTGATTTCGAACTTATCGTTTTCGTCAATCGGATAGAACTTCAGTGTGCTGAATTCCTTGTTCTTGGTATCAGGATCCTTGGCTTCGATCGGGCCCTTCTTGGTTCCCGGCTTGGAATCTTCAGGGAACGTGAATTCCTGCGGATTAAGCGTCGGAGGTTCATTCAAGTCATTGACCTTGATGACAATTTCACTTTCAGAAGACATGCCATCAATATCTTTGACTTTCACCTTGATAGTGAACTTCTGCATTTTTTCATAGTCAATGTCAGCACCCTTAGCAACCTTGATTTCACCTTCCGGAGAAACAGTCACATACGGACTCTTTTCAGCAAGTTCAAAGATGAGAACGCCTTCGCCATCCGGATCTGTAGCCTCAAGCTGGCCGATAAGAACGCCTTCTTCAGCACCTTCATCAACATCGTATTCCTTGTTTGTGATCACCGGAATTTCAGGAGCATCCTTAAGCGTAATTACAATAGTCTTGCTCGTCTTAAGTTTCGGATATTTTTTCGAATCACGATCAGACAATGTCACATCTAATTCAAACACCTTACGTTTTGCGGTTTCATAGTCGAAATCACGCAAAGCCTTAAGCTTACCATCCGCTGTAATCGTAAACAAGTCCGTATCGCCCCCTACAGCGGCAAATACGTTATCCGTAAACACCTTAGAGGTATCGATATCATCTGGGTAGAGCTTTGCAAATGCAGTATTAGCCCCCTTGTTTTCATAAAGGACAAACTCAGTACTACCCGAAATAACCGGCATTTCGTTCACGTCAACAATCTTGATGATCTTCGTAACCTCGTCAGTCTCACCATCGTCATCCATTACAGAAACATTGACCTTGTGAGTGTGGGTAATGGTTTCGTAATTCAACCTGTCGCCATTTTTCACAATGAGGCAGAGCTGATACTTAGAATCAACCTTCTTGATCTTCGCATCAAACAGGCGGTCAGCATCCGTATTACCAGCATCCGTCACGTAAGGAACGAGTTTTTCCACTTGAGGTTTGTTATCTCGTACGTCTTCATCATGGACATCATAGCAAGCGATTTCGAATCCTGTCGGAGCATTATTATCAATCGTATTTTCCTCAACATCATAACCTTCCTCGCCATCATCTTCGATGATCGGCTTATCCGCATCATCCAGGAGATGAATGATAGCAAGGGTTGTAGCACTATAATTCTTGAAGCCTCTGGATTCACCGTTATCCGTAGCCGTCACCCAGACATAATAGTATTCCTTCTTTTCATAGTTCAGGGAGTTAGAAACGAGATAGATCTTACCGTCTTCAATCTTGAATGCATTGGCATCCTTAGAGCCCGTTTCATAATCAGAAAGGGAATATTTCAGCACACTCCAGGAATCTTCATCATCGGCGACAACAGAGCCGACAAATTCGCCCGCCTTCGCATTTTCATGAAGTTCAAACGTGTATTCTTTCTTTTTATACGTCGGAGCATCGTTCACATCATTAACCTTGATCTTGACATCGACACCATCAGCAAGCGTCGGGTCAACGGCATCGGTCACGACAAGATGGACAATGTATTCATCCTGGACTTCGTAGTTCAAAATGCTGTCCTTAGCCACCTTGATAACGCCATCGACATACGTAAACGCCTTGTAATCATCAGGAGCGATTTCTGATGCCGTGATAGAATACTTCGGAGATTTGCAAGTGGAGCTGAAGGAACCCTTGCAATCGTCATCCGTAGCAAGCACTTCGCCGACTTTAGCCCCCTTCAATGTGTTTTCGTCAATGGTAAGGACCGGAATATCCGTGAATACAGGCCCTTCATCCACATTTTCAACATTGACAGTTACAACAGCTTCCTTTTCGAATTCCTTATCCGTAACGACAACCTTGAAAGTATAGAGTTTCCTGGTTTCGTAATCGAACTTCGCGTTATTGATCGTAAAGATTTCGCCAGTACGTCCATCGATATCGAACAAGGCCGATTCTTCACCCTTAAGCGAGAAATACAATGTACCGAAGCTGGGATTATAGATATCAGGATCTTCAGCCTTTGCGATACCCAAAGAGGTGGACTTCGTTGTATTTTCACTAACCTTAAAGTTATAAGGCGGATTCTTAAATGCAGGTTCTTCATTCACGTCGATCACTCGGATCTTTGTATCCTGCGTTGTCTTATTTCCCTTAGTGTCTTCAACCGTCAATGTAACATTAAATACGGCATCACCTTCAGTCGCCTTATAAAGCTTTTCATAATCAAGGTCAGCAATCGTCTTGATCACAAACTTGCTCTTTAAGTTAGCATCGGTCTTACCCACCTGAACAACTTCAAAAAGCTCTGCAGCATCAAGCGCAGCTGTAGCGTCTTTATCCGTTATCGTAATTTTCAGTTTATCCTTATCGGCAGCATCCTCATCATAAACGACGATATTACCACCATCCAAAACCGTTCCGATATCGGCACGTTCTTCCACTTCATAAGGACTTGTCAGCACTTCGAACTTAGAAGGTCTATTCACATCCGTAACAAGGATGGTAATTGTTTTCGTTGTCGATTGCGGCGGATTTTCAGGATCCCGAGAACTATCCGTCACTCTAGCCACAAACATGTACTTATTCTGCTTTGTATAATTCAGCTCCTTGCCTGGAGCAACAGTAATTTTTCCCGTAAAAGCATCCACGTTAAACGGGAAATCCAAGCTTCCATTAACTTCGAGAACTTCATCCACCTTATAAGTCAACTTATTGAAGAGATAGGGATGATTACCATTCGGGCATGCAGATGCAGAAATTTTAGAGCAGAAATCCGGATCCGTAGCTTCAATGTATCCAATAGCACCATCCGCGTTCGTTTTTGTTTCAGGAACAGAAATCGCAGTGGAATTTGTAATCATTGGCGGTTCGTTAACATCCGTGACAACAATTTTTCTGTTAATCGTTATACGAATGAGATTATTGGTGGAATTATATCCTGAAGCAACAACAACAACCGTATAGGTATTATTCGGATAAAGAGACTCAAAGTCTAGCGCCGACTTAACAGTAATGATACCCAACTGGTCCTGAATATCAAACAGGTCCTTCGCACTAGCACTAGCATCTTGATCAACTTCATATGTAATATCACTCTTTATTTCTTTCAACTTTTGCTGGATTTCATCATCTTCAATTTTTTCAAGGACCTTAGAAAAGTCTTCAACGATTCCTTCACTACCTTCCTTAACCAAAGCTGAACCTTCTGTATCATATTCAATCGTTGGTTCTACAATGTCGAGAATCTTCACTGTAACTTCGACTTCCTTAGAAAAATCACCATCAGAAACAGTCACCTTGAATGTATATGTCGATTTTTCTGTTTCATAATCAAATTCATGATTAGAATACAATTCACCATTGTACCTGTTAACCGTAAATTTGCTGGCATCAGCAGTATTGGTCGTAGACATTACATATGTCAGATTGCTGAACGAAGGATTATAGATGTCAAGATCAGAAGCGGTAACACGAGCCACCTCCAAACAGTCACCAGGCTTTTTGTCAACAGTTTCAGCATAAGTCTTACAAACCGGGCTTCCAATCGGCAGGTGCTCCTGGAGACTGAAACTTCCACCCTGAGCCGTAAGCGTTTCATTGACATCTAAAACAGTAATCTTGGTCGAAGCAGAAACAGAATGGTTCGCCTTATCCGTTACAGTAATCTTTACAGGATACGTAGCATTACCTGTAGAAGCCTTATAGAGAGCTTCGTAATCGAGCAGGGACTGGTTCTTGACTTGAATAGCCACTTCTCTCTTACCGCCATTCGCCTTGACTTCAACAACTTCAAAGATATCTGCCAAAGTCTTGTTTTTCAACGTTGTCGTAGCAGCTGCGGCGCCCGTAATAGCACCGGACAATTCATACTTCAACACTTCAAGGCTTCCGCTAACTTTATCGTAATCTTCAACAACGAACGTTGGAGGTAACCTTGTTCCCTTGGGAGAATTTTCATTGACTTTATATTCTTTTTCCAAAACAAATTGCGGAGGCGGTTCATTCACATCCGTGAGGTCCACCGTAATTGTAGCCTCAGCAGATTTTTCACCATCCGTCACAGAGAACTTGAAAGTCCAGGTCGGCTTGGTTTCGAAATCAAGCTTGCTACCATCCGTAATGACGAGTTTAGCAGAACCATTATCAAACTTGAACGGAACGTCCGACGTTATGACGCTATAGGTCAAAGGATCACCATCAGGGTCATTTGCGGAAGTCACCTCACCGACAAATTCGCCACTCGGCCAGTCCTTACCTTCCGGATTTTTCTCAGGTTTTGTAAACTTTTCGTTTCCAACAGTCGGGGCATCGTTATCATTCTTAATATTAATCGTAATCTTAAACTTATCAGATGTTTCCGGATGCTTAGGAGCACTTTCTGTAGCAGCATCGTCCGTTACGGTTGCATAAACAACGTATTTGCTCTTTTTGTTGTAGTTCAATACGGCACCAGACTTTACCGTGATTGTCGCATTCTGATTGGACAACTTGCTAATATCAAATACCTTCTTGAATTCCGCATAGTCACCAGAAGTTTCATCCAATTTGTAAGTATAGGTATCCTTACTTCTTTCATTAGCCAAATCAGACGAAGAAACATCAGCCGTAGAAACATCATTTACAACAATCGGGCCGCCAGACACAAGGTGATCCAATTCACTCACAATGAAAGTAGCATCGGCAACAGTAGGCTTATCGTTTACGGCAGCGACATTAACCGTAGCCGTATATTCCTTAGAAGTGACATCGCCTGAGCCATCGCCAACAACTTTATACTTGAATTTTGCATAGCCGTTGCCATAATGGTTTTCTTCAGCACGATAAACCAACTTACCCAAATTAGCAACAGCAACCTTATAGCCAGAACTACCAACGGACGTAATCACCGAGCCATTGTATGACAAAGTTCCTTTATTCGGGAGACCGCTTATAATAACGCTTGCAAAATTTGAGGTGTGCTGGAATTTAAATTCACTTGCCGTAAATTTATAATCAGTATCTTCCTTAGCATTTACAACAAGTTCACTAGAAACTGTAGGCAGTTCATCGTTACTGACGATGAAAATCTTATAGCCCAAATTAGCTTCATAATCACTAGATAGTTCTGCGCCCTTGATGTTGTTGATCTGGAACCAAAGAGCTTCGTCTTTTTCGACATAGCCATCGATTAAAGGCTTGATATTGATGCCCGTGGCCTTGAGCTGACCAACAGGTATTTCGCCTTTTCCAACTTCACCCTTATTGCATATCGGGAATTTATGGGAAGCATCAGCGGTGCCAACATCGGCATAACCGGCATACGTATTTTGGACACCCTCACCATCCTTGTCAAATTCAAAGCAATAATCAAAAGTAACTTTTTCATCGGATTCTTTATCCAATACAATATCAAGAGTTTCCCACTTATCACTTTCCTTTATCTTCTTTGAATTGTTGTCTACAATAAGTTTCGCAGTGGGCCAAATACGCTTAAATGTAAAGTTTTTAGCATCAATTTCATTACCGATAACAATTTTATTTGCAATAAATTGACCAGAAATAATCATATTGCATTTCATAGTAAGCGTACCATTACTAACCAGGGTACCCATAATTTGAACGTTATCAATATTTTCGAAAGTAATGTCACCATCGACATATATCACCAAGTTGCCTTTATATTCCGAAGGAGCGAGATCCTTGCCAGCGACAGGATCACGGACCACAATTTCCGGATGTGTTTTCAAATTCAGGCTCTTAGTAAAGATACGTGCAATTTGCTTTTCAGGGATTGAAATAACGAGACGACTATCATTTTGGAAATCAATAGAGCTATAATACAAGTCACAAGTACCACCAGAGCATGCAGAACTTACATCAAGAAGCGTTCTTTTGTTAGAATTATTACCTACAGAGAGAGATCCACCCCATGTAACGCCACTCAAAGTCGGAACCTTAATGTTCGAGCGATAGTCCGGAATAATCGAAGGATCACATTGACCAGTCGATGCAGTCATGCTACAAGTCTGGACTCCATTACGGACTATAGCTCCATTTGAACCGCCCACACGAACAGGGCCTGTCAAAATTTCAAAATTCTGACCACTATTGGTAATGCTGCCACCAACAACAATAGGGCCATCAAGCCATCCGCCATCACCCACTGAAGAGAGATTCTTCACTGTACCTACAGCACCAAGCGTCAACAAATCGATGTCTGCAGGATAACTCATTGTAGATTTATCGAAATACTTTGGATCGTAAAAACCAGGGCGGTTACCCAATTCAATACCGTCGGTTCCCCAAAGCTTATACTGCGTCAGGTAGTTCCAGTTGTTTACATCCGAGCTTTCGCTACCAAACGTCAACGGAGAAATCGCGGTAGCAGCCATCGACGAAACAGTCCCTACCAATACCAAGGCGGCCACTTTAAGACTTGTTTTACCTAACCACATAATATTTTTATGCTCCTTTTGCTACGGCAATTATCCTCACACAAATTTGCCACAGTTTTCCATGCCCCAAACATCCATGTTATATCTTATACTAAAGAAATATAGTAACGACCTTATTTAATGCAATAGAAAATTTTAAAAAAAAGTAAGAAAAAAGTACCATTTTTACTGTTTTTTCAAAAGATCCGCAACAGGTCTGCATCATATGTATTATATGCAGCCGAAAGACAGAAAAAAGGGCGGAACCGAAGTTCCACCCTACAGCTTATCAACAAGCGATTCACCTACTTATTCACGGGACGTCTGTAGCCGAACGGTCTCAAAAGTTCATCGCTCGTCTTGATGACAGCGTTCTTTTTCTTGCTAGCCTGGTCGTCGCTAAGCGGCGGCAAGTCGCAACGGAGCTTGGAACTCATCCTGACCTCAGTCTTGAAGAGATAAGCCCCAGTACCATAGAGACGTCCCTTTTTCGTCCTGATGTCGCCATTCTTGTCAGGCTTCATCTCGAAGTAGAACTTCAAAAGCCCACCATCATTCACGTAATCAGGATCATCCAGATCGTAGTCGAAGCTGAAGTAGTCCGCAAACGCACCCGTATTTGTATAGACCCAGATTTTCACCTTGAGCTTGGTCGAATAAAGATTCATATGGCTGTAATCCGTAGACTTCATGGCCTTTTTGAAGTCGTCCGTGCAGTACTTGTTCACATAGTCTTCCACAGGGATCTTCTTTCCGTTAGCGGCGTCCACACCTTCCAATGCGATCATTCCGCCTGCACTCATGATGTCGTCCAGCGTTGCCAGTCCGCCCACAGCATTGACAACCGGCACACGAGCATCAACCATCAATGTCGGTCCGAGGTGTCCGCCTTCAGAATTTTCATAGGGTTCCTTGCCAGATCCATCCTTGGCTTTACCATGGATACCAGCGATAATTTCGGTCTCCTTGCCAGTTTTTTGGTCAACAAATGTCACACTGTAATCCTGATTGTCCTTAGGAGGATTATCCTTGTAGTACTTTTCAACAGAATCGCGGTCAACCGTAGTCACCGGCTTTTCCACGTCAATGTCTATTTCCCTCGCCTTCTTCACCATGACATGCACAGAATCGCGAGATTCGTTGCCAGCCTTATCACGGAACACGCGAACAATTGTATTCACGCCATTTTCAAGCCCCTGGACTTTCAAGGTATCCTGTTCTTCGCCATTGACAGTCCACTTGACAACCGTGAAATTCGCATTAAGAACGGCATCTTCATACGGAGATTCAATCTTTACAACAGGTCCTTTCTGGTCCAGCACGACAAAAATATCTTTCCTGGATGAGTTGCCAAAGATGTTCACATAGGTATACCCAACATTGTAACCAATGTTACCTTCGTTGTTCTTTGCAATCTTGCCCTTTTCATCCAAGAAATAGGAGACATCTACAGTGTTGCCGCTCTTGTCCTTGTACGTGTAAGACACTTTGTACGACCCCGTAACGTCATCGCCATCAGCAGAAAGCACAGACTCGCTATCGGTAAGTCCAGTATTGAGAGTCACGCGTTCACCCGTAGAAGCATCGGCGAAGTACGAAAGCGTAACATCCTTGCCTCCGATGTTAACAGTGTAAGAGACTTCAATAACGGCAATATCCTTCTTTTTGCCCGAAGAGGTAATCACAGAACGCTTAACGTCCTTACCCTTGCTGTCCGTGTAGTAGGTCACCGTCACCTTGACGCCATTGACTTCTTCGGTGTAGGAGTTCTTCGTATAGGAACCATTTTCAGGAATCGTCGTTATTCCAGAAGCAGGATCCTTCTTACGAGTGACTTTACTATCGGCAATCGACTTGATATTCTTGAATTCCTTCGACGATACGGCAACCGTATCAAGTTCCAGCTTCACGGTAAACGACTTGGAAACATTGGATGCGGAATCCTTGACCGTCACCTTGATATCGTTCTTTTTGTCGTTCACATAAATGGCACTATCGTTCTTTGTCGCTTTTTCAACAACGGTGTAAATGTTTTCTGCTTTAACATCTTCACCACTTGCAGAAACAGTCACAATCGGAGCTGCCGTGCTATAAACGATCACTACCGTAGCAGAACCCGGAGCATTCTTAGTCGGATCCTTATACGTCTTGGTAATCGGATTTACACCCAGATGGAGCGTATCGCGGCTAGAACGCGGCTTTCCATCGGCAGTCCATTCAATATCGACGACCGGCACATTCACATAAACAGTATCCGGCTTGAGATAAACCGAGTCCTTCGTTTCAACACGAGTTATAACGACTTCAGACTTTTCGTAGACATCCTTCACCTTGACCACAACCTTCTTGGTCGATGTCAAAGTTTTATCGTCCTTATCGGTTACGCGAACCGTAATCACATATACAGAATCCGATTCATAGTCAACAGGCTTCAGGAGAACGGCATCGCCATTAGATCTAATAAAGATGACATCACTCTTGTCTGTATTTTCATAAATGTTGTTACGGAAATCCGGGTTCTTAGTATCAGGATCGTCCTTATCCGTCTTGACTGAACCGAACGGTTCCTTAATGACCTGATCTTCGTACACATAAATCGTATCGACTGTAACAGACGGAGCTTCGTTCACGTCGATTATGCGGATCGTCACGGTCGTATCCGAGGAACCGCCATCAGCATCCTTGACGCGAACATCAAGAGCATAGGACTCATTCTTTTCGTAATCCAGCGCAGAGGCAACAGAAATCACTCCAGTCTCAGGATTAAGCTTAAACTCCTTGGTCGCAGAAACTTCCTTGCCTTTTTCGAGAATGTAGAACGTATACTTTCCAGAGCCATCAAGATCATCGGGGTCGATGGCTTCAAGAGGCTTCTTTAATTCCGTTCCAACAGCTGCATCTTCAGGAATTTCAAACACGACTTCCTTCAGATACGGATCTTCGTTGGCATTGAGAAGTTCAACAGTGACAATTCCAGAATCAATAAGGCTCTTGTCCGAAGCATCGTAAATACGGATCTTCAGGTCATATTTTTTCTGTTCCGTTTCGTAGTCGAACTTGCGTGTCGTCGTGAGAATGCCTTTTACCGGATCCAGATAGAAGCCATTGACATCGCCAACAAGCTCGAACCTGTTGTTGCGGAACTTCACCACCTTGTCATAATCATCAAAAAGAAGCGTATCGATGACGTACCCCTTAGCATTTTCCGGGAACGTGAGCGTCTTCGTCGGTTCAACAAAGATCGGCCTTTCATTAACATCGATCAGGTTGACAACGACTTCAGCGGTATCATACTGGGCCGTCTGATCAACGATGTCTGCCTTATCCGTAGCCACCACCTTCATCTTATATTCATTCTTCTTTTCGTAATCCAGGATTGCATTTTCGGCAACGGTAATCACACCAGTCTTTGGATCGATTACAAACAATTTGGATTCATCCAGGAGACTGTAGGTAATCGAAGCTCCAGCCTGCGTTGTTGTCGCAATGATCGGAGATTTCATCTTGACCTTGGTCCCTGCCGGAGAATTTTCTTCGACAGTTCCGTTGTAAGCGCGAGCATCAAACTCCGGACCATCCTTAACATCAGTCACGACAATTTTAAAGACCATTTCATCGTAAAGGTCAGGATAAATCAATTCTCCCTCGGAATTACGAGAGCCATCGTGGACTTGCAACGTGAGTTTATATTCATTCTTTACTTCATAATCGAGAACCACGCCTCTCTTCGTCTGGACAATGCCATCCTGCGTTACCGTAAAGATGTCCGTATCACCACCCACAGCGATAACTTCATCAAACATCGTAAACAGGCCATTTGTATTATACTTGTCCAGATCAGCAAACTTAACCGTATCCGTAGCACTCGTTTTATTTTCGGCAATGCGGATTACATCGGTAAAGGTAAAGTACGGTTTTTCATTGACATCCTGAATGCTTACCTTGAATGTAAAATCATCGCAAAGCAAGACATTATAGGAAGTCGCCTTGGCATCGCAAATTTCAACCTTGATGTCGTAAGGTTCCTTCGTCGGATCGTCCTTTTTCAGCTCATACCAAGCTTCGTAATCAAACGGATCGACGCCATCCTTCATGGTAACAACGCCAGTCGTCTGATTGATATCGAACAAATCCTTTGCAGTACCGCCTACAATACGGAATCGGAAAACATCGCCTTCGTCATCGACAGCGCGGATAGTTCCAGCTATTGCTTTTGTAGCATTTTCAGGAACGGCAAGGTTTGTTTTCTCAGGATTGATAAAGTGCGGTCTACGATTATTAGAATCGATAAGCTTAATCAAGAGACCGCCATCGAATCTATTACCAGAAATAGTCGCACCATTCAAGTTGATAATTCTGAACAACATGAATTCATCATCTTCTACGGTTTGATCATCGACAACTTTTATAAAAGCCGACAGAGAATTAACAGTCGGTTTACGATTGCCTTTCTTGATCACAAGCGTTCTCGTCTTACCTTCTGCACAGAACGGCATAAAGTGAATGTCGCTTTCGTCAGTCGGGTTCTCACCTAAATCTTCACGCTTGGCAAATTCTTTAGAAATGCGACCTTTATAGGCTGCATACTTCGTATCCGCACCTTCAATTTCGTCAAAGAACGAGAAACAATATTCAATGGAAACGTCGGTATGGGCAGTGTCCGTCAGGTAGAACTGCATGTTATACCACTTGTAATTATCTTCCTTAAAGCCATTGCTGTAGAAAATATCAGGCTTAACTTCGATAGCGTTGAACGGAACGTAATGGAACTTTCCATTAAACTTTGCACCAAACGAAAGATTCTTGCCGGCAATAAGCTGTCCAGCAATATTCATGTGATCCTGAATGGAAAAATCACCCGCCGTCATGTATGTTCCCTGCAAATCAGTAGCTCCGTCCGATTGCATTTGGGGCCATAAAATATCAGCAGGAGTATAGAACAAAAGATTTCCGGCGTATTCGTCATCAGAAACGATTTTCAAATTCTCTTCAGTAATTTCTTTATACTCGTCGCCATCTTTGAATTTCCATGCATTATCCACCCACTCTACATCATCATTAACATAAGCGACCAGTATTCTAGCATCACTAGCCGATCCTTGAATATTGACACCTTTTTGCGAGAATATTCTTGTTAAACGACCTGTTTTAGGGTATTCGCACTCACCACTTCCGCTTACCAAAGTTGCATCACAGTTCTGCTTTTCCGAAGGCATCACGATATAGATCGTTTTTCCATGATTTTGAAGGAAAATATTCTCAACAAACTTATCATACCAGAAATGTTCATTTTCAAGGTCATTTAAAGTAACAGGAGGAATATGAACATATTCTATCTGAGTATCACCCCCATCAAGGCTTATAGCCGATTCCCACACGATACCATCATCGTTGAGCAACGGCACGGTAAGATTGACTTCCGGTCTTGGGACATCATCTGGGCAATTTTCAAAAGGACCATCCAACTTGATCCTTGCGATTTCTTCAGCTGTAAACACTGAGGGATCAGCCCAGTCCGCATAGATTTGCCCCCCATTGTTGTGAATAACTTCAACATATTGACTAAGGACATTAATATAATCGTCACGTTTTTCTGTTAAATTTGGGATATCAAACTCAATTTTGCCTTCAAAGCAATAAATTCCTTCGTACGACTGGTCTCTGCCATTATTCCAGTTATCCGGAAGTTTAAGATCTTTTGCGTAAACAGGACCTTTGATAAACTTATCATGCTCCGTATTGCCGGCTTGAAAATTCAGATTCTGCGCAGAAACGATCGGCCCGCCAAGCGTATGGGAATGTTCCTTAAACCAGATATCGCCATTCGCAGTTCCGGTGTAGCCACTTGGTTCTTCAATCTTAAATTCTTCTTTTGTAGAAAACGATTCCGTTCCCCAGAGCTTATACTTCATAAGCTCGTTCCAGAGCTTCTGGTTTTCCGCTTCAGTTGTCGCCCCTTGAAAGTAAAGCGGTTCCAACTTGATGATATCACGTTCAACAGCCGGTTCATCTTCAGCCGAAACTGGCACTGCCAGACCCATCGCGGCCACAACCGTACTCAAAAATGTTCTCAAATTCAAATTTCCTTTTTTCATAACAGACCCCCAAAAGATCTATATCCTCAAACACCTCTTACTGAATATAGTAACAAAATTTTAACAGTAAAACATTAGTTACGAAGAAAAGTACAAAAAATGGGGTATTTTCGACCACTTTTTCGAAAGGACTTCATGGGGGCGTATTATATGGTACATTTTGTTTCACAAAGCGAGTCCCCCTTGCAAAAAACGTTGTTTGTTTCTATATTTCAGAGTCCTAGGCCCTGCGCAATGATTATTTGCGGGCAACTCGCCAGGGCGAAAGCAGCAACGGACTTGCGGATCTTTATGTGCTCAGGTAGCCTAGGACTTTTTCGCCCGTCAAGGGCGTTTTTTATTTAAAGAAAGTCACTGGATTGGGCTAAAGCCCCAACTCTTTGACTCGGTTATGACAAAGCAAACTTTGTCGCAACACTCGCCTGCTGAGTTGCCTTCGCTATGCACAGCCTTACAACCTATAACTTAAGAGCCTATCTATGATTCTTTGGACGATTCGACATACCAAGCCATACAACCCAAAAGACGTTTGCTACGGGAGACTGGACTTTGACGTCTCCCCCACTTTTGAAGAAGAATCCGACAAGGCGCTCAAAGCGCTCGTAGAATCTGGGGCGAAGCCAACTCGTTTGTTCTCAAGCCCGCTAATCCGCTGTACCAAATTTGCCGACAAGGCTTCTAAAATGCTAGGACTGCCCGTCGAAAAAGAGCCAGCCATAATCGAACTTAACTTCGGTACTTGGGAAGGGCAAAAGCTCACGGCTGTCCCACGCTCAGAAATGCACGCCTGGACAAGCGACCTCCGCGGATACCGATTCCCCGAAGGCGAAAACTTTTATGACATTGATAAACGTGCAGGAAAATTCCTGGACACACTCCCAGACGATGGGGAGTTCCTGTGCATCACACACGCAGGCGTGATCGCATCGCTACAACATTCCCGCTGTGGACTGCCAGACGAAGTCTTTGTTGAAGGGATGTTCACCTATGCAATGGTGACCCGTTTTGAATTTATGCGCAACGAAGACGGTATGTACCACGGAACGTTTACAAAAATTCATGACGGCATACAAATGCCCGCACTCAAGATGGAAAGCGCATAAGCAAGATTTAACTGGATCCTTCCGCTTTCAGCGTCAGGATGACGAGAGGCGTCTTTAAAAATCGAGGGTCATGACGGCCTGGGCGCCACCTTCTAAATTCGGAAGAAGGGCCATATGCAAGGGGCTGTCGAAATCACTTAAAAGCGCATCAACGGCGGCATCGGCAATGGAGTACAAATAAATAAGGACTCCGCCCCAGATGTACGTATTACGATTCTTACGATAGTACGTTACACGCTCTTTGATGCGATCGTATTCTTTAGAATTCGGATCTTCCTTTTCGATCAAATGCTTACGATCCAAATAATAATTAACCATGTTCTGGGATGTGGAAACACTAGCCACTGCACCGAGTATGCCCATATAAACTAAACCAGCCTTGCCAAAGTCACGATTGAAAATCTGTCCGCCACCAGGCAAGAGCGCCCACAGAAGAGCTGTTTTCATATCACGATATTCGGTGCTTCGATGGTTGTTGTTGTACCAAATTCCAAAGGTATCAAACATTCCGTAGAGATGAACGCCGATAAGCCAGGCAACTTCAGCCTTTCGCACGTCTTCCTGTTCCATCTTCTTATCACTCTGTGCACGTACGCGGTCAAGAAATTCCAAGCGCTTGCTGTGGTAAAATTCCACGCTATCGCGAGGAGCATTCATAAGCTTTGACGTAAAATAAAGAACGGAATCCTGGAAAGGGCGCGCGCGGTCAAGCAGACGATCACGCTGGTAGCCTCTGTTAAAAAAGACATCGTAAATCAACAAACCTTCAATACCCGTCAAGAAACCACCACGGACATAATGTTCCGTATAATACTGGCCGCCACCAGGAAGAAGGCTAAAAAGCATTGCGTATTTAAGAGAATTCCGCTTTGTAGGGATGTCCCATTCATTAACGGGAAGCGTATCAATCGCTTCAATGCCTGTTTTACCTTTCAAAAGCGGAGATGATGATACCTCAAAATTTTCATCGGCAGGGGCTTCCGCCTCCCCTTCATCTTCGTCATCTTCAACATCTGCTACAGAAATTTCGCCTTCATTTTGCACCGAAGCCGAAACGCTCCCCTGAACCGAGTCAGGCGAGGCAACGGGCACCGTCTGTGCAAAAGCTAACGCACAGAGCGCAAAAAGTGCGATTATCGAGGATTTCAGAGTCATCGAGGGCGAATATAGAAAAAGAATCATACAAAGTCGCAACAGGGCGTTCAAAGTTATTTAATTTTTTCACGTTATTTTTTCAAGTTTTTCAAAAATGTCTGTTTTTGACATTCAATGTTTTTAACTTATGGGTGTAATGATGAACGAAGCAATCAATATCGAACACGAAATTCACGAACTAGCCATGAAGATCAAGGAAGAACTGATCAAGCGCGGTGAGATGATGGCAACGGCGGAATCCTGCACAGGCGGGCTTATCGCCTCAAGCATCGTCAACGAGCCTGGTTCCTCTGCGATTTTGAAGGGTGGAATCGTCGCCTACCAGAACGAAGTCAAACACGAAATACTTGGCGTCAGCGATGAGATCCTCGAAAAATACGGGGCTGTCAGCGAACAGACCGTAAAAGCCATGGCCGAAGGCGCCCGCCAAAAATTCCACTGCGAATGGGCGGTCGCCACATCGGGAATTGCAGGCCCTACCGGTGCAGAACCGGGAAAACCTGTCGGAACCGTATGGATGTGTGTCGCCAATAGTTTGCAAAATGAAGCTTTTTGCGAAATTTTTGCAGGAAACAGGGAACAAATCCGTGAAAAAAGCGTGTATAAGATAATGAGCAAGCTCCTTTTTTTGTTAAATAACCAAAAAAGCACTTGCACAAAAGTTCACTAATTAGTATATTAACAGCAAAAAGATAAAAAACGGAGTCAAAAATGGCCAAGAAAACAACAACACCCACCAGCAACCTTTCCAGCGAAAAAGCAAAAGCAGTCGAAGCGGCAATCGCCCAAATCGAAAAGAATTACGGTAAAGGTTCCATCATGGCCCTCGGTCAGCAACCCGTCGAGGATATCCCGGTCATCCCGACAGGCTGCATCCAGCTCGACATGGCACTCGGCGTAGGCGGGTTCCCCCGCGGGCGCATTATCGAAATTTACGGACCGGAATCTTCCGGTAAAACAACACTCGCATTGCACGCAATTGCCGAAGCCCAGAAACTTGGCGGCGTTGCAGCATTCATCGACGCTGAACACGCTTTTGACGCCGTTTACGCCCGCAAGCTCGGCGTCGATATCGAATCGCTCCTCGTGTCCCAGCCGGACACCGGCGAACAGGCTTTGGACATCGCCGAAACGCTCGTCCGTTCTGGCGCTATTGACATCATTGTCGTGGACTCCGTGGCAGCACTTGTACCGCAGGCCGAAATCAACGGCGAAATGGGCGACAACCACGTGGGCCTCCAGGCCCGCCTCATGTCCCAGGCACTCCGCAAGCTCACCGGCATACTCTCCAAGTCAAACACCTGCATGCTCTTCATCAACCAGCTCCGTATGAAGATCGGCGTGATGTTTGGCAACCCGGAAACAACCACCGGCGGTAACGCGCTCAAGTTCTACGCCACGCAGCGTATCGACATCCGCCGCATCGCCGCCATCAAGAACGGCGAAGAAGTCATCGGTAACCGTACCCGCGTGAAAATCGTAAAGAACAAGGTCGCCGCCCCGTTCACCCAGTGCGAATTCGACATCCTCTACGGCGTGGGCATTTCCCGTGAAGCATCCATCCTCGACCTCGCCTGCGAACTCGACATCATCCAGAAGAGCGGCTCCTGGTTCAGCTACAACAACGAACGCATCGGCCAGGGCCGTGAAAACACCCGCCTCTTCTTGAAGGACAACGTAGACCTCTGCAACGAGATTGAACAGAAGATTCGCGAAAGCATGAAGGACGTGGAACTCTTCAAGCTCGGTGAAAACGACGCCGTTGACCTCGGTGACGACGGTGAAGGCGAAGCCAGCATACAAGAAGACGCTTAAGGAGATCCCCACTCTGTGGCGGGCATGACAATCCATTGTCCGCACGTTAAATGGCGGGCATGACAATCCATTGTCCGCACGTTAAATGGCGGGCATGATAATTCGTCCCGGCACTGAGGCCGGGGTGATAAGCGCAAACATTTTCTTCCTGAAAAAACATAAACCTCGGCCTTTCCTTTAGCCATTGGGATGGGCTGGGGTTTTCTTTTTTATACAAGTTTACACAACTTTAACTTTATGTATTAACTAAACGCTCCTAAAATTATCTATTTTAATTTTATGTTTCTAATCACAAAAAAAACAGTTATCGCCATCAGTTTTTTAACGTCTGCACTGATGGCCAATACCAGTACGCAAAAAATTTGCCCTCGCCTTTTAACGAACTCATCCATGATCGTGAACATCGAGGGAAAATTCATCAACGAAGAACGTAACAAAACGAGAGCGTCCATCGAATGGAGACACCATAGCGATGCTCTTGACACCTTTTTTGTGAACTTGAACGACAGCCCGTCGTTCACTTACATTACCGCAGGCAAATACCGTTATATGGAATTCAAGGAGGGGAAGGTCAAAAGACAGCTTGGACTACACCACCTTAGAGACAACATCGGAAAAACGCCTTTAAAACTAGACGACCTGGAGCTTTTAGCAAACGGTTATTTCAAATGCCCGGACACAACAAAGCAAGAACCTAATGTAAACGTGCTTTCAACAGCAGCATCCAATACCTGGTGGAGCATTGTCGTCGATTCACTTCCCAATCCAGAAAAAATGGTCATGCGGGGAGCAACAAAAAAGCCCCGCTACTTCTCCTTAGCCAACTGGAAATCCTACGCTGGAGAACTCCTCCCTACACTCGCAAGCGTTTCAAGCGAAGACTACAGCGGAAGCCTTTGGATTCGTTCCGCATATCCGTCGCAGGCACTTGAAACGGACCCGCTACAGAAGCCCGTCAAGCCAAAAATTCTTTTACCGGTGCCAAAATTATTTGGGAAAATTGCCATGGAAGGGGAAAGAAAAATACCCCTTATACTCAAGCTGAACAAGCAGCTGCTGAGCGAATGATCCGTTATAGAAACGCTTTTTGTCGCGACTCCACAAGCCTGCCTTAACAATAAAGCTGCGAAGGCCTTCCTTCCATGAAATATGGGTTCCAAGAAGGCACATTCTATAACTTAAAGATTCCTTCTTGACGCTCCCACCACTACGCAATATTCCAGTTTTCAAATACGATCCGTCATATACAACTGCAATATTGTTATTGATCGGAAAGCGTCCAAAGCTTTCTAATTCAACAATATAATCGCGGCTAAACACGGGAATATTGCGCTTGTAGTCGTAACTCTTGCCATCAAAGTCCGTGCTGATATCAGAAAGAACGTAATGAGCAACAACACCTATGATGCTGCCTCGCGAAAAGGTGTAGCTCAGATTGATGCTCATATCGAACAACTGCGCGTAATCAAATTCCGCAGTATCTGACTTTCCGACATTGTCGAAGATATAATCGGAATTCCAGGTTTCCGCAATGCGGCCATTCCCCTTCACATCAGCATTCACCATTTCCAAGTTGGATTTGAAATAAAAGTAGCTTTCATAAATAAAATTGAATTCGACTTGCGGATTCACCTTAAACGGTCGAAGTCCAAGCCCGGCGCGGTAGCCACCATAAAATGGAGAAACCTCAACAGAAGCATCCATCTTGAGGTACGCCGAAGCTAAACCAAGCGGGGTCCCGTAATTCATTTCCCCAAGAGGTTCCAGCCAAGTGTAACGAACGCCCAAATTCATCTGAGGCACCCATTGCCCCCAAACCAGCGGAGTATTCACCATGCCGCCCCATGAAAGGTTCGGACCATAACGAAGACCAACCAAATTAGATTGGTCAACCCCCATCGCGGCGATGCTCAAGGACGCGCAAACGGCAATATTAAGTAAAATAATTTTAAACAAGGCTTTAATCTTATTCATTTCAGTGTAAAATCTAAAAATTATTTAGCTACTCGCGCAATAAATTCTTATTTTGTGGTCATTGAATACAAGGAGATCCAATGAAATTTTCCCATCTGTGCATACTATCCCTTGGTGCACTCATGCTCTTTGGATGTACAAACAACAAGTATTCCTCTCCCGTGCTGATTGAACGCGGCGTTGGCCAGAACGAATACGAACGTGAGTACTTCATTTCCAAGGAAAGCATGGGCATCGACAAGCACTTGCAGAACACCTTCAAGCAAGGCTATATCGAAGAGGGCATGACGACCGACATGGTCAACCTCCTGTGGGGACCTCCCGACCACGAAACTGCCGACGGCAAGGTTTGGGAATACTTCACTCGTGAAGGCAAGCTCATCACCCGCCTGTTCTGGAAGGCTCCGGAACAAGCTCGTCTGAAAGGCTACGAAGCAGAACTCGTCCTCGACAAGATCGAAGGCGACCGCTATGGTGGATCTCCTCCGCCGTCTTCTAGCCGTTCGAGCAACTACGAACACTAGTTGGTCGCTTCGCGACAGTTAAGAGTTTTGAGTTACTAGTTACTGAGGCTACTTCGTCGTAGTTCTGAGTCCTAAGTTACTAGATTGCATAAAACAAGATGCTTCTTGCCTATTAAATCTTCTAGTAACTCTTAACTAGTATCTAGTAACTAAGTTCTAGTAACTTCTAACTATTAACTAGAAACTAATAACTGCTCCCCTTGGTTTAACCGCCGAGGGACTTTTTTTATATGCCCGGTTTAAAATTGGCACTGTATCCGTCCCCCTTACGGGTTCAGGATGACAATTCATATTGCAGGGATGACGAATCCCCTAAAAATTTTCTACATTTACGCGCGTTAAATTTTAAACCTCTCAAGGAGTTAATTATGCGTCAGTATATCATTGCTGGTAACTGGAAGATGAACAAGACCGTTAGCGAATCCGTTCAGCTCGCTAAGGATATCGTGGAAGCCGTCAAGGACGTGAAGAAGACCGAAGTCGTTATCGCTCCGACCTACCTCGCCGCTGCTAAGGTTGCAGACGTCATCAAGGGCACGAACGTGAAGCTCGCTATCCAGGACATCCACTGGAAGGACCAGGGCGCATACACGGGTAAGGTTTCCATTGACATGGTCAAGGAAATCGGTGCTGAATACGTGATCATCGGTCACTCCGAACAGCGTCAGTACTTCCACGAAACGGAAGAAACCGTGAACCTCAAGGTCAAGAAGACTCTCGAAGCTGGCCTCAAGCCGATCATCTGCATCGGTGAAACTCTCGACCAGCGCAACGGCGGCATCCTCAAGGAAGTTCTCGGCCTCCAGGTCAAGGGCGCTTTCAAGGACGTTTCTGCTGAAGACGCAGCAAAGTGCGTTCTCGCATACGAACCGGTTTGGGCAATCGGTACTGGCGTTACCGCTACCGACGAACAGGCTGAAGAAACTCAGGCTTATGTCCGCTCCGTTGTTAAGGAAATCTACGGCGAAGCTGTTGCAGAAGGCATGCGCATCCAGTACGGTGGCTCCATGAAGGGTGCAAACGCTGCTGGCCTCCTCGCTCAGAAGGATATCGACGGCGGTCTCATTGGTGGTGCAGGCCTCAAGGCTAACACCTTCAAGGAAATCATCGACGCCGCTGAAGCCAAGTAACTTTTAACGAAAGGAACGTCACAAATGACAACTCTCTTTTGGGTATTGATCGTCCTCCACGTGTTTCTCTGCTTTTTCCTTGCTCTCCTCGTCCTCGTTCAGAACGACAAGATGGGCGGTTTGGCAGGTCTCGGTGGCATGACTTCGCAATCTGCATTTTCTACCGCCGGCGCAGCGACCTTCATCCAGAAGTTGACCCGTGTCGTTGCTGTGATTTTCTTCATCGTGGTTTTCGCTCTCGGCCTCATCACGGCTAAGCAGGATCAAGTTGTGGAAGAATCCACCATGCAGAAGGCTACTCGCGAAAACGCTTCCGAACAGGCTGTTCCGGAAGTTCCGGCTCTCCCGGCAACTTTCAACGCTCCGGCTGAAGCTGCTCCTACAGCACCGGCTGCCGCTGAAGTGAAGGCAGAAGCTGCTCCGGCAGCTGTTGCTCCTGCCGCTCCGGCACCTGCCGCTGAAGCTGCACCGGCCGCTCCGGCTGAAGCTCCGAAGGCAAAGAAAGGCAAGAAGAAAGCCGCGAAGTAAAAGTTTCGATTGACTTGATTTCAAGTCGGTCAAACCGCATTCAGAAGTCCGCCCTTGTCGGGGCGGATTTCTTTTTTTGCATTTTAAGCAATTCTATATAAATTAATCAAACAACTTTTAAACCATATCATGATAGGGATAGGCGCCCATTTGCGGTAAGGGTTGCTATTTTTTAGCCTGTAGTCATTGGTCTATGGTCATTAGTCAATGGTTATTAGTTTACAGTTAGAATGTTAGATACTAGACAAGCACAAACTATTGACTAAGGACTAGCTACTATTTTAGAGGTTTTTATGCAGAACACACTCGTTTCTCCGGTTGGAATTTTGGGTTTTGGCGTTGAGGGCCAGAGCACGTTGCGTTACCTTTTCCGCGAAGGTGTCAAGGACATTGTCGTAATGGACAAGAACCCGGTGACACTCCCGGATGCACCCGCAGGCGTGAACGTCAAGGTTTGCAGTGGTGAAAACTATTTGGACGGACTCAAGGATTGCGTGACGGTTGTGCGTTCGGCAGGCGTTTATCCAATGAGCAAGGAACTGTTCCAGTTCCAGATGAACGGCGGGCTCATGACGAGCCAGATCCAGCTGTTTTTAGAACAAACTCAATCTAAAGCAACTGTGGGTGTCACGGGGACTCTCGGCAAGGGTTCTACCGTGAGCATGATTTCGCATATTTTAGACAAGTGCGGCAAGGCAAACGCCATTGGAGGAAACTTCGGCGTACCGGCTCTGGACTTACTCGAAGACGAGACTCCGGACCGCATCAGCATCTTGGAACTTTCAAGCTTCCAGCTTATGACTTTATCTGTATCACCGGATGTAGGCGTCGTACTGCGAGTTTCGACGGAACATCTGGACTGGCACAAGAGCGTTGAAGAATACCGCGATGCAAAGGCAAATCTCGTGCGTTGGCAAAAGCGTGAAGGCACCTGCGTTTATCTGAAAGACGCAGAACCGACAGCAAAGATTGCATCGGAAAGCCCGGCCAAGACAAAGTACTCCGTAAGCCTCGCCGATGGCGCAAGCAATGGTGACGGTGATGCAGTAATTGACGGAGCTACGCTTACGATTGACGGAGTGACTTTGTATCTCGCCGATTGTAAGGTGCGAGGCATCTACCAGCTCGAAAACATGGCTGCAGCAACGCTCGCCTGCAAAGCTTTGGGCGTTAAAGTCGCCGACGCGTTCGAAGCGCTCAAGAGCTACGAGACACTCCCCTTCCGCATGGAATTCAAGGGCGAAAAGCGCGGTATCGAATTCTACAACGACAGCTACGCCACACGTCCGGACGCAACGATTGCAGCGACAGGCAGCATGAAGCGCCCGTTCGCGTTGATTCTTGGCGGTTCGGAAAAAAACGCCGACTTCACGGAACTTTCGAACATCTTGGTGAAAGAACGCCCGAATCTGAAGCGCGTAGCGCTGATTGGCGCAACCGCAGAACGCATGCTCGCCGACTTGAAAAAGGCTGGCGTAGATGAAGCAGGAATCAAGACCGCCATCTTCCCCACGCTCGAAGATGCTTTTGCTGATAGCTTGAATATCGGAGAAGGCGGAACGGTCATTATGAGTCCCGCATGTGCAAGCTTTGGGCTGTTCAAGAACTACAAAGTTCGCGGACAAGTGTTTGACAAGCTCGTGGAAAACTACGGCTAAGCCGCAGTTTTAGTTACTAGTTAATAGTTAGAAGTTACTAGAGATTGCAATAAAACATTTCTAGTAACTCAGAACTAGTAACTGCGAAAAAATTAAAAATTTTTTCGCCCTCCCCCCTTTACAAGATCAAACATTTAAACTAAATTTGTGCCGTTCCGCTAAGGACCACGCGGTCGTGGTGGAATTGGTAGACACGCTAGCTTGAGGTGCTAGTGGGAGCGATCTCATGACAGTTCAAGTCTGTCCGACCGCAGAAAAAGACCCGATGAAAATCGGGTCTTTTTTATTTAGTTTAAAACGCAACTAAAAATGCGTACGCCGACCCCGGAATAAATCCGGGGTGACATCGTCAAAAAAATTCAATTATTTTTGCAACAAGAGTTTCCAAAATCAAAAAATTATACTATCTTTGTGTTCGTTCCGCTAAGGA
>Ga0310695_10003573_pt1 | contig 30250 bp, 21 predicted proteins | sample RumenRJG_04DNA_FD_203882 | JGI IMG/M metagenome (GOLD analysis project Ga0310695, IMG submission 203882) | Bovine rumen microbial communities from Lethbridge, Alberta, Canada - RJG_04 (v2) (version 2) | ecosystem: Host-associated > Mammals > Digestive system > Stomach > Rumen | place: Canada...
CATCCAACGTTTTGCGCCAGCGCTTCAGCTGTGGGAAATAGGTTTTCATCATGCCGATATATTCCTCTTTGGTGATGGGGTTCTCCAACCCCTCGTTGACAGCGCCAACAAACTGGGCACAATGCTCTATCATCTCTTCCATCGTGCAGTCCTGCAAGAATTTTCCATCCTTGTAGCAGTACATGCAATAATCTTCGTTCTTTGTGCCGTCGGCGTTGGTGCCGAGAACTTCTTCGGTTAGCGGCATGCCGCAACTCTGACAAAATCTCTGATTTTTATTCATATTTTAATACTTTTGATTTTAATGCTAAAGTACTTTCTTTACGCCAGGAATCATCCGCAGCAGCCAGGTAAACACGAATGACGCGATGGTGATGGCGATACTTTCAGATTGTCCAGATATAAAAGCCGTCTCATTCTTTGTTTTTAATTTCCAGTCTCAAAACTCTAATCGGTCTGTTCTCACCTTGGTACTGCTTTTCATCGATACAGGTTTCACCTGTGGGAACAAAACCACACTTCTCCATCACCCGGCCTGAAGCGGGGTTGTCAACGAAATGACCGCTTATGAGCGATTTGATGTCTGTCGTCTGTCGGATATGGTCTAACATCAGCCGCAATGCCTCCGTACAGATACCTTTGTTCCAATAGGGCTTCGCCACCCAATAGCCAATAAGCGGTTCACTTTCGCGGGCAGGCAGGTCACACTCGCACGAAGGGCCATAGCCCATAGCACCAATGGCCTCGCCTGTTTCTTTGAGTTCGATAGCCCAAGTATTGGTAGCATCATGGAATACAGTACGGATAATTTCCAGACTTTCCTCCACACTCTGATGTGGTGGCCACCCAGCACGCGGACCAACATCAGGGTCGGAAGCCCATTTGAACAGCGTCTCCGCGTCACTGTCTCGCCAAGGGCGCAATAAGATACGATTTGTTTCCATTTATTCTCCATCTTTTCAGCATCGGAAAGTATCCGTGCTTCATTATGATCATTGGACGTTGCAAAAATACAAATAGTTTCGGAATACACCAAATTTACATTCTTGCCTTCTGCTTGTCGCCAGCACCTGAGCCGCGATACTTTGAGCGGGCCTCGTTGAATTTCCACGTGAGGTCGAGGGAGAAGGTGCGGCGGGCTGGATTATGGACAGTCAGATCGCGATAGCCGTAGATAACAGCATCGGTCTTGTTGGTATTGAAGATGTCGATGCAGCGCAGGTCGGCAGTCAATGAGCCGAGACGACGCAGGTGGAAGTCCTTCTGAAGGCCAAGGCTGCCAACGAAGCGTGGCTTGGTGATGTGGAAGTTGTTGTATTCACCCTTCGTGGCCCATTCTATGTCTGCATTCAAACGTAAGTCATGAGGCAGTTCGATGGCGTTCCGCCAGGAACCGTTGAACCAAGGCCGGGAGAGTGTGATTACCTCGCCTGTGGCAGTAGGCGACTTGTAGTTTTGGAACATGGCTACGACAGCCCAAGTGGGATGCCAGCAACCTATGGTGGGACGTGCGGAGGCGATGACGGTCAGGCGGTCGTAATCCTCCTGACTGTTGATGGGACGCACGAGGCTGATGAACGGGTCGGTGGAACCGGGGTAAGGCTCTGTCGACATTGTGATAGCATCCTTGATGCGCCCGTAGTTCAGCGTCAGGTTCATCCACTTGTAAGCAGTATTCTGTACAACGCTGTGTGTGTAGGTAGGCTTCAGATAAGGGTTGCCGCTCTGGTAGGTATAGCGATTGATATAGACCGTCGAACTGGTCAGGTTGGCGTATGGTGGACGCTCGATATCGCGACGGTATGACAGCGAGAGCTGTACCTTGCCAACAGGGGCAGAAATGACAGCCGTAGGGAACCAGTCACCGTAATCCCGACAGACTTCATCCTCCTTTTTGCCGAAATTGAAATAGTCATTCCTCAGATGCTCATAGCGCAGACCTACTTGGGCGAATACCTTGCCAAATTGGCGGCCATACTCTGCGAAGACTGCTGCCGACTTCTCGTTGATCTCTGTGTCAGTAGTCTTCACGGGAACAGCATCGGTGGCCTTGAAATCGTAGGCATCGGTACGGTGGTTGTAAGTGTACTCGCCACCGAGTGAGAGATTGCCTTTCCATACGGGATAGCCGAAGATGAGTTTCGAGGCCCAGAAGTTATTGCTGCTGATGGTGTTGCTTTCGATGCTTCGAAAAGACACATCCCCGACAGACCCACTCCCTTGCCCCTCCATTACAGGGAGGGGCTGGGGGAGGGTCTTCTCCGTAGTGTTGCCTGGCGACTGCGTGTCGTCGAACAGACCGTCGATATTCAGGTCGATGCTCAGACGGCCCACCTTGCCATTGTAGTATGCATTAAAGATATGCTTCGTAAACATGTCTTCTTGGATGATATGGCTCTCAGAGCGCTCTTTGAAAATGCTGTTCTCATAACTGTCGGTATAGAACATGCTGTTGAAGTCACCACTCGGATGACGATCGTACTTATAGAAAGCTCCGAAGCTGTGGTTCTCGTCCAGCATATAGTTCACCTGTAACTGCGGCGACCAGCCTTTCCAGATGTTTTTCGACTCCTGCGTGCTGACACCCTCGATTTTATCTGGTCCGGCATAGTAGGTCAGGGTGTTTTCCTGCAACGACTTCGTGTGACCATAGCGGCCTGCCCAGAACGAGGCCGTGACGTCGAGACCGCCTGTGCGGTAGTTCACATCAAGATTATTGGTCAAAGTATGGTCATACTGATATATACCACTGAGGTTATCCTGAAAACTAATTCCTTCACCCTGTGCCTTCTTCAGCGTGATACGGACTACGGCTTTTGTGGCAGCGGCATAGCGGGCGCCGGGGTTCTGAACCACATCAACATGCTGAATCTGATCGGAGCGCAGACGAGAGAGTTCCTTCACATCCTGCACACGGCGCCCGTTGATATACACCTCGGCATCGCCGCGCCCCAACACCTTGACGGCACCGTCGCGCTCAGCCTCAAGTGAGGGAATCTTCGATAGGGCATCGCTCACCGTTCCGGCTTTCTCAAGAATCGTTCCGGCCACGGTGGTGCGCATGGCATCACCCTTGGCGTGAGTCTTTGGCAGTTGGCTCTTCACCACTACCTCGCCGAGTATCTGCGTGTCTTCCTTCATCTGGATGGTCAGCCCCTCGCCCGCGTTTATATATAAGGTCTGATAACCCACGCTGCTCACCTTAAGCACGCCATTGTTAACATTCGTCGCAATCTTGAACACACCATGCTCGTCGGTCATCGCACCTTGTACGAAAGCCGAATCTGGCAGCGACAGCAGCACCACATTCACATAGGGCATCGGTTCGCCCTTCTCGTCAATCACTCGTCCGCCCCAGTCCTGTGTCTTAGCAAACGACATCATCGTCATCATCATTGCAGCCATCAGTACTGCAAATCTTAAACTTACTCTTTTCATCTTAAATACTTAACTCTTAATTCTTGATATCCAAGCCACCGAAGAAATTGCTTGCAATGATGTGGATGGTTGGGGCTGTGGTGTCGGCTTGGGTTTTTGCATGATTGCCCACACCGCCGATGAAGCTTTGGCTTTTTACCTTTACGTTGACCGTCGTGGGCACGAAGAGTTCGATGCCGCCGAAAAAGGTGTGGATGTCGATCTCCTCGTACTCAGTAATCACGGCCTCACGCAGGTCTAGTCGGATACCACCACAGAAAGCATCGAGCCGGGCACCGTGGAAGGTCTCGCCATGATAGACGTATTCGTCGCCACCATAGTGAACCGAACAGCGGATACGCTTGCCGTCCTCGCCGATGGGTAGCGGGCGCTGCAGCCATTGGTCGGGATCGCGACGGTAGCTGTCGATGATCAGATGTATGCCCACGCATAATAATATGAAGATGCAGAAATACATGGGCCACGGGCCTTCCGACATCGTTTCAAACCAACTCCAATGGAGTATGCCCCACAATGTACCGAGCTTCAGCAGACTGGCTACAACAAATAGAATGCCGATAACTGTTCTTGGTTTCATAATCATATTTCTTTTAAACGATTCTAGCAAAATTGCACAGCAAAGGTACGGTGTACTTCTTAACCCTCCAAATTCCTGGGATAAACGGTATGGAAATGTGACGGATGGTGTGACGAATGGCAAAAATGTGATGAATGGTTTGGGTTTTCGTTCGTTTCTTTGTACCTTTGCGGTTAGTATGAATCAAGGACGTTTAGAAACGATAACGACGAGAATTATCAGCACCACGTTTATCGTGGTGGCGCTGGCTGTATTCAAACCTTTCGGATTAGATACATGGCAGTGGCAGGGCTATGTGCATCTGATAGCTTTGGGGGTGATTGGTTTCTCGATCTGCATGATAACGGACATTATCCTAAGGTATATCGTCAAGATGCCGAGATCGTTCAAGAAAGGCGTCGAATACATCATCCGCCGCAATCTCTGGTTTCAGCTTATCAATACGCCGCTTGTGGCGCTGGGCATCTGTCTCTACCGCCACTTCGTGCTGAACGACCGTGTAGAGGGTAATCAGTTTTCTGTCGTCAATTTCCTTGAAACCCTTGTCATCATCGCCTTCTGCTCCTTCGCCATCGGACTATACTGGCGTTTCAAGTTCCGAAGCAAGTATCTTGCGATGGAACTGGAAGAAACGAGACTGCTGAACGAGGGGTTGAAAGAGATGCAAGAGAAATCCTTGCTAAGCATTTCTTCGGACAGTCAAACAGTTGATACAAATGTCAATTCCGAGGTTCGCAAACAGGATATTTCTGCGGTGAACGAAGTGAAAGAACTGAGCGAGAAGCCACACCCGAAGGAGCTTACTCTCACTGGCACGACCAACGAATCGGTGACGCTCCAGATTTCCAACCTATTATATATTGAGGCCGTGGGCAACTATATGAAGGTCAGCTATCTGCACAACGAGCAAATACGTACTGATATGCTTCGCGCCACGATGAAACAGATGGAGGTAACGTTGCAGGACTATCCGATGATCGTCCGCTGCCATCGTGCCTTCCTGGTCAACCTTGGTCAGGTCGAGCGGATCGTCTCACATTCCGGCTCCACCCAGTTGCTCATCAAGCACTGCCACGAATCACTCCCCGTCTCGCGCAGCAACATGTCACAAGTCAAGGCTGCTATCAAAAGTATATAAAGAGAACGTTCTCTTTGTTTAAGATGTTTTTGCGGAGTCCCCAAAATGTCAAATTTAAGGAGTATATAAGTTTTCAGCCAAGTGGAGAGTCCTTCATCGTGAAGGCAGGAACCCAGAGCGTGAAGATGCTGATGAAATAACAGATATTTCTAAATTATTTCAAAAAGAGGAAGAGGCCCGTGAGGCTTCTTCCTCTTTTGCTTTATTCTTTACTTTCGCAAATCAGGCGGGCCATGTCGTCGAGCTGTCAGAACTTGGTTTCTACAATAGTGGGGCGGTTCTCCAGCCAGGCGAGCATATTCACGATGAGGTAGTTCCAGTTCTGGAAGCCTTTGTTGATGATGGGGGCTCCGGTCTCGGGGTTGTAGTATTCGTGGAGGGCGCCTTCCTGCTGCAGGTCGTGACCGTAGAGGCGAATGGTCTTCTCGGCAAGTTCGCGTGCTTCCTGCTCATAGCCGTAGTCAACGAGTCCGCGGAACACCATGTAGTTGGAGATGCCCCAGATGGGACCTTGCCAGTTGGAGGGGTTGTGGGTGGCCTGCAGGTTGTACATTTTCTCGAGACGGGAGAGGGTGCGGACGCCGTAGGGTGCCCAGAAGGTGCGCTCGTCGAGGAGGTTTTCTTTCACCATGCGCGCTGCCTGTTCGGGGGTGGCAATGCCTGCCCAGAGGGCCATGAAGCCTGACCAGGAGCCTAATCGCTGAATGAGGCAGGGGTAGTGGCGGGGGGCTCCTTCGTGGAGGACGAAGGGCTTGCCGAAGATGATTTCGGGCTTTCCGGTGTATTCACGGAGGTTGAGGTCAACGGAATAGTACATGCCGTCTTTCTCGTCCCAGCAGTACTGGCGGATGTTGTCGCGGAGAATTTCAGCGTCCTGGCGGTAGGCTTTGGCATCGCCGGTCATCGAAAGTCGTTCGGCGAGATAGGCCATGGCGAGGAGTTCGCGATACATGAGGCAGTTGAGGAAGATGTTGGCGGAACTGCCTTTGGGACGGAAGAAGGTGGAGGGGTCGTTGTCAACGCCGATGGCGAGATCGTCCTGCCAGTAGAAGAGTCCGGTTGCAGGATGGCGGTGATGCTCCTGATAGTTGAGGATGAAGGCTTGCATGCGGCAGAATCCTTCCTGGAGCCACGAGGCATCGCCGCCGTTCTGACTGGTGATGAGGGCGGCATGCTGGGCGATGACGGGCTTGTGCATGTTGGTGGCGTAGATATCGCGGGGCTTGATGAGATTGGGGTCGCTATCGGCATCTACGACCATGGGCATGTAGCCGTCGTCGGGGGAGGTATAGGCGAGGTAGTTGAGCACGCAGCCCTGCTCATAGACGAGTGCTTCGCGGCGGTCTTTCCGGGTGCCGATGTCGGTGAGTGTCTGACGGAGGGCGACATTGGAGAGCCAGGAGTCCCAGTCCCACAGCACGTTGGCGTATTGTCGGCTACCGGGTGTGAGATAGGGGTAGATGAGGGCGCCGCCCGTGGGCTGGCGGAACATCTGTTTATAGTCGGCATAGACATGCTGGCGGATGAGCTGCCGCAGGGGCTGACTGTCTTGTGCGCGTGTGGGTAGTGCTGCGGCTATTGTCAGCAGAAGCAGCGGAAGTAGTTTGTTGTATTTCATTTTCTTGTCTGTATTTTCTGCAAAGATACTAAATATCAATAAGTTATGCAAGTTTTTTCCTCGAAAACTTTTTGACTATGACCATGACGATGACTATGACATTTTATGTACACAGAGACACGGAGACACTGAGGTGTTTTTCATAGCAGCTGGCCTAACCACCCCTGGCCCCATGCAGCTTGCTTAACCACCCCTGGCCCCTCCTTCAAAAGGAGGGGAGTTTGGAGGGGAGTTTTGGGGGGAGAATAAGGAGGGGGCGAAGGAACGAAGGGGCGAGGGGGCGAGATTACCATCGGCTGCAGGAGTATTACTTCCCTTCGGTCAGTGACACATTTTTTATGTTCACTAAGGTACGTTCTCGTCCTCCCGTCCTCCCGCTCCCACGACATCTCTCGCACCTTCGCCCTCCCGTCCTCCATCTCTCTCACATTTATGCTTGCTTAACCACCCCTGGCCCTGCATTCTCGCTGGCCTAACCACCCCTAGCCCCTCCTTCAAAAGGAGGGGCTAGGGGTGGTTAGGCCAGCAAGGAAGGGAGTTCGGAATAGTAAGTCCCCCTCTGAAGGGAGGGAAGGCTACGGGGGGCGAGCTTAGATGAGTATTGCAAGAATTTCATCCGTGTCTATGCTGGTGGATATATTGCCCATGAAAAACTGTAATAGTACTACGATGGCGGCAATAGTTTTTAAACTTTCAGTCAAATAGAAAAGGTGGATCTCCGAATGGAAATCCACCTTTGTTTTTGCTTGCTTAACCTCCCTTGGCCCTGCATTTTCGCTTGCTTAATCACCCCTTGGCCCTGCATTTTTGCTTGCTTAACCACCCCTTACCCCTGCATTATTGCTTGCTTAACCACCCCTCCCCCTCCTTCAAAAGGAGGGGAGTTGAGGGGAGTTGAGGGGAGTTGAGGGGAGTTAGGGGGAGGTATAGGGAGGTGCGGAACTGAATTCCGCACTTCTCTTACAGGGATTTAAGCTTCCTCTTCAGGAGCCCAGTTCATCTGAGTCTGACGAACGTAGCTCTGGTAGCGGAGCTTAGCCATGCGCTGTGCCTCGGCGAAGAGTTCCTCTGCCTCGTTAGGATAAGCCTTCTTCACGGAGAGGTAACGAACCTCACCCATGAGGAAGTCGTGGAAGAGTTCCCACTTCGGAGCCTTAGAGTCAAGGCTGAACGGGTTCTTGCCTTCCTCAGCGAGAGCTGGGTTGTAACGCCACAGGTGCCAGTAGCCGCATTCAACAGCCTTAGCCTCCTCAGCCTGGCTCTTACCCATACCGCCCTTGGCCTTCAGACCGTGGTTGATACAAGGAGCGTAGGCGATGATGATGGAAGGTCCGTGCCAAGCCTCAGCTTCGCGGATAGCCTTCAGGCACTGGTTGTGGTCGGCACCCATAGCAATCTGTGCCACATATACATAGCCGTAAGTGGTGGCAATCATGCCGAGATCCTTCTTGCGGATGCGCTTACCCTGAGCAGCGAACTGAGCGATAGCGCCGAGAGGAGTAGCCTTGGAAGCCTGTCCACCGGTGTTAGAATAAACCTCAGTATCGAGCACGAGGATGTTGACGTCCTCACCAGAAGCAATCACGTGGTCGAGACCGCCATAACCGATATCGTAAGAAGCACCGTCACCACCGATGATCCACTGGCTGCGCTTCACGAGATAGTGGTCGAGGGTCTGCAGTTCCTTGCAGAACTCGCAGCCATTCTCAGCACCAGCAGCAATCATAGGCTTCAGGGCAGCGGCAATGCGCTTGGTCTCATCGGCATCTTCACGCTTTTCAATCCATTCAGCAGCGAGCGCCTTGAACTCCTCAGGAGCACCCTCAGATGCCTCGCAGAGCAGCTTAGCCACGCGCTCCTTCATCTTCTTGTTACCAAGAGCCATACCAAGACCGAATTCGCAGAAGTCCTCGAACAGTGAGTTGTTGAATACAGGACCCTGACCCTTCTCGTTCTTTGTATAAGGAGTAGAAGGAATAGAAGCAGAGTAGATAGAAGAACAACCGGTAGCGTTGGCAATCATCTGACGGTCACCGAAGAGCTGAGAGAGCAGCTTCACATAAGGAGTCTCACCGCAACCAGAGCAGGCGCCGGAGAACTCGAAGAGAGGCTGTGCGAACTGAGAGTTCTTCACATTGCTCTTGATGTCAACGAGATCCTGCTTGCTCTTCACTTCCTTCACCAGGTATTCCCAGTTCTTAGCCTCCTGCTTCATAGCAGCAGCATCGGGATTGAAGGGAACCATTGTGAGGGCCTTGCCGAGCTTAGGATTACCCGGGCAGATATCGGCACAGTTGCCGCATCCGAGACAGTCGAGAACAGAAGTCTCAATGCGGAAGTGCATGCCGGCCATAGCCTTAGGAGCCTTCATGGTGATGGTATCCTCGCCAGCAGCGAAGCCTGCGCACTCTGCATCGTCGAGAACGAACGGACGGATGGCAGCGTGAGGACATACATAAGCACACTGGTTACACTGGATACAGTTCTCCTTGTTCCAAACGGGAACGAAGGCCTCCACACCGCGCTTCTCATAGGCAGCAGTACCTACCATCCAAGAACCGTCGGTTGTGCCGAACTTAGCAAATGTGCTAACGGGCAGGAGGTCACCAGCCTGAGCGTTGATAGGACGAACCACTTCCTTCACGAATGCGGGAGCGTCATCCTCAACAGGAGCATCATCAGGCAGATTAGCCCATGCGGGATCAACCACAAACTGCTTGTACTCACCACCACGGTCAACGGCAGCGTAGTTCTTGTCGACCACATCCTGACCCTTAGAACCGTAAGACTTCACGATAGCAGCCTTCATCTTCTCAACAGCGAGATCAACAGGAATCACGCCTGTGATGCGGAAGAATGCGCTCTGGAGGATGGTGTTGGTGCGGTTGCCCAGACCAATCTCCTGTGCAATCTTGGTAGCGTTGATAGTATAGACGGTGATGTTGTTCTGAGCGAAGTAGCGCTTCACCTTGTTAGGCATGAAGTTAGCCAGCTCCTCACCCTCGAAGATCGTGTTGAGCAGGAACGTGCCATCCTTCTGCAGACCACGGGTCACATCATACATGTGGAGGTAAGCCTGAACGTGGCAAGCCACGAAGTTAGGTGTGGTCACGAGATAGGTAGAACGGATAGGCGTGTCACCGAAACGCAGGTGAGAGCAGGTGAAACCTCCTGACTTCTTAGAGTCGTAAGAGAAGTAAGCCTGACAGTACTTATCCGTGTTGTCACCGATAATCTTCACAGAGTTCTTGTTGGCACCTACAGTACCGTCGGCACCGAGACCGAAGAACTTGGCCTGGAACATACCCTTGCCGCCGAGAGCAATCTCGGGAACCTCGGGCAGAGACCTGAATGTCACATCGTCAACAATACCGATGGTGAACTGATTCTTGGGCTCGGGGAGAGCGAGGTTGTTGAACACAGAGATGATCTGTGCGGGAGTGGTGTCGTGAGAACCCAGACCATAGCGGCCACCCACGATGAGAGGACGATTCTCCACATCGTAGAAGGCATCCTTCACGTCGAGATAGAGAGGTTCGCCACCGGCACCGGGTTCCTTTGTGCGGTCGAGCACAGCGATGCGCTTCACGCTCTTGGGAATGGCAGCCAGCAGGTGCTTGGCGCTGAACGGACGATAGAGGTGAACGCTGATCATACCCACCTTCTCGCCCTGAGCGTTCAGGTAGTCGATAGCCTCGCGGGCAGCATCGGTAGCAGAACCCATGAGGATGATCATGCGGTCGGCATCTTCAGCTCCGTAGTAAGAGAAGAGGTGATACTCACGACCGGTGATCTTGGAGATCTCGCCGAGATAGTGCTCTACTACCTCAGGCACCTTGTCGTAGTAAGGGTTACAAGCCTCACGGTGTGTGAAGAAAGTCTCGGGGTTCTCAGCAGTACCGCGGGTTACAGGGCGCTCAGGAGTGAGGGCACGGTCGCGGAAACGCTTGATGTCGTCCCAGTCAACCAATGGGAGGATATCCTCATTGTCGAGACGCTCAATCTTGTGATACTCGTGAGAGGTGCGGAAACCGTCGAAGAAGTTCACGAAGGGAACCTCAGTCTTCAAACTGGCGAGGTGGGCAACAGCGGTCATATCCATGACTTCCTGTACAGAACCTTCGCAAAGCATGGCGAAACCAGTCTGACGGCAAGCCATTACGTCCTGATGGTCACCGAAGATACAGAGAGAGTGGCTGGCCAGCGTACGGGCAGAAACGTCGAATACGCAGGGGAGCAACTCACCGGCAATCTTGTACATGTTAGGGATCATCAGAAGAAGACCCTGAGAAGCAGTGAAGGTAGTGGTCAGGGCACCAGCCTGGAGAGAACCATGAACTGCACCGGCAGCACCACCCTCTGACTGCATTTCCTGAACGCTAACGGTCTGTCCGAAAAGGTTCTTACGACCTTTGGCAGCCCACTCATCCACATGCTCAGCCATTGGAGATGACGGAGTGATGGGGTAGATGGCAGCAACTTCGCTGAACATATAAGAGATATGCGCAGCAGCCTCATTACCATCACAAGTGATAAACTTTTTTTCTTTTGCCATTGTTTTAATAATGTTAATGTATATAATGTTAATACTTTATGTTAAGTCCGTGAGTAAGTGAGTTTTTAGTTACCTCAATTTCTCATTTTCTCAATTTCAATACAAGAATCCTATGAGCCAGAGCGGAATCTGGTTATCCTTGCCTATTTCTGAATTATAGCGGGCGTAGATAGTGTCGGAATTCATGCGGATCTTATTCTTCGTGTCGGCATCACAGATGCGGAAACGCTTGTTGTCGTCCACAATATAGTAGCTGTCCTTGTTGCCCTGGTTCACCTTATGGTCTTTCCACAGGGAATTCACGAAGAAGGTCTCCATCACATCCTGCCTCTTGATTTCAATGGGGTAGATGGCGTACATCAGGTTTGAATTGTGCAGCATCACCTTGGAGGGCTTTTTGGGGAACTCCTGTCCGCAGGGATAGATCATGTTGAGAAGACGGGCGTCGGTGAGGTATTTGATATAATTCATCACCGTAGCACGGCTAGTCTCGATGTCGTGTGCCAGTTGTGAGATATTGGGAGCCTTGGGGCCCTCGACGGCCAGCTGATAGAACAGTTTCTTGATCTTTGTAAGGTATTTCAGTTCTATCTGCTTGATGAGCAGAATGTCCACCTCGGTCATCATGTTCATGGTCTTCAGCAGATTCTCCGAATAGTTACGATGCTCGAGGAAGAAGGGGTAGAAACCGTGGTGGAGATAGCCCTGGAAATACTTGGCAGGCGACACATAGGGGAGAATCTGGCGCACGATGTGCTCGTGGTTGCGCAGAATCTCATCAAGGGTGTAGGGCTTGAATTGATTACCTGTCTGCAGGTTGATGAATTCGCGGAATGAGAAGCCTCTGAGGTTATAGCTTTTCACAATGTTGTTGAGCTCGGGGTTCTCTTCCTTGAGTCGCATCACGCTGGAACCCGTGAAAACAATCTTAAGGTCAGGGTAGAGGTCATGGCATTTGCGCAGTTGGGCGCTCCAGTCGGTCTCCTTGAAAATCTGGTCAACCAGAAGAACTTTTCCGCCGTGCTTGTAGAACTCACCGGCGAAATCGGCAATGCCACGTCCCTGGAAATAAAAGTTGTTCATATTGACATACAGGCACTTACGGTCGTATATGTCGAAATTTTCCTTTGCGTACTGAAGAAGGAAAGTGGTCTTTCCCACGCCACGTGTGCCCTTAATACCTATCATACGGTCATTCCAGTCGATTTCGTCCATCAAGAGACGACGCACAGGAGCATTCGTATGTTCTACCAGATAGGCATGCGTGCGAAAGAAAGCTTCCATCATTTTTTTGTTTGTTTTATAAAACGCTTGCAAAGATAACAATAATTTCTTAATTTGCAAAGTGTAGTTGGCAAAATCTTATTATTTTTTGTTATTTTTGCAAAGAGTGTTCGGTATATAAAAGAAATATGCTATTTTTGCATTATGAAACTACATGTGTTTAATCCTGAGCATGACATTGCTTTGGCTTATAACAGACGCCATCAGACCATGCCGCATGCAGCCCAGGAACTGCGTATGAACCTTGGCTGGATACCCGCTTTGTGGGCGGAGGATGGCGATGTTGTGCTTGTGGATGACGTTCCCTATTCCGTGAAGGCAGCGAGGCATTCAGGACTGAAAACCGCTGATGTGCTCTTTCTGGCAAAGGATGAACTCAAGGGCTTATCATTCGATGAAGTTCTGCCCTGGGGATGGGATCTGACGATTGTGACGGAACTGGAAGAGGCAGGCGTTGAGAAAAGCTGTCTGCCTGATGAAGGGGCGCTGATAGATATCCGCCATCTGTCGAACCGGAGGAAGACCGTCAATGATCTGCAGGTGTTGCGGATGGGGCTGGAGGACCATACCTGTGGCGAGAGTGCCTATATCACGACGCTGGAATCCGGACGGAAAGTGCTGGAAGCGTGGAAGAATGTGGTTATCAAGGCTCCCTGGAGTAGCAGCGGCAGGGGCATCAGATATGTGAACGGGGCAATGAACGAGGTGACGAAAAACTGGGTTCACCGCACCATGGAAAAGCAAAACGGAGTGATGGTGGAGCCTTATTACAATAAGGTGAAAGATTTCGGCATGGAGTTTTATGCTGAAAAGGACGGCACTATCCGTTTTGAAGGTTTCTCGCTCTTCGTCACGCAGAATGGAGCCTATACTGGCAGTCTGCTCGCTTCGAATGATGAGAAGCTGGAAATGCTTTCCCGCTACTTGCCCAAATGGCTCTTGGAAGAAATGAGAGACCGCATCATCAAGTTTGCACCCCGGCAGTTTGAGGGACACTTCACCGGTCCCTTCGGAGTTGACATGATGATTGTGACACGCGAAGACGGGAATGGCTTCCTCTTGCATCCTTGCGTGGAGGCTAATATGAGGCGGACGATGGGACATGTGGCCTTGACGCTGACTCCTCCACCGCTGGCTCCCAAGCGAATGATGAGAATCATTCATGATGTGAACTATAGGCTGAAAATCAATGATTTAGGAAATAATTTTATACAAACAATTTAATTTATATGAAAAATTACTTAACTACTATTCTACTATTGTTCCCGTTGATGATACAGGCGCAATACAAATCTCAAGTGTGGTGTCCCGACAATGGTGACGGCACCTACACCAATCCCGTGATTAATGCCGACTATAGTGATCCTGACGTTTGCGTCGGTGCTTCGGGTGAGGACTTCTATCTGACGGCTTCTTCGTTCAACTGCATTCCCGGTCTTCCTATCCTTCATTCAAAGGATTTGGTGAACTGGGAGATTGTGAACTATGCCGTGAAAGCCCTTCCTCCGCTGGAGCGCTATAATCAACCGCAGCATGGTAATGGCGTGTGGGCTCCGAGCATCCGTTATAATCAGTTTAATAGTACCTATTATATATATTGGGGAGACCCTGACCTTGGCGTTTTCGTGACTACGGCAAAAGATCCTGAGGGTGAATGGACCACGCCCGAATGCATCATCCCAGGCAAGGGAATGATTGATACAACGCCGCTTTGGGATGAGGACGGGAAATGCTACCTGGTGAATGGATGGGCAAATTCCCGCTGTCAGTTTAATTCCGTTTTGACGGTTCGGGAAATGTCGGCAGACGGCATGAAACAGATAGGTGATCCTGTCATCGTCTTTGACGGTAATGGTACGGAAGACCGCACGGCAGAAGGTCCTAAGTTTTATAAGCGTGACGGATGGTATTGGATCATGTGTCCTGCCGGGGGAGTGCCTGTAGGACATCAGTTGGCCATGCGTTCCAAGAGTCCTTACGGCCCTTATGAGAGCAAGCGCGTGCTGGCTATGGGTAAAACTGATGTCAATGGTCCTCATCAGGGAGGATGGGTTCATCTGAAGAGTGGGGAAGACTGGTTCCTGCATTTCCAGGACAAGGAAGCCTATGGGCGTGTGGTATGGCTGGAGCCTGTAACGTGGAAAGACAACTGGCCTGTTATGGGAGAGAAGGCTACCCGTTCTCCTGAGGGAGGCAACTATTGCGGACAGCCTGTGATGAAACATAAGAAACCCAATGTGGGCAAGACTTATCCAATTCAGAACCCCGTTGAAAGCGACGAGTTCAACACTACGGTCCTTGGAAAGCAATGGCAGTGGCATGCTAACTATCAGCAGACGTTCGGAATGCCTTCACCTTATGGATATATGCGTGTATTCTGCCATAAACAGAGCGCCGACTTTAAGAATATGTGGGAAGCAGGGAACCTGCTTTTGCAAAAGACGCCAGCTGACAACTTTACGGCTACGACGAAGCTGCGTCTTTCTGCTAAGGAAGAGAATCAGTATGGCGGTTTAATTGTGATGGGAATGGATTATCAGGCTCTGGTGCTGAAACGCGTCGGGGATGAATTCCAATTGCAGCAGATTACCTGTAAGGATGCTGATAAAGGTAAGCCAGAAGAAGTGAAGGTGCTGGCAACTTTGAAAGCCACTCAGAAAGACCTTGTAACGTATCAGCCTGCATACCATTGCGATGCCTATCTCCAGCTTCACGTCAGCTATATTGGTGGAAAAAATGCTGAAGGAAACAACAAGCATGAGGCTTCCGTTCAGTTTGCCTGGTCAAAGGATGGCAAGAAATTCCAGACGGTTGGCGATAAGTTTACGATGCGTCAGGGGAAATGGATAGGAGCCAAAATTGGCATTATGGCTGCTGAAACAGCTGGCAAGAAAGTTCGCGGATGGGTCGATGTGGACTGGTTCCGTGTGACGAAATGAAGTCTAATATTCTACGAAAAAAGAAAGAACACACAAGACAACCACGATGGCAGCTGATATACATAAAAGAGTATAGATAGCACGGGCAATCATCTTGCGCCTTTTAGCCAAAGTTAAGGTGTGATTTTTAAATTTTGTTGCATCATCTAAGTGGTGATGGTGATGATGATGGTGGTGGCTTGATGTATTTGTTCCAGAATTCATCTCGTAATAGTTATTAAGTTTGGTTGCAAAGTTATAAATTCTAATTGGAATTTACAAACTTTGCAACCAAATTTTTAAAATATCTACATAAAGACTACTGTCAGACCGGCCATAACGATGCTCACCATTGACATCAGTTTGATGAGAATGTTAAGTGAGGGACCTGAGGTGTCCTTGAATGGATCTCCTACGGTGTCACCCACGATGGTAGCCTTATGGGCAAACGAACCCTTACCGCCGAAGTTGCCTTCTTCCACATTCTTCTTGGCATTGTCCCAAGCACCACCGGCATTAGCCATGAAGACAGCCAATGTGAAACCTGCTGCCAAACCACCGACGAGCAATCCGAGCACACCAGCCACGCCCAAGATACAACTTACCAAAATCGGGATGATGATGGCCATGAGTGACGGGAAGATCATTTCGCGCTGAGCCGAACGGGTGGAAATCTCCACGCAACGGCTGTAATCGGGCGTTCCCTTTCCTTCAAGAATACCCTTGATCTCACGGAACTGACGACGAACCTCTTCTACCATGTCGCCTGCTGCACGTCCTACAGCACCCATTGTGATTCCAGAGAACAAGAAGGCAGCCATGGCACCCACAAAAGCACCTACAAGCACTTTCGGGTTCATCAGGTTCACCTGGAAGAAGTTCATGAAGTCAGGAATAGTTGCCTGAGAAGCATCGATAGTCTGACCTGCCAGGTTGGTCAGCGTTTCTCCTGCACGAGTCATGGCAATCTTAATCTCTTCGATATAAGAAGCCAGAAGTGCTAATGCGGTAAGAGCTGCAGAACCGATGGCAAAGCCTTTACCTGTAGCAGCCGTGGTGTTTCCAAGTGCATCGAGAGCATCTGTGCGGTGACGGATCTCTTCGCCCAGTTCACTCATCTCCGCATTACCACCAGCATTGTCGGCAATAGGTCCGTAGGCGTCAGTTGCCAATGTGATACCGAGAGTAGAAAGCATACCGACGGCAGCAATACCAATACCGTAAAGGCCGTGAGAGAGACTTGCTGATGACATCGAGAGGTCGAAGCCATTGGCGCAAAGATAGCTCAGCATGATGGCCACGCTGATCGTGAGCACAGGAATACAGGTGGAAATCATACCTGTTCCGATACCTTTGATGATAACGGTAGCAGACCCCGTGAGACCAGCCTTCGAGATTTCCTTCGTCGGCTTATAGCTGTGGGATGTGTAGTATTCGGTAGCCTGTCCGATAATCACACCGGCAGCAAGACCTGTAATCACAGAGAACGACAAGCCGAGCCAGTTTTCAATTCCCAAGAGATAGAGAATGGCAAACGAAGCAATGGCGATGAGAATGGCGCTTACGTTTGTTCCCAAACCGAGTGAATGGAGCAAATCCTTCATTGTAGCGCCTTCCTTTGTGCGAACAAGGAAAATACCAATCAGCGAGAGGAACACACCCACAGCAGCGATAATCATCGGGGCAATCACGGCCCTGAGCTGCATGTCACCATTCATGGCAAAGGCCGTGGCACCAAGGGCGGCCGTAGAAAGAATACTGCCGCAATAGCTTTCGTAGAGGTCGGCACCCATACCGGCCACGTCACCTACATTGTCACCCACGTTATCGGCAATCGTAGCAGGATTGCGGGGATCATCCTCAGGAATGTCAGCTTCCACCTTACCAACGATGTCTGCACCTACGTCGGCAGCCTTTGTATAGATACCGCCACCGACACGGGCAAATAGTGCCTGTGTTGATGCACCCATACCGAAGGTCAGCATCGTGGTGGTGATGGTAATCAGTGCCATTTCATCACCATGATAGAAATGATTAAGAATCAGGAACCAGATGGCAATGTCAAGCAAGCCAAGGCCTACTACGACCAAACCCATCACTGCGCCAGAACGGAAGGCCACTTTCAGACCCTTGTCGAGTGAGTCGCGGGCTGCGTTAGCTGTACGTGCAGAAGCATAAGTCGCGGTCTTCATGCCGAAGAAACCAGCTAAGCCAGAGAAGAAACCTCCAGTGAGGAAAGCAAATGGAACCCATTCATTCTGCGCATGAAGCACGTAAGCCATAAAAGCAAAGATGATAGCAAGCACGATGAATACTATGAGCACCACCTTATACTGCTGCTTCAGGTAAGCCATGGCACCCTTGCGTACATACTCGGCAATCTCAATCATTCGCGGTGTTCCCTCGCTCTCCTTCATCATCTGACGGAAGAAGAACCATGCCATTCCCAATGCGCACACCGAAGCGATGGGAACGAGCCAAAATACAGTTGGAATCATGGTAATGTGTATTAATTAGTTTATGGTTTAACAGAATCTTTTTAAAAGCGGAAGTCAAATTCCATATCCACAGAGTTGTAGTTGTGCTTATCAGCTACGAGATTGCGGTCGTTGACGTGAGAATACTCCAAATGGAGTTCCAAGTTCTTGGTGAAGAAATAATTGAGACCGCACTCAATCTGATTAACTGAACTGTCCCATGCCTTAGACACACGATAGGTCTGGTAGCGGGCTTTGGCGTGGAGCTTAGACTTGATGATGGGAACGATGCCGAACACATACCAGCCATCAGCCTTGTCGCCTAAGTCGTAGTTGATAACATTATTGCCGACAACGCCAGTTCCCCAGCCTTGTGAATGGATATATTCCGCACGGAAGGTATATTGATCCTTGTCATACTCGGCAGAGAGACAGTAGCGGTTCAGAGGGACATTCTCGTTGTCGCCCTCTGCAGTAACCATACCGCCATGACTACCGTGCCATCCGAAGGCACCAATGCGCACCCCCTGGATGGGCATCACCCAAATGCCGCCGATAATGTCTTTCTGGTTGTTCTTATCGGCACGATTGATACCCTCACCGTTATATAAGCCTACCTGATAGTGCAATAGTTTTCGGCCATTGGCATTTGGCAGGATGTCGCCAGATAACTGAATACCGATATCACGTCCACCACTGGACTTCTCACCAGCGCGGTCGCCGAAGCCCGACAGACGGTTGATGACATCTGCGTATCCTCTCCATCCCTGCGTAATGGGGTGGGTGGGATTCTCAAAAGTGAAAGCGCGCTTAAACTGTCCAACACGAACCTTGAATTCAGGGAATTTCCTCCATTCTGCATAGAGATCAACTAACTGAACAGTGGGCTCACCAGGACCCTTGGCATTCGTTCCCTGAATCTGGGCACGCCAGTCGAAGTCGCCAATCTTGCCATCAAGAATGAAACGAGCCAGACGCAGCTTAAAGGAGTTAGAATGAGCACCTTCCTTATCCTCACCTTGATACTGAAGCATGCCGTAACCGCTCAACTTAATGTTATTGATCCACTGAGGGACTTCAACAGTCTTCTTTTCTTTGTCTTGGGCATTGGCATTCAATGCGAGGCTCATCGCGAAGAGAGCCAGGATGATTGTTCTTTTCATAATCTGTCGTTTATTGGTTAGTAGAATGATAATACTTAGTTAGAATTGTATTTTTATTTCTTTGTCAAGAGGACCACATTCTCAACATGAGGGGTATGTGGGAACATGTCAACGGGTTGAATGGCAATTACCCGATATTTAGTGTCTAGTAGTTGCAGGTCACGAGCCTGTGTAGCTGGATTGCAACTCACATAAACGATACGCTGAGGTTCTGCCTTGAGAATCACATCCACCACATCGGGATGCATGCCAGCACGTGGAGGATCGGTGATAATTACGTCGGGACGTCCGTGTTCGTTGATAAAATCTTCGTTGAGTATATCCTTCATGTCGCCGGCAAAGAACAGCGTGTTTTCAATGCCATTGATATGGGAGTTTACTTTTGCGTCTTCAATGGCTTCAGGAACGTATTCTATACCGATAACCTTGCGAGCTCGTCGTGCTACAAAATTGGCAATGGTCCCCGTGCCAGTATAGAGGTCATAAACGAGGGGAAGACCCTCCTCTTGACTGCTCCCTAAATGGAGGGGAGTAGATACATTTTGACAGGCAGATGGTAATTGCTTTTCCCCTATAGGGGAGGTTGGTTGGGGTCTAAACGCAAAACTCCTTGCTACCTTATACAGTTCATAGGCCTGGTCGGTGTTCGTCTGATAGAAACTCTTTGGCCCCACCTTGAATTTCAGTCCTTCCATCTCAAGGAAAATATGGTCGTTACCCTTGAATACATGGATAGGCAAATCACCGAACGTGTCGTTACACTTTTGGTTGTCAACCCACAGTAATGAACTGATCTGCGGGAATTTATCAGAGAGGAATTGAAGCAGTCCCTCTAGCTTCATTTGATCATCATCTTCCTGTTTCTTCACTTGCACAATAACCATCCATTCGCCAGTGTTGGAACAGCGGATGATGATGTCACGGAGCAAACCTGTTTGGGCACGAAGATCGAAAAAGGACAATCCGTTTTCCATGGCATAATCACGTGCACTGTTGCGTATCTGATTGTGCAGGTCGTCCATCAGCCAACATTTCTCAATAGGAAGAACTTTGTCGAAGGCTCCTGTGATATGGAATCCAACAGCTGGCCTGTCTTTCAGGCTTTCACCTTCTTCCTTGGGTAAACTTAGGATTTCTTCGCGTGTGAGATACCTTTTGTTGGCACAGCCAAAATCAAGTTTGTTTCTGTATTCCTGTGTTTTCTTTGAGCCAAGAATTGGACTACATTCAGGTAATTCGATTTTCCCGATTCGACGCAGTTGATCCATCACTTGAGCCTGCTTCATTTTCAGTTGCTCCGAATAGGGGAGCTGCTGCCATTTACAGCCTCCACAGGTTCCGAAATGTTGGCAAACAGGGACTTGTCGATTAGGGCTGAATTTAATGAACCTTGCTACTTCTGCTTCCCAAAAATTATGTTTTTTGTGTCGCACTTGCAAGTCAACCACATCGCCAGGTACGCAAAAGGGAACAAATATCACCACACGTGATTCTGGCTGGCCATCATGGGCCGGTACATCATAACGTACTAGTGATTTCCCCTCAGCTGCAAAGTCGGTGATTGTTATATTCTTCAGAATGGGGAGAGGTTTTTTGCTTCTAGCCATTAGTGCATTAAATTTCTGCAAAGATAAATAAAATATATGTAACTTCCAAATCTTTTTGGGGTGATAACTTTCAAATTTTGAACTTTTGTGTGTGTATTATGCTCAATTCTTATATTTGCGTTTTAATCATCTAGTCTGAAATACCTTTTCGTCTTCAAACATTAGAAAAATAAACTCTCTTTTATTTTGTTTGTATCGTTTTTTTTACTATTTTTGCGGAGAAAACAATTAATAAAGTGATCAAGCACAATGAGTGACATTAACAGAAGCCGGTTTCATCATGAACCAACCCCCAAGTTGAACGGTGGAAATGGAATAGGACCTTTGGCCATTTTGCTGGTTATCGCACTCGCCATTTTATACTATTTGTTCACTTGAGAGGGTAGGTGTGGGCATATCTCATTTTATAGTTGGGAACGTTTCTGAATGGTTCTTTTTTACTAGAAGAATGTATGGATATAAATAAAGTACTTGATAAGTTAGGTATATCTGAGCTTAACAAGATGCAACAAGAAGCGATGAATGTGATTCTTCGTAAAAATGATGACGTCGTTATCTTGTCACCTACAGGTAGCGGTAAGACACTTGCCTATCTGTTGCCACTTATCCAAAAAATAGATTCTCAGTTGCCACATGTGCAGATGTTGGTTGTGGTACCAGGTAGGGAACTGGCATTACAGTCGCAGAGAGTTTTGAAAGACATGGGAACCGGACTACGTTCAATGGCTCTTTATGGAGGACGTGCTACAATGGATGAACATCGTAAAATGCGTGAAGTACAGCCACAAGTGGTGTTTGCAACTCCAGGACGTTTCAATGATCATCTGCTTAAGGAAAATGTATCACCACTCTTTATCAAGTATGTGGTTATTGATGAGTTTGATAAATGTCTGGAGATGGGTTTCCGTGAGGAAATGAGTCTGCTGATGGGGCGTTTGAGACATGCTGAACAGACAATTCTTCTTTCAGCTACTGATGCCGAGGAAATTCCATGTTTTGTTCGTATGGGCCAGACTCAACGGCTCGATTATCTTGTGAAAGAAGAACAGGTTTCTGAGCGTGTATTATTATATAAGGTGATTAGTCCTACGAAAGACAAACTCGAGACACTCAAACAATTACTTTTGGATTTTGGTGACGAGAGTACTGTCGTTTTTTTGAACTACCGTGACAGTGTTGAGCGTACTGTTGCTTTTCTATGTGAATGCGGCTTTTCTATTAGCATGTTTCATGGTGGTTTAGAACAAAAACAGCGTGAAGATGCACTGTATCGTTTCTCCAATGGTTCAGCAAATGTGTTAGTGTGTACTGATTTAGCCAGTCGTGGCCTTGATATTCCAGATATTCAGAATATCGTGCATTATCATCTGCCACTAGGAGAAGACGGCTATATTCATAGAGTTGGTCGGACGGCCCGATGGGACAAGAGCGGAAAAACCTTTTTTGTCTTGAATCACGAAGAACAAATACCCGATTATATCGAGGGAAATGTCAAGGATTTCATTCCATCACCACTTAATGACCACCCTCAGTTACCCAAGATGGCAACACTTTATATTGGCAAAGGAAAGAAAGATAAGATATCCAAGGGAGACGTTGTCGGATTTCTTTGTAAAATAGGTGGTCTGAAAAGTGATGAGATAGGGCGCATAGATGTGAATGACCGCTATTCCTATGTTGCCGTGAAACAGAAAAGATTGGCATCTGTCCTCCGAAATGTGCAAGGTGAAAAAATTAAAGGACTGAAAACAATTTTTGAGGAAATCAAGTAAATCCTTTATGCAAAACTACAGCAAAATGGCATATATGGTTGTCAATTTGACACGTAAAATATAGATTAATGATAATTTGTGATAAAATATTTGGCCATATTAGAGAAAAATAGTAATTTCGCATCGTTTTTTGAAATAGTCATCAATTTAAATATAAAAACAAATGAAGAAGTACAACTTTAATGCAGGTCCTTCAATGCTTCCTCGCGAGGTGATTGAGAATACCGCAAAGCAAATTTTAGACTTCAATGGCAGTGGCCTTTCTCTTGCTGAGATTAGCCATCGCGCAAAAGATTTCCAACCAGTTGTAGATGAGGCTGAGGCACTCGTGAAGGAACTATTGGAAGTTCCTGATGGATACAAAGTGCTTTTCCTTGGTGGTGGAGCCTCTTTGGAATTCTGCATGATTCCTTACAACTTTCTCATTAAGAAGGCAGCTTACCTGAACACTGGTGTTTGGGCAAAGAAAGCCATGAAGGAAGCGAAACTATTTGGTGAGGTAGTTGAAGTTGCTTCTTCTGCTGATGCCAATTACACATTTATTCCTAAGGGTTGGACAGTTCCTGCTGATGCTGATTATCTGCACATCACAACCAATAATACTATTTATGGAACGGAAGTTCGCAAGGATTATGACGTGAACGTTCCTATGATAGCTGATATGTCATCCGACATCTTCAGTCGTCCTGTTGACGTTTCTAAATATAACGCAATTTATGCTGGTGCACAGAAGAATCTCTCTATGGCCGGTGTGACAATTATTATTGTAAAGGAAGATGCATTGGGTAAGGCTCCCCGTCAGATTCCTACCATGCTCGATTATCGTACACATGTAGATAAGGGTTCCATGTTTAATACTCCTCCAGTGGTTCCTATTTATACTGCATTGGAGAACCTCCGTTGGATTAAGGCTCAAGGTGGTGTGAAAGAAATGGATCGCCGCGCATGTCAGCGTGCAGAGATGCTTTATAGCGAAATCGACCGCAATAAACTCTTTAAGGGTACCGTAGCTGAGGAAGACCGTTCGGTGATGAACCTTTGCTTCGTGATGAATGAGGAATATGCCGAACTTGAAAAGGCTTTCCTTGACTTTGCTATTGGCAAGGGTATGGTTGGTGTGAAGGGACATCGTTCTGTAGGTGGCTTCCGTGCCAGCTGCTATAATGCACAGACCATTGAGGGCGTTCAGGCACTTATTGACTGCATGAAGGAATTCGAAGCAAATCATTAATTAAATGGGGGCGGACTTGTGTCTGTCCCTTTTAAATGAAATAACTATGAAAGTATTAGTTGCAACAGAAAAGCCATTTGCCGCTGCTGCTGTAAATGGAATTAAAGCTGAAGTAGAAGCAGCAGGAAATGAATTGGCACTGCTGGAAAAATACACCGAGAAAGCTCAGTTTCTCGATGCTGTGAAAGATGCCGATGCTCTGATTATCAGATCGGATAAAGTAGATGCTGAGGTTCTTGATGCTGCCAAGCAGTTGAAAATCGTTGTTCGTGCTGGAGCTGGTTATGATAATATCGACTTGGCTGCCGCAACAGCTCATAATGTAGTTGCTGAGAACACACCCGGACAGAACTCAAATGCCGTGGCTGAACTTGTTTTTGGCCTGTTGGTATTCGGTGTTCGCAACTTCTTCAATGGAAAGGCTGGATCAGAACTGTTAGGCAAGAAATTAGGTATTTTGGCTTTTGGTAATGTGGGTCGCAATGTGGCACGTGTTGCTAAGGGTTTTGGTATGGACGTTTATGCCTATGATGCCTATTGTCCGAAAGAAGTCATTGAAGCTGCTGGTGTGAAAGCTGTTGATAATCAAGATGCTCTTTTTGAACAGTGTGATGTGGTCTCTTTACACATTCCAGCAACTCCTGAAACTAAAGAAAGTATCAATTATGCATTGGTAAACAAGATGAAGAAGGGTGGTATCGTTGTGAACACAGCCCGAAAGGAAGTTATCAATGAAGCAGAGCTTTTGAAGTTGATGGCTGACCGTGAGGATATTAAGTACATCACGGATATTAAACCCGATGCTGATGCTGAATTCCAAAAGTTTGAAGGTCGTTACTTCTCAACACCTAAGAAGATGGGTGCCCAGACTGCTGAGGCCAATATTAATGCTGGTATAGCTGCTGCTAAGCAGATCAACGCCTTCTTTAAAGATGGATGTACTAAGTTTCAGGTGAACAAGTAATTTAATATGCTATACAAAGAAATTAGGGCGGTGCTTGATGCATCGCCCTAATTGTTGCATATAAAAACCGATGAACTCAACGGTTCACCGGTTTTCTATTTTGTTATTAATAGGCAAAGAGAGGATAATCCTTCATCTTCTCGTTTACCCGTTGACGAACGCTAGCTATAACCTGTTCGTTTTCGGGATCGTTGAGCACTTCCTCAATCAGTTCAGCAATGAGCACCATGAGATCCTCTTTAGCACCACGAGTTGTAATAGCCGGTGTTCCCAGACGGATACCTGAGGTCTGGAAAGCGCTACGGGTATCGAAGGGCACCATATTCTTATTGACAGTAATGTCAGCTGCAACAAGTGCATTTTCTGCCACTTTACCAGTAAGGTTAGGGTATTTGTTGCGAAGGTCCACAAGCATGGAGTGATTATCTGTTCCACCACTTACAATTGTGAAGCCGCGCTTGATAAGTTCATCAGCAAGCACCTTGGCATTCTTCTGAACCTGTTTTGCCCACTCTTTGAACTCGGGCTGTAAAGCCTCACCGAAAGCAACAGCCTTGGCAGCAATTACATGCTCAAGAGGACCGCCTTGCTGGCCGGGGAATACTGCAGAATTAAGGATTTGCGACATCATCTTCGTAACACCCTTAGGAGTCTTCAGTCCCCAAGGATTCTCGAAGTCTTTGCCCATCAAGATAATACCGCCACGAGGTCCACGAAGAGTTTTGTGGGTAGTAGAAGTAACGATATGGGCATATTTAACAGGATTGTCGAGTAATCCTGCTGCAATAAGACCTGCAGGATGTGCCATGTCAATCATGAGCAATGCGCCAACCTTGTCGGCAATCTCACGCATGCGTTTGTAGTCCCATTCACGGCTATAGGCAGAACCGCCGCCAATGATAAGTTTAGGCTTGTGTTCAATAGCGAGTGATTCCATCTCATCGTAATCTACACGGCCTGTTTCCTTGTTCAGATTGTAGCCGATAGGATTGTAAAGAATTCCAGAAGTATTGACATGTGAGCCATGTGAAAGATGACCACCGTGGTCGAGATTCATACCCATAAATGTGTCGCCAGGTTTCAACACTGCAAGTAGTACTGCTGCATTGGCTTGTGCACCAGAATGAGGTTGCACGTTAGCATACTCAGCTCCAAAGAGTTGGCAAACACGATCGATAGCTAACTGCTCTACCTGGTCTACGACTTGACATCCACCATAATAACGGTGGCCAGGATAACCCTCGGCATACTTGTTGGTGAGATAGCTGCCCATGGCCTCCATCACTTGGTCACTCACGAAGTTTTCTGAAGCAATCAGTTCTATACCTTTTAATTGACGCTGATGCTCCTTTTCGATCAACTCAAAAATCTGGTTGTCTCTTTTCATTTTGTCGCTAATATTATGTGAAATTTATCTTTTTATCTTAATTTTGCGGTGCAAAGTTACAAACTTTTGTTGAATTATACAAGTTCCACCTTATTTATATCCTGTTCTTTGTCACAATAATGACATTTCAAAATACCTGCTTCCTTATCAATAACATGGAAGATGGTCTTCATCGGTTCATTATTGGTAATACATTTGGGGTTGTTACACTTGACAATGCCATGTAGTTCATCGGGCGTTTTAACAGTCTTCTTTTCCACAACCTCGTAATCCTTGATGATGTTAAGTACCACATTGGGAGCCACTACTGAGAGTTGCGAAACTTCATCGTCAGTAAAAAATTTGTCCTGAATCTTGATAATTCCTTTCTTACCAACTAATATGGAAGGATAATTGTTGCCAATGGTAACAATAGTTTTCATTTCCTGCAGCCCCAACATGGTAGCTACCTGAAAGGTTTTGTCTGCGGGAATATGGTCGATTACAGTGCCGTTTTCAATGGCGGCAACTATTCTTTCTTTCTTGTTCATTTGATGATTGTTTTGTCGTTTAACACCTCTTCGTATGAGATTCCAAGTACGTCGCAAATGATAGCTTCTCGAGCATAGAGACCATTTTGGGCCTGTTGTATATAGTAGGCATGTGGGTCTTCGTCCACATCGTAGGCGATTTCGTTTACGCGGGGGAGTGGATGCAGAATCTTCATATTTTCTTTTGTGCTTTTGAGCATATCCGCTCTAAGGATATAAACATTTTTCACTCGCTCATATTCCATCAAGTCGCTGAAACGTTCTTTTTGCACACGTGTCATATAAATAATATCGGCATCGGCAATTATTTTCTCATTGAAAGCTGTGTGTTCAACATATCTGATGTTATTTTCCTTACAATATAACTTGTATTCGTTGGGCATCGCAAGTTCCTTAGGAGCAATGAAATGGAACGTCGGGTTAAAGTGACGCATTGCCATGATAAGCGAATGAACAGTTCGACCATATTTTAAGTCACCAACCAGATAAATATTCAAGTTTTCCAGAGTTCCTTGAGTTTGATAAATGGTATAAAGATCAAGCATACATTGCGAGGGGTGCTGATGAGCTCCGTCACCAGCATTGATGATTGGAATCGGAGCAATCTCGCTAGCATATTGGGCGGCACCTTCAATATAGTGGCGCATGGCGATGACATCGGCATAATTACTTACCATGAGAATGGTGTCTTTAAGTGTTTCGCCTTTGGTTCCACTGGTAACTTTAGGGTCAGCAAAACCGATGACCCTTGCACCTAAACGGTTGGCTGCTGTTTCAAAACTAAGACGGGTACGAGTAGATGGTTCAAAAAAGAGGGTGGCTACCACCTTACCCTTGAGTAGTTCTCTATTAGGGTATTTTTCGAACTCTTGCGCCATCTTGATGAGATAGAGAATCTTCTCTTTCGATAAGTCGGCAATCGTTACAAAATTATGTTTTTCCATTGCTACTTGAATGTATGTTTGCAAAATCGCGTGCTAAGTTAAGCATAATTTTTGGTTTATGGTTGATAATTTCAAAGAAATGTTGTATTTTTGCATCAAAATTCTGAAAATGCGACGAAAATTCATACATGTTTTATGGACGCTGATAGCCTTGATAGGTATTGGCCTTGTGGTTGGTTTCTTTGCTATCTGGTTTGGACTGATTGGCTATATGCCAGAGATTGAGGATTTGCAAAATCCTATCAGTAAATATGCATCCATTGTCTATAGCTCCGATGGAAAACAGTTGGGTACATATAATCAGAATCAGCAGAATCGTATAATGGTTGATTATGACCATCTTCCGAGTGGACTTGTTGCTGCTTTGGTAGCAACTGAAGATGAGCGATTCTATGAACATTCTGGTATCGATTTTATCGCATTGGGACGTGCCATTGTAAAACGCGGATTGTTAGGGCAGGAGAGCGCTGGAGGAGGTTCTACCATCACTCAACAGTTGGCAAAACAGCTTTATTCAAAGACGGCCAAGAATACTCTTGAGAGACTGCTTCAGAAGCCTATAGAGTGGGTAATTGCTATCAAACTGGAGCGTTTCTACACTAAGGAGGAAATCGTATCTATGTATCTGAATTATTTCGATTTCCTGCACAATGCAGTTGGTATTAAAATCGCTGCGAAGACTTATTTTAATAAGGAGCCAATTGATTTGAGTTTAGTTGAATCAGCTACTTTAATAGGTTTGTGCAAGAATCCGTCTTATTATAACCCAGTACGATATCCCGAGCGCAGTCGTGAGCGTCGGAATGTGGTACTCTCGCAAATGGTAAAGTCTGGTTATCTTTCTGAAGCTGAGTTCAATTCCGTCAAGAACGAACCACTTAAACTTGATTTCCATCGTGCAGACCATAAGGAGGGACTCGCACCATATTTCCGTGATTTCCTACGCCGTTATATGATGGCTACTAAACCTAATCGCAAAGATTATTTCGAGTGGAACCAAACTCAGTTTGATATCGATTCTGTTGCTTGGGAAAATGATCCGCTTTATGGTTGGTGTAACAAAAACAAAAAGCGTAACGGTGAGAATTATAATGTTTATACTGATGGCCTTCGTATCTATACAACGATTGATACTAGGATGCAGAAATATGCAGAAGAAGCTGTTTATAAACATTTGGTGTATGATTTGCAGATTGCTTTCAATAAAGAAAATAAATCTAAGCCCAATGCTCCTTATAGCTCTACAGCAACGAAAGAAAATATTCAGCAGAATATTGCCCGTACCATGCGGCAAACAGATCGTTATCGGGCTTTGAAGAAAGCTGGCGCTACAGAGGAGGAAATCCGAAAATCTTTCAACACACCTGTTGAAATGAGTATTTTCACTTATCGCGGTGATATTGACACGATTATGACTCCTATGGATTCCATAATATACTATAAACATTTCCTGCGTGCAGGTTTTATGAGTATGGATGCACATACTGGTGCTGTGAAGGCTTATGTGGGTGGTGTTGATTACGAGCATTTCCAATATGATATGGTTTCTCTTGGTCGCCGTCAAGTTGGTTCTACTGCAAAGCCGTATCTGTATGCGCTTTCCTTGGAGCATGGCTATTCTCCTTGTGATGTGGTACCTTGTCAGCATTACAGTTATGGCAATTGGTCACCTAGAGGTAGTGCACGTGGTATGGTGACACTAAAGTGGGGACTTCAGAATTCTAACAATCTTGTAACGGCTTATTTGATGAGTCGTCTGGTTCCCAATGACTATCACCAGTGTGCTGTGGTTTATCTTGACATGCTAGATAAGTTTGGAGTTAATACATCAGGTATCTATCCTTCATTACCTTTGTGCTTGGGCGCTTATGAAGCCAGTGTGAAAGAAATGGTTGGTGCTTATACTACATTCGCTAATCATGGAATTCGAAATACTCCAATGTTTGTTACTCGCATCGAAGACAGTAATGGTGAGGTCGTAGCTAATTTCCAGCCTATGATGGAGGAGGTTATTAGTGAAGACAATTCGTATAAGATGATTGATATGCTAAGGGCTGTAGTTGATTATGGTACGGGCGCGCGCATGCGTCATAGATATAATATGAAGGGTGAAATAGGTGGTAAGACCGGAACCACTAACGACAATACAGATGGATGGTTCATTGGTTTCACCCCAAGGCTTGTTAGTGGTGCATGGGTAGGCGGAGAGGACCGTGACATTCATTTTGACAGGGAAAGTCTTGGACAGGGAGCAAATGCTGCTCTGCCTATTTGGGCATATTATATGCAGAAGGTTTTTGCAGATCGTTCATTGGGATATAGTGATGAAGAAAAGTTTGATATTCCAGAAGACTATGATCCTTGTGGTCATTCTTCTCACGGCATGGATGCATCAGCTGGCATCGAAGATGTCTTTGAATAATTGTATCTGTTTTTAATCCACAGAAGTTTCTTTTCCGGTAACTTGTTGTGTCATCCGGTGGGCTTTTCTGCCTTTTTCCGTGTTGTCATGTCCCTTGTAAGTCCCTGATTCATCCTTGCTTGTTTTGATTTATGTCAAGAAAGCCGAAAATTTTCCGTTCTGCGTGAAAAAATCCCCTTAAATATTTGGACGTTATTATTTTTTGGCGTACCTTTGCATCCGCTT
>Ga0310695_10003576_pt1 | contig 30245 bp, 23 predicted proteins | sample RumenRJG_04DNA_FD_203882 | JGI IMG/M metagenome (GOLD analysis project Ga0310695, IMG submission 203882) | Bovine rumen microbial communities from Lethbridge, Alberta, Canada - RJG_04 (v2) (version 2) | ecosystem: Host-associated > Mammals > Digestive system > Stomach > Rumen | place: Canada...
CTTCGCCAGCACCGCATCAATCATGCCATACTCCTTTGCCTCCTCTGCTGTCATCCAGTAGTTACGGTCAGAGTCAGCCCATACCTTCTCGTAAGGAGTGTGAGAGTGGCTTGAGATGATGTTATAAAGTTCCTTCTTAAACTTCTGAATCTCCTTTGCCTCAATCTCAATATCTGAAGCCTGTCCCTGAACACCACCGAGAGGTTGGTGAATCATGACACGAGAATGAGGAAGCGCAGAACGCTTGCCCTCCTGACCTGCAACAAGGAGCACGGCACCCATTGACGCAGCCATACCAGTACAGATAGTAGCTACATCACTTGAAATGAACTGCATAGTATCGTAAATACCAAGACCAGCAGTCACACTACCACCAGGAGAATTGACATAGATAGAGATATCCTTACCAGGATCAGTAGAATCCAGATAAAGCAACTGAGCCTGAATGGTATTGGCAGTATAGTCATTGATTTCTGTGCCGAGGAAGATAATTCTGTCCATCATCAGTCGAGAGAACACATCCATCTGGGTAACATTCAACTGACGCTCCTCAAGAATATAAGGATTAAGGTACTGAGCCTGTGCTCTCATCACATCATCAAGAGCCATGCCATTCATTCCGAGATGGCCTGTGGCATATTTTCTGAAATCGCTTGTTATATTCATTATATATTTCTAATTGCTTTTTTCACTGTTTAGTAACACAAAATTACGAATAAAACATCGAATATGCAAAATTTAAATGTTAAAAAAGGAAAAAGGGGTAAAAATAGGAAACAATCACTAATTATTCACAAAGTTCTGCAAGTTGCAAAAAAGAATTTACCTTTGAGTTTCCCAGAAGAGAAAACCCAAAGGTAAAAATGTATGTATAAAAATTATATGATTAACTAATCCTGTAATCAATGGCGTTCTTGCTATCAAGAAAATCTATCAACGTTTTCTTAACGCTTACCCTACGAGTGCGAGACGAAAGATTGACAGGACGCATGAGCTTAACGGAATGACATTGTATATCAACTTCCACATCTCCAGGAGAATGTTCTATCTCGTTTACGAGTTCGGTGGCATCAAGTTCGGTCAGATCATCGACGTTGATTATGAGGGTGAGTTTGCGGATGTATTTATCACGCACATTTGCCAGATACTCCACGCTCTGCACCCTACTATTGATATAAGTACTCGTAGGGAACTTCTTCTCATATTTTATCTTGATATACAGCGAACTACCTTCCATGAACATACCGCGCCACTGTGCCCAATCATCGAAGAAAGCAATCTCACCTGCACCACCATAATCCTCTATGGTAACTATGCCAAACGGGGTTCCTCGCTTGGTAAAGCCCTCGCGCAGACCTGTAACAATACCACCTACGGACACTACATCCAACTTGGCAAGTTCCTCCTTATCTGCATCGCTACCCAGTTCACAGCATTGCTTGTTGCAGAGGTTCTTCAACACAACAGCATACTCATCCAACGGATGGGCAGACAGGTAGATGCCCACGAGATCACGCTCACGGTTCAGTCGCTCAATGGCACTCCATTCCTGAGCCTGCGCAGGCTTCGGCTTGGTAATCTCCACACTTCCGAAATCGCCGAACAGGGAATTTGCAGCCTCAGCCTTTGCCGTCTGATACTGATTGCCATAACGGCTCAGCAAGTCGATGAACGTATAACCTCCGCTATTCTCAGCAACGTATTGTTCACGCTGGAGTCCGAAGCAGTCGAGACCACCGCTAATTGCAAGACATTCAAGCGCTTTCTTGTTCATTGAAGACGAAGGTACACGCTCCACGAGGGAATATATGTCGGTATATGGACCATTAGCCTCCCTCTCGGCAATGATAGCCTGCACGGCTGCATCACTCATACCCTTGATACCTGAAAGTCCGAAACGAATCTCACCCTTCTTATTAACGGTAAAACCATCCATAGACTCGTTTACATCTGGTCCCTTTGTAGGAATAGCCAGAGCCTTACACTCGTCCATGAGCTTGGTTATTTCCTTAATATCCGAGCGACGGCGAGTCATAAGGGAAGCCATGAACTCGGCTGGATAGTTAGCCTTCAGATATGCGGTCTGGTAAGCCACCCATGAATAGCAAGCGGCATGAGACTTATTGAAGGCATAGGAAGCGAACTTTTCCCAGTCGGCCCAGATTTTCTCCAGAATCTTAGGGTCATGACCGTTTGACACACCGCCCTCGATGAACTTAGGCTTCATCTTGTCAACGATGTCCTTCTTCTTCTTACCCATCGCCTTACGAAGGGCATCAGACTCACCTCGGGTGAAGTTGGCGAGCTGACGGGAAAGCAACATCACCTGCTCCTGATATACCGTGATTCCGTAGGTATCCTTCAGATACTTCTCAGTACAAGGAATATCATATTTGATTTCCTCACGTCCGTTCTTACGAGCAATGAACGAAGGGATATAATCCATTGGGCCTGGGCGATACAGGGCATTCATCGCGATAAGATCCTCAAAAACCGTAGGATGCAGTTCGCGAAGATACTTCTGCATACCAGCCGACTCAAACTGGAATGTACCGACAGTCCTACCCTCCTGATAGAGTTTATACGTGGCAGGGTCGTCGATAGGAATATGGTCGAGGTCAATGTCTATGCCTCGTGTCAGCTTCACGAGCTTGCAACACTCCTTTTGCTCAGAGAGGGTCTTGAGTCCGAGGAAGTCCATCTTGATAAGACCTGTAGACTCGATAACGTGACCGTCATACTGTGTAACGGCAGTCTTGATCTCCGGGAAATCAGGGTCATCGGCAGTAGATACCGGCACATGATCGGAAATAGGGTCTCGGCAGATGATGAAGCCACAGGCATGAATACCAGTAGAGCGCACGGTGCCCTCAAGCATTTTGGCATATTTGATAGTATTAGCCTCACGAGGATCGGCACTTGCCTCTGCCTGCTGAAGTTCAGGAGTACACTTTAGGTAGTTGGCAAGCTTTGGCTTCATACCGTCAGGCAGTCGATCAGGCATAGCCTTACACAAAGCATTACTCTTATCAAGAGGCAGTTTCTCCACACGAGCCACATCCTTAATAGAGTTCTTTGCCGCCATAGTACCGTATGTGATGATATGGGCACAATTCTCCTTACCATATTTATTCATAACCCATTGTAACACCTTACCACGACCATCATCGTCGAAGTCGGTATCAATATCAGGCAAAGAAATACGGTCAGGATTAAGGAAGCGCTCGAAAAGGAGGTCATATTTCAGAGGGTCAATCTTCGTGATACCAAGACAATAAGCCACAACACTACCAGCAGCAGAACCACGACCAGGACCTACCCATACACCTAGCTCGTCACGAGCAGAATTGATAAAGTCTGATACAATGAGGAAGTAGCCAGGGAAACCCATCGTCTTCATGATGTGAAGCTCGAAACGGATTCTGTCCTCTACGTCCTCTGGTATTCCATAAGAGCCTTTAATCAGCTTATCAGCCGTGAGATTATCGGGAGTACCGCTTCCGTAGATTCTCTGAGCACCCTCATAGGCGAGTTTTGCAAGATAGTCGGCCTCGAACTTCACTCGGTAGATCTTATCATATCCGCCAAGTTTCTTTATCTTCTTCTGACCATCCTCCTCCGACATCTGGTTCTCACCATTCTCATCGCTGGTGAACTCCTTATACAAGTCCTCCTCAGTATATTTCTTCCTCCACTCTTCCTCCGTACCAAAGCTCTCTGGTATAGGGAAGAAAGGCATGATAGGGTCGCTCTCAATATTGTAGGTCTCTACCTTATCAAGAATCTCAAGGGTGTTGCTAAGAGCCTCTGGCACATCAGAGAAGATCTCGTTCATCTCCTCCTTTGTCTTGAACCATTCCTGCTTGGTATAGCGCATACGGTCAGGGTCGTCAAGATCCTTACCCGTAGAAAGACACAGAAGATGGTCGTGTGCTTCCGCATTTTCCTTATCAACGAAGTGCGAATCGTTGGTGCATATCAGTTTTATGCCGTACTCCTTCGCAAAATCCATCAGCACACGGTTAGCTTTCTGTTGAAGCGGGAAGGTCTCACGATTCGCCATTATGCTTGGATCTGTCACCTCATGGCGTTGCAGTTCAAGGTAATAGTCATCGCCCCAGATGTTGTGATACCACTCAACAGCCTCACGTGCACCATCTATATCACCTGCGAGAATCTTCTTAGGCACCTCGCCACCAATACAGGCAGAGCATATAATAAGGTCCTTATGAAACATGGCAAGATCCTTTCTATCTGTTCTCGGACGACCATAATATCCATCTACCCATGCTCGCGACACAAGACGAATAAGGTTCTTGTAGCCATTGAAGTTCTTGGCAAGGACAATGAGATGATAACCGCCAAGGTCACCATTCGCCTTTACCATATCTTCCTTGTTATGATGCGCGACATACATCTCACAACCGAAGATTGGTTTGAAAGGTTCCTTACCATCGGCTTTCAGTTTCTTATTGACACCATTACAATAGTCGAAAAGTTCCTTTATACCGAACATATTTCCATGATCGGTAATGGCAATACCCTTCATCCCGTCGGCAACAGCTTTATCGACGAGTTTGCTGACAGACGCCTGTCCGTCAAGGATGGAATAATACGTGTGAACGTGTAGATGAACGAAATCTTGCATAGAACGCAAAATTACAGAAAATCCATAATATATCCCTGTTTGATTAGCAAAAAGAGCAATAAATTAACGAAAATAAAGAAAAAATTTGCTATTTTCGATAAAAACGTGTATCTTTGCACGGAATTATACACCCTAAATACGAAACTCATTCACCAATAATGGGAAAAAGAATAAAGAAATTAAAGAAAATCAGACTGCACCGAGAAGGCACTGATACATTAATCTACGGCCTAATGTTCATTGTTGCAATCGGTATCATATTGTGGCGTTCTTTCGAGACCCACATTCCATTTTATTGCTTTGCTGTTGTCTTCACGACAATATATTGTATCGTTGTAAACTTCTTCCGTTGTCCTATCCGCTATTTCGGAGAGGATGACACGGAAAATATCGTTGTTGCTCCTGCTGATGGTCGCATCGTTGTGGTTCAGGAAGTTGACGAGAACAAGTATTTCCATGAGCGTCGTATCATGGTAAGTATCTTCATGAGCCTTTTCAACGTGCATGCCAACTGGTTCCCTGTTGATGGCAAGGTAAAACTCGTGCATCATCAGAATGGTGCTTTCCACAAGGCGTGGCTTCCTAAGGCAAGTGAAGAGAACGAGATGGCTGACACTATCATCACCACGGATAATGGTGTAGATATACTCTGTCGTCAGATTGCCGGTGCTATGGCACGCCGTATAGTAACCTATGCCAAGGAAGGTGAGGATTGCTATATTGACGAGCATCTGGGCTTCATCAAGTTCGGTTCTCGCGTGGATCTCTTCCTGCCACTTGGCACAGAGATAAACGTGAAGCTCGGCCAGGCAACTACTGGTAACCAGACGGTAATAGGAAAACTGAAATCTTAAATGAAAAGTGAAAAATGAACAATGAAAAAAATACAAGTTACTTTTTGCGCCTAAAGACGTAATCTGCATTTTATAATTTTTCATTGTTCATTTTATTATTTCTTATGAAAAAGCATATCCCAAATACAATAACCTGTTGCAACCTCATCTCTGGATGTGTTGCAACAGTATTCGCATTATATGGCATACCTGAAATGGCGTTACTGTTCATCATTCTTGGTGCAGTCTTTGATTTCTTCGACGGAATGACCGCACGAGTTCTTGGCGTGTCAAGTCCTATCGGCAAGGAACTCGATTCCCTAGCTGATGATGTTACATTTGGTGTAGCACCAGCAAGTATCCTGTTCTGGTTTCTTGGTGTCATAGACTATCCTTCTTTCCTTGAAGGATTACGTGGTACTATTCCATTCTTTGCCTTTATCATTTCCGCATTCTCAGCCCTGAGACTGGCAAAGTTCAATCTTGACACACGCCAGACAACATCTTTCATCGGGCTCCCAACACCTGCGAATGCCCTTTTCTGGGGATCTCTCATCGTAGGTCTTGGGCCTCATCTGGAATTTTGCGCATACACACTTCCACTAATGCTCATCGGCATTGTATTGAGTTCATGGCTTCTAATAGCAGAGATTCCAATGTTCGCGCTCAAGTTCAAACATTGGGACTTCAAGGGCAATGAGATTAAGTACGGCTTCATCGTATTCAGTGCTCTTGCTCTTATTGGCGGCATTACATACGGCATCATAACAGGAAATGAGATTTTTTTCTATCTACCATTCAGCGTCATCATTGTTGCATATATTGTAGTGTCAATAATAACACAGAAGAAATAAACGAGGTCTCTCTTGCAGAGAGGGAACCTGTATGTTCTAAAAGATTACGAACAAATGCACATATTCTTTATAATAATAGCAATACTGCTGTTGTTAGTCTTAGTACCACTTCTCTTTATCGCATTAGTAGCTTACACGAAACTGAGAGGCTTATGGTACAAGATTACGGGACGTCCACAGCCTGATCCTTTCAGAGGATTCAGCGGTGGTTTCAATACCCATACACAACAACAGAACACAAGGCAAAATGCACAAGCCAAACACCATACTTCCCAGCAAAATTCTTCAAGCAACAGCGGCAAGAAGATATTCTCTGCCAACGAAGGCGAGTATGTGGATTTTGAGGTCGTTGACTAATTCGTGCTAAACATTCAAACAAACAAGTCCTATGAGAAATATCATCCTACTATCCTTACTCATAGCATGCTCATCCCTTTATGCTCAGATTCCTTCTGGAAGAAGTAAGACTGTGACTATGTTCAATGACTTTCAGCCTGCCATCATAAAGTTCAAGGATGGCAAGGAGAGTGTGCATAAGCAGACGAACATATTCCTAAAGAACAGCACTCTCATATACAAGAAAATGCCGACTGGTGAGATTATGGAAGCCTCTATGCCTGTTGTAGCTGGTCTGACCATTGGTGAGCGTAACTTTGTCAACGTGAAGAATCAGCTTGCAGAGGTAATCACTACGGAAGGCAAGGCAAGTCTCGTGCGCGTGCGTACCATAGATATAGAGACCATGAAAGGTGAATATCTCAACAACAGCACCATAACAAACTCTTCCATGCTGGACGATCTTAGTGCAGGACGTGCTATTGGCGAGAGTATGTCAACAACTCGCATAGATGGTGCAGATGATGAAGAGCCATATCCACTCATGGACACATATTATTATGTAGCAGGTAATAAAGTAACTCTTGCACATGAGCGTTCCGTGAAGCTCGTTATAAAGAAAGACCAGAGAAAGGATTATCAGATTGCAATTTCCATGGACTTCAACTGGGCACGACAGGAAGACCTCGTCAAACTCCTCAAGTTCTTCCAATAAATGACAAACTATATTTTCGACCTTGCAGGTGTCATCATCAACCTTGATATTGAGCGTGACACAAAGGCACTCAACTATATCGGTTTACCCGACTTTGAAGGTTGTCTGAAGCGACCTGAGATTGCCGTCCCTACCCTCGCCTATCTCAACGGTCTCATGCCAGAGCAAGAATATTGTGAAACAATCCGTCCTGTTTGTCGTCAGGATGTTACCAATGAGGAAATCCTATGGGCTATGGATGATGTTCTTGATATAATACCAGAATCACGAATAGATATGCTTATGGAACTTAGAAAAGAACATAAGGTATATCTTCTCAGTAACATATACGACAGAGGCTGGCAGATTGCAACAGAGGCATTCCGCAAGCACGGAGTAGAGCCCGAGGATTGCTTTGACAAACTTTTCCTATCACACGAGATGCAACTTGCCAAGCCCGACCCTCGCATCTTCCAAGCCGTAATCGATGCTACAGGAATCTCAGCCGAGGAAACCCTATTCTTCGATGATTCAAGGAGCAATATCGCCACAGCAAAAGCTATGGGCTTTCAGGCTCACCTTGCCCCTATGAACAAGCTCGAAGATGTTTTTACCACAGAAAAGATTTTCTGCTGATTTTTCAGAGAATCGTATTTGAATTCTCCATTAACGAATGGAAATACTATCTCACAAAGACTTTCTTTCCATTGACAATACTTATTCCCTTCGAAGCATTTTCCAATCGCTGACCTGAGACAGAAAACACCTTATCAGATGTAATCGCAAACGGAGCATCCCAATCCTTTATATCAGTTGCAGGAGCAGCATCCTCTACAATTGTAAAGTCTTGCCAATACGGAGCATTCTGATATGCTTGCTTGCATCCTGCCGGAACATGGAGAGTGACTTCCTTTCTACAACAACCAATACCATCTGTCAAAGCTATAGGTTCTGACCAATGGACTATTACATCCTTAAGATTAGGACAATAGCCAAAAGCATCACTACCTATCTCCGTAACAGATTGAGGAATATCTATTTTCTGCAAAGCCTCTATTTGAGCAAAAGCACCATCTCCAATACTTTGTAAACCATTGCCAAGATTTACATCCTTAAGATTCTCGCAAAACTCAAATGCTCTTTCACCTATACTCCTCACGCCATCAGGAATAATAATGCTTTTCAGCGAAGTATTCTGCCAAAATGCCAGACCATCAATACGCACCAAGGTGGAAGGCAAATTCACTTCTCTAAGCTCCATACACAGATTAAATGCATCATACGGAATGACTTTTATTCCATCAGGAATAGTTACTTTCTTCAATCTGTCATTAGCATAGAAAACACCAATTCCCAAAGTGTCAATATTCGTCATATCAGGTAACTCTGTAAAGCCACAATTTGCAAAGCAATAATCACAAAATTTATGAACAGAAGCCGGATATTTTACAGACTTTAGCTCTGAACAACAATCGAAAGATCCTTTAGGAATACTATCCAATTCACATTCAAATACAACACTCTCTAAATTACTAGACACAAAACAATAACCACCTATGGAATCAACAGACGAAGGTATAGTTATATGCCTAAGCTTTGTCTGTCCAAACGCATATTCCTCTATAACCTTAATAGAATTTGGCAAATCTACCTTTTCAAATGTACATCCATTAAATCCCCATTCCTCTATCGTCTTTACGGAATTAGGGATAATAACATCCTTGACCTCAGAGAAATTAAACGCAGAAATACCGATAGTCTCAATACCATCGGGAATCTTGTAGCATTGATTTCCCATATTTCCTGTAGGGAATGAGAAGAACGTCTTACAATAGGAATTGTAAATAGGACGAAGACTTGAACAATTATGGAAAGCCAGATAATCAACGAACTCAAGCGACTGTGGTACATTTATTTCGGACAAACGAGCACAATTTTCAAAAGCAATTTGGCCAATATACATTAAGCCTTCATTAAGTGAAACCTTCGTAAGTTCCCAACACGAATGAAATGCCAAAGCATCAATGTAAATTGCATTAGAAGGCAAATATACTTCTTTGAGACCATGCTCATAAGGCTCTGCAAAAGCCCTTACACCAATACCAACTACAGGAATCCGGCGTTCTGTTACATAATCAGGAATCCTGATAACGCCTTTATATTGCTCAGGCCCCGAAACAACTTCACAGTAATATGGAGACTCTACATATCTGTAATAGATTGTCTGACCATCAGAATTGACCTCAGAGAAATCATAGGTGGCATCATTGGCCGCATAAGTTCCAACACACGCACACAATGTTAAGAGAAAAAATAAAAGTACCTTTTTCATTTTTATGTATTTTTGACTGCAAAATTACACTATTTTTCCAAAAACGCAAAATTTAGACATAAAAAACGATTATTTTTCTGACTTTCTCCTCTATTTCCCTTCAGCCACCGAGTTGTACCTTCTGCCCCGACACTATCGAAACCGGCTCATGCAGAACAATACAGAAAAAACGCCCCACTGGTCTCACGACTGGTGGGGCGTTAAAAAAATATGTTTAACTAAAATCCTTTTCTAAATTCAAAGAACAACCTCACGATCATTCTTATGCTATCCAAGAGTCAAACAATCTTTAACCTAATAACTAAAACCTAAATCTATTATTCTACTAACCTAAACAATTCTTATTCAAAGTGTCATTCAGGAATGTTTCCGGGAGCATCACCATTCAGAACTCTATCTGATTTTTTTGTTTGGTATGTCCTTTTTTCCTTTTGACGATGCAAAGGTACGACTATTTTTTTGTGTGCGCAAACAATTTTACGTTTTTCCTTATTTTTTCTACTTTTACTTGACTAACATCAAGCATTTGTGTGCGTACACAACGCAAAAACACTATAAAAGTACTAATCCAGCAAATGCTGCATAGAGTATCATTCTTATAGGATTTACACCAACCCACTTCGTGCCAACGAATGTAGCAGCAAAGAGGAATATAGACACATAGAACTGCCAAGGATTGTCGGGAGTTGAGAAATTCTCCTTATTGACAAGCAACAATGTGGCCGCAGCAAGGAGTCCTACTACGGCTGGGCGAAGTCCAAGGAATACGCTCTGTACAGGTCCTGTCTTCATATATTTCATAAAGAGCTTGCTGATGACGATCATCAGTACAAGACAAGGAAGAACCAATGCAAAAGTAGCCGTACATGAACCCAGCATAGCAAGGAATGAATCGCCTGTAAGGTTATATACAGCCGTATATCCGCAATATGTAGCAGAGTTAATGCCGATAGGACCTGGTGTCATCTGGGAGATAGCAACGATATTGGTAAACTCAGCCGATGTCATCCAATGGTGCTCATAAACCACCTGAGCCTGAATCAGCGAAATCATGCCATAGCCTCCTCCAAATCCGAAAAGACCTATCATGAAGAATGTATAGAAGAGTGTGAAGAATATCATTTCAAGAAAGAATTATTCTGTTGGCTTAATGAATTGTCCGTAAATGAAACCACCTATTCCAGCAGCAAGGATTATATATATAGGATTAACACCCAATGCCCAGATTAACACAGCCGTTATGACTGGTATCCAGCAATTTATAAACGTGATCTTTGCACGTACTGCCATATTCCACGTAGGCACAGCTATAAGAGCCACAACAGCAGGACGAATGCCGGCAAATGCACTTGCAACCCAAGGCACATCCTGGAAGTTATGGAAGAACATAGCCACTAGCAATATAATAAGGAATGAAGGCAAAGCTGTACCCAACGCACAGCATATAGCCCCGAGCGTCCCACGCTTCTTATAGCCTATGAACGTAGAGATATTTATGGCGAATACTCCCGGACATGACTGCGCTATGGCAATCAGGTCAAGAAACTCCGTCTTACCTACCCATTTATGCCTATTAACTATCTCAGCCTCAATCAAAGGTATCATGGCATATCCACCGCCTATGGTGAAAAGTCCTATACGAAAAAATGTTCCGAAGAGTACCCTCATTGAAGAAGCAGGCTTCACGGTCACACTCTCTGTCGGAGATGCAGAAGACGATATGTTGTTATTTTCCATAATTACTTACTTTATTAAAATGAAAAAATGAAAAGTGAAAAATGAAAAATACAAGTTACATTCCATACCACAAGAATCGCAATCTGCATTTTATTATTTCTTCATTATCCATTTTTTCATTTAAATGACTAACATGTATTTAATAATTTTTCATTGTTCATTTTTCATTTTCCTTAATGGGAAACGCCTTCACCAATCGCTCATATTCCTCATCAGTTATTCTCATGAAAGAACCATGTTGAGGAGACTCTACACCTATTATATTATTAGGCTCTGAGAAATTGCGCATAAACTTGTCTGCCTTGCAGATGCGATAATTGCGTGGTCTGGAAGAATACTCAATATACGCAATACGCCAAGTACTGTCACCTTCAAGCTGAAAAGCAGACACGCCCTCGCATTTCTTCTTACCCTCAAAATTCACATAGTCAACAGAATCAGGCTCAGGCCATTCACCCGTAAGCGAACTGGAAACAGAAGCATACAAGCCAGGCTTACCGCCCTCCTTCTTTATCATCATGTGATATTTCCCATCGGCTGGCAGATAGTTTATATCTGCATCTATGGTAGCATACCCCCAGTCAAAGAGCATTCGAGGCTGTGTAAGAGTGGTGAAACTCTCGTCTGCGTATGAGTAATACATACGGTCGTATGCCTCCTCTCCCCTATTCCAGAGAGAGTAATAGATGAAATAGCCACCCTTACGACCGTCAGCCCATCTATATTCCGAATCCCAGAATATCTGAGGTGCCCATACGCGATTTATCGTTGACCAGTCCTTATATACAGAACGTTCCTTATCCTCTTTTGTTTTAGTATCAGAGAAAATTTCCAGTCCCTTGCGAAAATCGAAGGTAGTGGATTTCCAATGCACAAGATCATCAGATGTCAGGAGGTTAATACCATAATTATCCCATGTATCTTTCTTGCCAAGACGCTTTGTAGCCGCATTGTTCATGTCTGTTGTCACCATCAAGTAACCGCTCATATCATGCTTACGGCATATATACGCATCGCGCGTACCTCCTTCTATACCTGCAAGTGCCTTACTTGAGAAAACGGAGTCTCCTCCGATAAGGTCGTGAAACTCTACCCCATCACGCGAAACAGCATAGGCAGTCCATTGCCCTCGACCACTCATGTGACAATATAGATAGTTGCCACCCTTCTGCGGATTTCCCACAGATTGCGCCAAAGATGCGAAATTATTGATACACATCAAGGTTAATAGGGGTATTATGCGAGTTATATTCATAAATATGCGATTTTGCTTGCAAAGTTAGGTATATTTCACGAAAAAGTAAACTGTTTTTCGGACAAAGATTGTTAATAAGAGTTAAAAGAATACTTTATTGTTAAATTCGGGAATATTCTCTTAAAAAAAGTTTGGCAAAACCGATTATTTTGTTTATCTTTGCATCGGTTTTCCATATTTGGGGATTGTGGAAACGATTAAATATTAACTAAACAGTGTCTAATGAAATTAAAGGAAATATATAAACTATTCACACTTAACATTATGCTAATTCTGGTCGCGGCACCAGTAACTGCACAAGACTTGCTAGCCAGACAGGCTCCAATAGATCGCAGAATGCGAGCAGTTGACACATTAGCTCTTAAGACGGTAATAGAAAAGGAATCACTAGAAAATCCCGCTGCTCAGCTTTATGAGGATTGGGATAATAGATACGCTCACAAGCAGACAGATCTCCTTCCAGATTCTTTCCGAATCAACCTGAAGCATTTCTGTATGCCTACAACCAGTAGAGTCATCACAAGTAAGATGGGACCACGCTGGGGACGCATTCATAAAGGACTTGACGTCAAAGTATATATCGGCGATACAATCCGAGCAGCTTTCTCTGGAAAGGTTCGCATCAAGAGATACGAGGCACGTGGCTACGGTAAGTTCCTTGTCATCCGCCATCCTAACGGATTAGAGACAATCTACGGTCACATGAGTGACTGGCTGGTGGATGAGAATGAAACAGTAAAGGCTGGCCAGCCAATCGGTCTTGGTGGTAACACAGGACGAAGCACGGGTTCACACCTTCACTTTGAGACACGCCTCTGCGGCGTAGCACTCAATCCTGCATTGCTCTTCGATTTCGTCAATCAGGATGTGACAGCCGATTACTACATGTTCCGCAAGAGTGACTACGAGACCGAGTCTATTGCAATCAACAAGACGATTCAGCTTGATGGTGCTCCTGAGATAACAGAGACTGCAGAGGAAAAGCAGGAAATCGCAGAAAGCGAAGTTCGTCACTACACAGAGACACGCTATCATAAGGTTTCTGCTGGCGAGACTCTCTACAGCATTGCTAAGCGTCGCGGTGTTACCGTTGACCAGCTCTGCAAGCTCAATCATCTGACACGCGACATTAAGGTTCGCCCAGGTCAGATTCTCCGCTACTCATAAGAGTAGCCCCGAAACAAGAAATTATAACAATGTTTCCCCCTTTCATAATCAAATAAAAGTTTTGGAGGATCAGCCGAGACGTGAGTTTCTACTGATCCTTTTTTGTGTCTATAAGAATCAGGTCTAAATCAAAAGAAATATATCAAATCCCACGCTATAATGCTTTCAAAAACTAACATAAATCCGAAGAAATCAAGTCCCTTGCAAATCCGAAGCAAATCCCTTGCAAATCCCATTTTCTGCCCATTCTTAGGAACGGACTTGCAACGGTTTTGAAGCGAAGGTATAGCGGACTTATAAGCTTAGCGGAAACATGGAAAGAAGGATATCTTGAAAGGAGGTGATATAATGATTGATTTCAACATATATGACAACGACAACAAGCCATCTAATCTCTATGAAATCCAGCATTTCTACGAAAATAAGCACTTAAATAACTAAAAAATGTTACTTTTTAATACCCAAACCATGTGATTTAATTGACAAATGTCATTCTATCAAAAGTTTTTTAGCATTTTATTCTTTCTTTTAATAAATTTTAAGTACCTTTGCATCTATATACAACACGAATCCAATATTTTTTTTACACTATCCTACATAAAATCCGAAGAAGCCAGGGATAATAAAGACGTAACAAATTTTCAAGTAATTATAGAGTATTAAGTATGAAACAGAAACTTATCCTGTTTTTAGTCAGTATGCTGTGTATGGCTACAACAGCTCTGGCACAAACAAAGATTACAGGTACTGTTCTCTCACAAGAGGACGGAGAACCGGTAATCGGCGCTACTGTTATGGTACAGGGCGACAAAAAGGGTACTGTCACCGACATCAATGGTAACTTTACTATTGATGTGCCAAGTGGCAAGAAATTATCAATCAGCTATGTAGGTATGAAGACTACGATCGTCAGCCCAAAGGCAAACATGGTAGTCAAGCTCGCAAGCGACGGACTTCTTGAAGATGTCGTTGTAACGGGTATGGTAAAGACCGACAAGCGTCTCTTCACAGGTGCTACCGCAAAGATTGACGCTACATCAGCAAAGATTGACGGTATGGCAGATATTTCACGCTCTCTCGAGGGACGTGCTGCCGGTGTAAGCGTACAGAACGTGTCAGGCACATTCGGTACTGCTCCAAAGATCCGTGTACGTGGTGCAACCTCTATCTTTGGCTCATCAAAGCCTCTTTGGGTTGTTGACGGCGTTATCATGGAGGATGTGACCGAGGTAAGCGCAGACGAGTTGTCTTCTGGTGATGCCGAGACACTTATCTCAAGTGCCATCGCAGGTCTTAACTCTGATGATATCGAGTCATTCCAGATTCTGAAGGACGGTTCTGCAACCTCTATCTATGGTGCTCGTGCTATGGCTGGTGTCATCGTAATCACCACTAAGAAGGGTAAGACTGGAAGCGCATTCGTAAACTACACAGGCGAATATACAATGCGTCTGAAGCCAAGTTATAACGATTTCAACATCATGAACTCTCAGGATCAGATGTCTGTATATCAGGAGCTTGAGCAGAAGGGTTACCTCAACTATGCAGAGATTGCAAACAAATCTGAGAGTGGCGTGTATGGTAAGATGTATCAGCTCATCACGGAATATGATCCAACAACCGGACAGTTCGGACTTGCAAACACCACAGCTGCACGCAACGCATATCTCCGTGCTGCCGAGATGAGAAACACGAACTGGTTTGATCGTCTGTTCTCAAACAGCATCATGCACAACCACTCAGTAAGCGTTTCTTCTGGTACTGAGAAATCACAGCACTATGTATCTGTAAGTGCTATGTATGATCCAGGATGGTATAAGAAGAGTCAGGTAGAGCGTTACACCGCTAACCTCAACTCTACTTTCAACATAAGCAAGAAACTGGAGTTCAACGTAATAGCTAACGCATCCTATCGTAAGCAGGAGGCTCCAGGTACTATCGGTAAGGAGACTGATGCCGTTACAGGTGAGGTAAAGCGTGACTTCGACATCAACCCTTATTCTTATGCGATGAACACTTCACGTGCTCTTGATCCTGATGAGTACTACACACGCAACTATGCTCCATTCAATATCTTCAATGAGTTGCAAAACAACTACATGGAGCTTGGCGTAAATGACTTCCGTGTTACAGGTAGCTTGAAGTACAAGCCTATCAAGAAGGTTGAGCTCACCTTGCTTGCTGGTATGCAGAACACCACAACAAGTCAGGAGCACTATATTCTCGACAATAGTAATCAGGCTATGGCATATCGCGCAATGGGCAACTCACACATTCGCGAAAAGAACCCATTCCTCTACAAGGATCCAGACAACATCTATGCACTCCCAATCTCAGTACTTCCTGACGGTGGTATCTACGAGCGCACAGACCGCAACATGTACAAGTGGGACACACGTCTCACAGCATCTTACAATGATGTATTTGCTGAGGATCACATCGTGAACCTCTATGGCGGTATGGAGACAAACTATGTAAACCGCCACAAGACCTGGTTCCGTGGATGGGGTATGCAATATACAATGGGTGAGATACCTAACTACGCATATCAGGTATTCAAGAAGGGTTCTGAGGAGAACACCGACTACTATACTCTCGAAAACAAGCACGAGCGTAGTGCTGCTTTCTTCGCAAACGGAACATACTCATACCAAGGTCGTTACACTCTGAATGGAACTTACCGTTATGAGGGTACAAACCGTATGGGTAAGAGCCGCGCTGCTCGTTGGTTGCCTACATGGAACGTATCAGGCTCTTGGAACGTACACGAGGAGAATTTCTTCGAGAAATTTGAGCCTACACTCTCACACCTCTCACTCCGCGCATCTTACTCACTTACCGCTGAGCGTCCAAGCATCTCAAACGCTATCGTAGAAATCGGTAGCCAGACCCCTTGGCGTCCTTTTGCAAGTGTTCGTGAGAGTATGCTCTACATCAAGAACCTTGCAAACGAGGAACTCACATACGAGAAGAAGCACGAGCTTAACCTCGGATTGTCTGCAGGTTTCCTCAACAACCGCATCAACCTTGAAGTGGATTGGTACAAGCGTAACAACTACGACCTTATCGGCGTTGCTACCACACAGGGTATAGGCGGTCAGATTGATAAGCTCGGTAACATTGCAAGCATGAAGGCTAATGGTATTGAAATCAGTCTCACTACCAACAACATCAAGACTCCTGACTTCAGCTGGACTACCAACTTTATCTACTCTCATTCTTCAAATACCATTACAGACCTGAATACTACAAATAACATAATGAATCTTGTGTCACGTACAAGTACAGGTTCTGAAACGGCATTCGCAAGTGAAGGCTACCCAGTAGGCGCGCTCTTCTCTATTCCTTTCATGGGACTAAACAATGAGGGTCTTCCTACATTCCTTGATCAGGATGGTAATGTAAGTACCACCGACATCTACTTCCAGGAAAGAGACAAAGAAAAGCTCTTGTTCCTTGAATACTCTGGTACTGTTGAGCCAACAGATGTAGGTTCACTCGGCAACGTATTCAAGTACAAGAATCTGTCACTCAACGTATTCATTACCTATTCTTTCGGCAACGTAATACGTCTCGACCCTATATTCGACAATGAATACACCGACCTTATGTCAACTCCAAAGGAGTTCAACAACCGCTGGACAACTCCAGGTGATGAGAAATATACCAACATTCCGGTTATTGCCTCAAAGCGTCAGAACGAGAATGACTCACACCTCGCATACGCCTACAACGCTTACAACTACAGCACAGAGCGTATTGCAAAGGGTGACTTCATCCGCATGAAGGAAATCTCTATCGGCTATGACTTCCCAAAGAGCATCACAGAGAAGCTTCGCCTTGCCAACCTCTCTCTGAAACTTCAGGCTACCAACCTCTTCCTTATCTATGCTGATAAGAAGCTGAATGGTCAGGATCCTGAGTTCTTCAACGCAGGTGGTGTGGCAGCTCCTACACCAAAGCAGTTCACAGCAACACTTCGCGTAGGTATTGGTGGTAATGACTCTAGCGTTAAGAAGGATGACGGTCGTGCAGCTATGCTCCAGTCTGATCTCGACAACGCAAACGCAGAGATCAACCGTCTTCGCGGACAGCTCGCTAACCAGAAGCCTGCAGAGGTCAAGGAAGTTGTGAAGGAAGTAGTTAAGGTAGAGAAGGAAAAGCAGTTCATGCCACTCTCTATATTCTTCGCTCTCAACTCTTCATCACAGCTTGAGGCTGGTGAGGAAGTTAATCTCCGCACTATTGCCGAGGCTGCAAAGAAGAACCCAGACCTCAAGGTATATCTCACAGGCTATGCTGACAGCGCAACAGGCACAGAGGAGATCAACAACCGCATCTCTGCACAGCGTGCCGAGTCTGTTGCCAAGTCACTTGAGGCATTAGGCGTAAGCCGTAGCCAGATGGTAATTAGCAGCAAGGGCGGTGTAAGTATGCTCGAGAACACAGCTTACGATCGTCGCGTAATCGTTGAGGTGAAATAAAAAAAGAAATTAAAAATGAAAAGTGAAAAATGAAAAATACAAGTAACACAGAAACCCGAAAAGGGAACCTGTATTTAAGTAATTATTCATTGCTCATTTTTCATTTAGAAATACTAATCTGTATTTTATAATTTTTCATTTTTAATTTTTCATTTAAATAGCAAATTGATATGTTGAACACATTATTAAAATATACATACGCCGGCGCGATTATCGTAGGTGCTTCATGCATGGTGAGCTGTGACGATTTCCTCGACACAAATCCTGACAACCGCGCAACAATAGACAATGAACAGAAGGTTGAGAACCTCCTTGTAGGTGCCTATCCTGATCATGACCATATCTATGTAGCCGAACTCGTTTCTGATAACATTGACGATTACGGCGAAGGTAATCCAGAAACAGAGCGTTTCTGTGAGGATACATGGGCATGGAAGGACGAGAAAGAACAGGACAATGAATCATTGGAGAGCTTCTGGGAAAGTTCACTTGTAAGTATCTCCGCAGCAAACGAAGTGCTGAAGGCTATAGAGAATTTGCCTACTTCTTCTGCTATGCAGGAGGCAAAGGGCGAGGCTCTCATGTGCCGCGCATACAACTATTTCATGCTCGCCAATATTTTCTGTATGCCTTATGACAAGGCTAAGAACGACACTCAGCTTGGTTTGCCATACCTCACAGAGCCTGAGACACAGCTTAATCCAAAGTACGAGCGCGGCAATATGACCGACCTCTACAACCACATTCAGGCTGACATAGAGGAAGGACTGCCACTTGTGAACGGTTCTTACTACACAGTACCTAAGTACCATTTCACAAAGCGTGCAGCATACGCTCTCGCTACACGTTTCTATCTCTTCACCGAGCAATGGGAGAAGGCTATTGAGGCTGCTACATTGTGTCTTGGCGACCAGCCTGCAACTATGCTTCGCAACTGGAAGTCTATGTCACAGATGACACAGAGCTTCGAAGCTATCACCAATCAGTATATTAACGCCGATGAGAATGCAAACCTCTTGCTTCTCACATCTTATTCTGCTGGTGGTTTGTTCTTCGGTCCTTACCGCTACAACAGCCGTTACTCTCATGGCAAGTATCTTGCAGAGCATGAGGATATCCGTGCTACACAGCTCTGGGGTGGCTACACTTCATTCTATGTAACTCCAAAGGCTTATGGAGCAACCAACCTCGACAAGACTATCTTCTGGAAGTTGCCATACATCTTTGAATACACAGACCCTGTAGCAAAGATTGGATACCACCACACAGTATATCCAACTCTCACTACCGATGAGACTCTTCTCAGCCGTGCAGAGGCTTACATCATGCTCAAGCAGTACGACAAGGCTTGTGAGGATATGACCGCATGGATGCACGCAATAACCAAGAGTCAGACCGTTCTGACACCAGAGATCGTGAACGAGTTCTACAACAAGGCTAAGTATTCTTACTCTGACGAAGCTGGTATTCAGTCACAGCTCAAGAAGCATCTCAATCCTTCATTCTCAATAGATGCAGAAGGTAGCACTCAGGAGAATATGCTTCAGGCTGTTCTTACCTTCCGTCGCGTAGAGACCATGCACCTCGGTCTTCGCTGGTTCGACATCAAGCGCTACGGCATTGAGATTCCACGTCGTATAATGAACGCCGACGGTAATCCTGCGAAGAAAGTCGATTTCCTGAAGAAGGACGACCCACGACGCGCTCTACAGCTTCCTAACAAGGTGCTTATGGCTGGAATGGAGAAGAATCCAAGATAATAAATGAAAAGTGAAAAATGAAAAATACAATTTACACTTTTCACCTTAAATGGTAATCTGTATTTTATAATTTTTCATTATTCATTTTTCACTTAAAATATTAAATGTAAATATCATTATGAAAAAAAATATATTATACGCCATACTGCTTGCTACGGGAGCAATGACATTGGGTGCCTGTTCTTCTGACGATCCAGATGAGGGCAAGAGCGTGATTGTTACACCTAATGAGGAGCAGACTGAGTTCGATAAATGGCTGGAGGTAAACTTCGCCACTCCATACAATATCGACTTCAAGTACAGATACAAGGAAACTGAGTCTGATTACGACTACTACACAGTACCTGCAAAGTATAATGATGCTATTAAGATGGCACATCTCGTAAAGTATCTCTGCGTAGAGACATACGATGAGGTTGCAGGCACAGACTTCACACGCCGCTACTTCCCTAAGATGTTCTTCCTTATCGGAGAATGGGAGTACCGCAACAACGGCACATACATCCTTGGTACTGCTGAGGGTGGTCGTAAGATCCTGCTTGCTGGTCTGAATTATCTCAGCGATAATATCGCCAAAGGTCCTGAATACATGAACTATTTCTATTTCAAGACCATCCACCACGAGTTCACCCACATCATGAACCAGACAAAGGAGATTCCTGCCGACTTCCAGTTGGTTACTGGTGACAAATACGTAGGTGATATGTGGAGCGAAGAGCCATACGACAAGGAATACCTGGCAAATGGCTTCATCACAGCTTACTCTCAGAACTCTTATCAGGAGGACTTTGCCGAGATGCTCTCAACCTATATCACTAATGATGCAAGTCAGTGGGAAGAATGGTTGAAAGAGGCTGACGAGGCTGCTGCTGAGAAGGCCAAAAAGACTGGTGAAGAAAAAACAGCACCTTCAGAGCTGTTAAGCTCAAAGCTTGACATCGTTCGCCGATACATGAAGGAAAGCTTCAATATCGACATTGATGTTCTCCGCGAAACCGTTCAGCGTCGTCAGGCAGACGTATTCGCCGGCAAGGTGGATCTTACTGATATTACGGTTAAGTAATAAATAGCGGCCTCTCCCCCCGCCCTCCCCCGTAGGGAGGGGGCCGGAGCGCGAAAGGCCATTCATAACAAACAAATAAATACTTAAAAGGTTTTATTTATGAAAAAGAATAGTAAACTACAAAATATCCGATCCCTCTTTGTCGGATCGGCTCCCTCCCTACGGGGGAGGGCGGGGGGAGAGGCCGTGTTGTCTTTCTTCCTCCTCCTTTCTACCTTATTGTTTCAGTCATGTCTGAAGGATCAGGAGGATATTTTCGACAAGTCTTCTTCTCTGCGTATGCAGGAGGTTCTTGACAAGACTAAGGCTGCCCTCACAGGCAACGAGAATGGCTGGTCTCTCGACTACTATCCAAACCGTAATCTTACCTACGGTGGCATAGCATACGCCATTCAGTTCAAGGGTACTGAGGCTACCGTCTATTCACAGGAAGCTGACCATAGCGAGACAAGTCTCTATAAGCTCACTAATGATGATGGTCCTGTTCTCAGCTTCGACACCTATAACTCATTGATGCACGCATACTCAACACCTTCTGCTGGTGAATATGAGGCAAAGGACGGCGACTTCGAGTTCATCATCATGGACGTTCAGGACGACCTCATCACCCTCAAGGGCAAGCGTAGCGGAGTTCAGATGTATATGCATCGTCTCAACGAGTCTGCCGAGAAGTACATCGCTGACATTCAGTCAATTGAAGAGAAGATGCACTCTGGCAAATACGCCTTCGTGATTGATGGTGATTCTATCCTTACACGACGTGTCAATAACGTATTTGTTTTCACCGATCCTAAAACAGGTGAGAGCACAGACATGCCTTTCATCACCACTACTACAGGATTCGAGTTCAAGGACACCGTGAATATCATGGGCAAGAACGTGACTGGCTTCAACTATTCTGAGAACGGCATCTGGGCAAACCCAACTGACAATACAATTGCCCTCGTAGCTCTCCCACAGCCTCTTACCGAGTTCCTCACCACACAGTACTGGTCATTCAAGGCAAGTGCTACATCTGAGGAGGCTATGAAGTATTTCAACCTGGCTAAGGAAGGAAGTGCCTCTGAAGGCGAGATTATCCGCTACATGGCTCTTGGTGCTAATGACTGGGGCGGACAGCTCGATTATTCTGGTGCATTCGGATTCACATTCGTAAGCGGCAACTATGCTGGCTCTCTGCTTATCAATGCTGACATTCTCACCGACGACATCGTAACTCTCTACTTTGCAGGAAAGGGTGAAGGCGACGGCGTTTGGTACTTCAATAACGCTAAGTACAACAACGTTGTTTCTCTCCTCTGCGGTCCAAAGGGATACACATACACCCTTACTGCCGATGATCCTAAGAATCCTACATGGATCAAGATGGAGCAAATGGAGAATCCTAACATATACTTCACCTTGTACAAAGGCTTAGTTTCATCACCTTTTGATAATTAATTTAGACTATCAACATGAAAAAGATATTGAATACATTACTGCTGACGCTTGCCATTATTGGCTTAGCGTCATGCAGCGACAACGGCGAGGGCGAATACGCATTAACAAGTTCTATCAGAATCGTAAGCCAGAACGTGTCTGACATGAGCGTGAAGGCATCTGAGGGTACTATCGTCGTAGATGCAGCTTCATCCATTGAGGCAACAGCATCATCCGACTGGTTCACAACCTCTGTAAGCGGCAAGACCATCACGGTTAAGACTACCGACAACCTCGGCATTGAATATCGTAGTGGCAAGGTCGTAATCAAGAGTGGTAGCGACGTTACAGAAGTGGCAGTCATCCAGAAAGGTACTATCATTTCTATTGATGCAAAGGAGTTCTACCTTAACGATGCAAAGGCTGAATTTGAGATTCCATACACCTGCAACGTTGATTTCAAGTGCCAGACTGCCGAAGACTGGATTACATGCCAGGCAGAGAACGGCATCCTCAAGGTAACAGCTGCGGAAAACGCTACTGGTCACCTGCGTAGCGGATACATCTACTACGAGGCTGGCTCAAACAAGGATTCTATCCTCATCCAGCAGTGTGAAGTTGAGAAGGATCTCCTCGGAGACATGCTGCTCGTTTACTACGATGCAAAAATCTCTGATTACAACGCTCTCAACGCAAAGTTCGTATCATCTACTGATACCACAGGCGTTGTTTCATACGCTCTCGTTCTCAACGACTATGGTTTCGTGATTCCTGTCAGCTTCAACGAAAAGACCAACACCCTCACACTTAATGCTGGTCAGTACGCAGGCACATTCCAGAACTACAACGTCTTCACAGCGTTGTACGATGCCCAGAATGATGAGATCACTACCAACGACAAAGTCAGCATCTCTGGTAGCTTCTTCTACGACAACGACGACCAGGCTACATACCTTGAGTTCGAGGACGACGGAACATGGGGCGAACCTTATGCCGCTACCTCCCTCCTCTTCAACGCTTACGATGCTCAGGGAAATGCAATTGGCACATTAAAGGCTCTCCACTTCCCATATCTGGCGAAGTAAATTGATAGTTTAACAAACACAAGGACGCAAAGGTGCAAAGTCTAACAAACTCCGTGCCTTTGCGTCTTTTTTCGTTTCAATAATTTCCATTTCTCATTTTTTTATTATACCTTTGCACGCTGAAAAAAAGGAAGGAGCACACGCTCCCCTATTTATCATTAATTATCAATAATAAAAAAACAGATGCAACAGAAACTTTTCTGTGAGCGCAAGGCATTGCGATTCAAGCATTTCTCACGCAAAGGCTACGCCCTCTTCGCCGTAGCAGGTCGTGAGGTGCTCATCGGAACCCTCAGCGTCGCTACCCTCTCCCACGCAAAGGCAGACGGTATCAGCGTCATCACCGAGGCAACCGGCGACTCGCTCCAGCGCTCAGAACTGAAGCTCGAAGAGGTGGTCGTCACCGGCTCTCGTGCTCCGTTGACTCTCGCAGAGTCTGCAAAGATCGTGTCTGTCATCACACGAGAGGATATTCATCGTGCGGCGGCAGAGAGTATCAACGACATTTTGAAATTAGCTACCGGCGTCGATGTCCGTCAGCGTGGTGGCTTTGGTGTACAGACGGACATCTCCGTGCGTGGAGGAAATTTTGACCAGATTACCATTCTGTTGAATGGTGTCAACATCTCCTCACCCCACACAGGTCATTTATCAGCCGATTTCCCAGTTTCTCCCGAAGACATCGAGCGCATAGAAGTGCTCGAAGGACCTGCCGCGCGTGTCTATGGCACCAGTGCGTTCAATGGCGTGATAAATATTGTTACGGCCGTGCCCGAATCGGCTCCCTCTCTACGGGAGAGGGCGGGGGGAGAGGCCGCCGTTTTGTCTTTGAGTGCTGGTCAGTACGGCTACGCCCACGCGAATGCCTCCCTCGCCAAGTCCTTTGGCCCTACGCACCACACCCTCTCTGGCGGCTACACGCGCACCGACGGAGCAACGCCTAACAGCAACTTCACCTCCTCGCGCCTCTTCTACCACGCCACCGCCGAGATCGGGGCTAACGCCACCCTCAGCGGCCAGCTCGGCTACAGCTACAAGCCCTACGCCGCCAACACCTTCTACGGCGCTTCCTCCACCGACCAATGGGAGAGCAACGAGCGACTGATGGCAGCCCTCAACGCTGACATCAAGCTTGGCGCCGTACACCTCGCCCCACAGCTCTACTGGAACCGCTGGTTCGACCACTACCAATGGCACAAGGACAACCCCGCAGGCGAGAATTTCCACAAGGTCGATTCCCGAGGCGCATCGCTCAACGCATGGTTCTCCTCCCCTCTCGGCAAGACATCCCTCGGCTTAGAGGTGCGTGGCGAAGGCATCAAGAGCACGAAACTCGGCAAGCCAATGCCCGAATCCGACTGGGAAAAGACTGGCGGACACGATGCCGAATCCGATAAGCTCTACAAGTACAAGGACACGCGAACCAACCTCTCCGCATTCCTTGAGCACGACATTCTCCTCCGCGACCTCACCGTTTCCCTCGGTCTTCTGGCGAACATGAACGACGGTCTCGACACCAAGTGGCGCGTCTATCCAGGCATCGACATCAGCTACCGCCCCACCGAAGCGTGGAAGCTCTACGCCTCATGGAACATGGCTCTCCGAATGCCAACCTTCACCGACCTGTATTATAGCGGAGCGAACATCGAGGGCAACAGCAACCTGAAGCCTGAAAAGACAACCGACTACCAGCTCGGAGCGCAATACCGCGCCAACGGCTTCATGGCAGAGGCACAGCTCTTCTATTCGCACAAGACGGATATGATAGACTGGGTTACGTATTCCGACGCCCTCACAGGAGAGTCCGACGGCATCTTCCATTCCGTCAATTTCGAGCTTGACAACAAGGGCTTCGAACTTAACCTCAACCTCCTCCCGCAGGAGCTATGGAGCGAGGCGTGCCCTCTGCGAAAGCTAAGTGCGAAATACAGCTACATCAACGAGGATTCCGAGTACGACGTCACGGTCATCAGCAGCAAATACGCAATGGACTACCTCCGTCACAAGGTCGTGTTGAGTGCCGACGGAAGGCTATGGAAGCGCCTCAACCTCAGTCTCTCATGGCGATGGCAAGACCGCGTAGGTCGTGATAATCCATCCTATGCCCTCACCGATGCCCGTCTCTCGTGGGATACCCCCCGCTGGTCCGTATATCTTGACGCAACCAATCTCTTCGACAAGACATACTACGACTACGCCACCATTCCCCAGCCCGGTCTCTGGTGCCGCATAGGCGCAAAGTTCAAGTTCGGAATATAAATGAAAAGTGAAAAGTGAAAAATGAAAAATACAAGTTACTTTTTCAGGGTAAAGGCAATACGCGAAAATACTAATCTGTATTTTTCATTTTTCACTTTTCATTTTTCATTTAATATTTTCATTTAACAATTAGAAAAATCTCTTCATTTTTCTTCATCGCCTCCTTGATAATCTCATACAGCTTATTAAATGTGATACGTGAATCTGTGAGCCTGCCGATTACCGTTGCCTCGCCCGTCGGGTTCTCCTCCTCGGGCTTCTGCGGCCGCACCGCCTTACCCACCAGAATGCACCCTCGGGTATCATCTGGCGAATTGCCAGTATGAATCATAATCCCTGTGAAATGCGGAACATTCAGGAGATACGGCATCCTGCGCTTGTAGGTTTTACTGTAACTCATCACCACCCTGTACCGCCCCGTAGGAATCGCGGTCTTACCCGCAATCTTCTCCTGTTTGCGCCAGTCAATAGCGTGAGGCTCAAGCGTATCGCAGAAGTATCTGTTCGTCAGAAACTCCTTGTTGCTCTCCGTCTGAATCTGAAGGGCACCCAGCGTATAGGTGCCCTTGCAGTATATTCGTTTCAATGTCAGTATCATAGTGTCTCTGTTTTTAATATCTGATATTATGATAGTTTCCGTTTAAATGAAAAGTGAACAATGAAAAATGAAAAATACAAGTTACTTTTTTCAGGGTAAAGGCCACACGCGAAAAATACTAATCTGTATTTTTCATTGTTCATTTTTCATTTATCCACCTTCTGGTACACGCCTCTATTCAGATGCTTCAGCTTACCACTCTCAACATATCGCTTCAACAGCATATTACAGTTCTCACTCTGCCCAAGTTCCTTGCGCAGATCCTTCATCTGCTGAAGCGTGAACACCTTCGGAAGTCTCAGAAGAATAGGCTCTGCCGTCTTACGCAAGTCCTGATGACTACCCATCATCTCCTTCGCCTCCTCAAGATTCTTCTGAACGCAATGCCCGAAAATCCAGCAAAGGTTATAGAAGGCGATGTCGCCAACCCACCTGATAAACTCCAGAAGCTCCTTCGATTCCTTGCCCTCCAATGCCACGAGCGGAATGGCTGCACGCATCATGTGCTCTCCGACACGAGCCGACAGATCTGCCTCTGCCTCAGTCAGTTCGCCGTTGTTATAGCGTTCCTCAAGGTCGTCATACCACTTCTCAATCACCTTCCTCGTCTGCGGCAATTCGAGCGTGATGGTATTCTCGGCAAGAGCCAGATCCTGCGTGTAGAGCCTTACGAGCATCTGCTGAAGCTCCTCCTTCTCCGCATCCGACAATCGGTTGCCAACAGGCGGACGGAACGTGCGCTTCTTCCTCGGCATCACCACGGGAATGAACCTCTGCATCATACCGTTCTCCGTGTTCTTTCCACTCAGAATGCCGCCCACGATCGAGTTCACCGTACCGCACACGAGTACCGCCAAACGCATCCTCACCATCGAGTTACAGGACGCATCTGATAGGTAGAATGCGTATGAACCTCACCGCTCCAGCCCTTTCTGAACAGCAGCGAAAGCATCTTCTGCGACGATCCACCGCCCACGCCGAAGCCGTCAGCCTCAGAGAAATGCCCAAGCAGCATCCCATTGTTTCCGAGGTTAGTCTGAAGTTCAAGAATGGATGATGACGAGGTAGTCTCAAACAATCGAAGTTTAGGGTGATACTTCGGCGGTTTCTCCTTCGCATTCGCCTTCTTCTCACGCTCCTCAAGGTTCGCCTTCACCTTCTCAAACTCCTTAAAGTCGCTTGCCCTGAGCGTGTTCTCCACCATCAGGTTATGCAGCGCCGTAGCGTTTCCCTTACCCGAGCCTGACGAGCCAATCACCGCCACAAAGTCCTGAGCACCAATCACATTACCGTTGATATACTCACCCATATAGTGACTCGCATGAGCCGCCAACTCTGGTATGCTTGCCAACAGAATCATCGCCTTATAGCGCTCGTCAAAGTTCCCGATAAGCAACTTATGCAGCCTTGTCAGCTTCTTCGGAGGCTCTGGAGGATTATATCCCTCCGTGTCAAGTTCATCCTCGTCCTCTTCCTTACCGCTTGCCATCTCCTGCGCCTTGGCGTTAATCTGCCTCACCGCCTGCGACATATAAGCCGTGTTATAATTGTCGTAGAAGTAATTGATAAGTGCCTTACAATCATCATATTGCGAATAGTTAGGCAGTTTCTCTGCCACCACCGCAAACGCCTGTTCTCGTGACATCAGCTTAGCCATTCCTGCGGACAAAACCGACATCAAATTCTTGTGCCAATTCCTTTCGCCCCACACATCGAGCGCATCAGAATTTAGCCCTGCCTCCTTAACGCACAAATCGAAGGCGATGAGGTTTGCTTTTTCTGCTTTTTCTGAGATTGGAACGTTGAGGTTTCTTTCTTCCTCTTTCTTGGTTTTGCTTTGCCTCTTACCTTTTTCCTCGGCCTTTCCACACTCTCCAAAATCGAACAGACGCTCATCAATGAAGATAATGTCCTGAGAAGTCGGTGTGAAGAATACTCGTGTGATATCCTTTGCTCCTTCATCGAATGGTACGTTTAATGTTTCACTTACTGATTTCAAGTTCTCCTCTTGGCTCAGTTCCGGCTTTCTCGTAAAGACCAGATGCAATCCCTTCGTTGCACTCCTTTCAAGCATCAGAAGCCCGATTTCATCCTTCTTTGCAAGGATGCGCTCGACTACCTCGGGAATCTTCCCTATCTCGGCTTCATTGAAATCCACATCCATGCCCACGCTATTCGCTGGCTGAACCGCCCCTTTCAGCGTTCCATCCTCATTCGGAATGCACGAATAGTTAAACTGCTCAAGCCTTGTCTTGTAGCTCTTTTCATTGCCATTCTTATCCTTGAGCATTTCACCTTTACGAGCCTTTTCCACGCAATCCAAGTTATACTTACTATCTCGCAAAAGGAAATAGTCCTTTTTGTTCGTAACAGGGACGCAATACTTTTTCCCGTCCTTGTAGTAGATTCTATTTACTGCCATCTTAACATGTACAATTTACCATTTACTATTTACAATTTTCGCCTTCCCCCCTCCGCCCTCCGGCTCCCTCTCTACGGGAGAGGGCGGGGGGAGAGGCCGTTATTCTTTCTCTATCTTCCATCCGTTAAGGCTCTGCGCGTATGCCTTTCTGCCATCACGGGTATTGAACGAGCGCACACTTGCCGTCCACGAAGCCGTAACGATGTCATCCTGCCTGATGTCGGCAAGCATCGCCACCTTCTCACCGCTGAACCGTATGAGATAGCGGTCAGGATATTGCACATTCTGCACTTCTTCCAGAATCACCTCCTGTGATTTCCACTCGCCTCGCTCCGAAGTCCCACTCTGAAGCGCAAGTATTTCTATAACCTTGAATTTTCTCTGTTCCATTTTTTTGAGTTTAGAGTTTAGGGTTTAGTGTTTGTTGCTTTCGCCATTTAGAAAAACCAATTAAAACCACGTAAAACAAAAGAAAACCTTTTTGTTTATTGTTTTTATATGTTTTTATTGGTTTTGTCTTGTTTTTTTAGAAGGCGAAAGCAAATTTTTCAAACGCTAAGTCGCAGAGACGCAGAGTTTTTCTTTTACGAACACGAAATGCACGAGATTTGTCGCAGACCCACTGACCACGGGGAAGTAAAGAAACGAAAGCTTTCGTTTATTCTGTGTTTTCCGTGTTCAATAAAAATTTCCTCTGTGTCTTAGCGCCTCTGCGTTTAGTTATTATTCTCTGTTAACCTTCGAACTGAGACTCACATAGAAATCCCACTTCCAAATTGTGATATGAATTGATATAGTCATAATGATTAGAGTTTAGTGTTTAGTGTTTAGAGTTTAGTGTTTAGTGTTTAGAGTTTAGTGTTTAGAGTTTAGTGTTTAGAGCCACATCCCCCCACCGCCTTCAAGTGTATCTACTCCCCCTGGAGGGGGTGAGGGGGGTGGACCCCTCCCTTGGGGAGGGACTGGGTGGGCTTTTAGTCCTTAAATCGGCATCACTCCTTCTCCCTTCAATCTCTCATAAAGGAAAATCCTTCCCAACTGAGTCCATCGCGAGCTGACACGCACCCCTTTCGTGCCGTCATATCGGGTATATGTCGTGGTAGCGCTCTGCACAAAGCCCTGCTGCTTATATCCAGAGTACAATATCCACTGACGACCGCACCTATACTGAATCTTCATATCAGCCAGCATCTCGTTGAAGTCCTGCGCCGTCATACCGTAGTCCTGCGCAATCTGCGTTACGGTCACCGTGTCAGTACGAGCCAGAATCTTGGCACAGTAATCAGCCATCGGCTTCAT
>Ga0310695_10003577_pt1 | contig 30244 bp, 52 predicted proteins | sample RumenRJG_04DNA_FD_203882 | JGI IMG/M metagenome (GOLD analysis project Ga0310695, IMG submission 203882) | Bovine rumen microbial communities from Lethbridge, Alberta, Canada - RJG_04 (v2) (version 2) | ecosystem: Host-associated > Mammals > Digestive system > Stomach > Rumen | place: Canada...
GATTAAGAGACTGTGCAACAGATGCGAGAAGGATATCACTTTCTCAGACTACTATACTGTTAGATTCTTCAGGGTCGAAGAGCAGGCCGAAGGACAGAACGAAAAGAAAGACATGGATATTGATTTGTGCGAATCTTGCTACGACAAGGTTATGCTGAAACTCAATGAGTCGTTTGCGGAAGCTTATAAAGAGAAGGAGAAGAAATGACGTATTACTTGGTCGTAGATGCTGGAATAACTAAGAAACCTGAATGTTGTTGTGAGTGTCCCTTGCTAACCTCTGATGAAGACTGCGTAAGTTGGTGGTGTGTTGTAACACAAGAGATTTGCAAGAATACAAGTAAGCGGAACAGATATTGTCCGATTAAAGGATTTGTAAAGAAGGCAAATGTTATTAAAGAGATTGTGCCTAAAGAGAACGAGAAATAATAGGAGGAAAAGTGAAAACTGACGAACTGATAGCAAGACTCGGGGTTGTATCTTACAAGATGTTCTCTATTGTGAAAGCACCGGCTATCGTAGAGGCAATGGAATGACAGGATTTATGATAATTTGTGTGATTTCTATATGGGCGTTAGGTTTTGGCGGTGCAGTTCTTGAACAGAGAGTAAACGCACTCAAGCGTGAGGTAGATGAACTCAGAAGGCAGCTTTGCGCTGATTCCAAGGCAGAGGAGAAACTGGTATGACAAAACTCATAGGCATCTTGCTGATTTTGTACAGTATCGACTTAGGTATACAGGCCAAGAGAGATATGCGCCGAGAGATAAACAGATGGACTCTCGTAGAAGTTGCATCGTCTGTTGGTGGGTTCGTGTGTGGTGTTTGTATTTTTTTCGGAATCATTGATATCCCAAGGTTTCTTGGTCGAGGCTGAAATCGGCAGAGGAGAAAGAAATATGACAAAATGGCAGACAGGAATCCCCACTAAGGACGGCTTATACGTGATTCAGATTCATCCGTACGGCTCGATGAACAGAGACCCCGCGTATTACTGCTATTATATAAAGAACGGGGTGCTAAAGGACTGCATCAACACAGACCCGATTGAGCCCGAGTCCTTTTGGGCTGACTACGCAATCAAGTGGATGAAGATAAGCTATTGATTTGAGATTACATCCGACGGAGAGATGGGTTCGACTCCTATACGGCTGGGCGAAAGCCCTCGCGGTTAGTTAATCGGTAGAATACCGGCGGATTTCAATAAGGGAAATTAGTGGAAATTTAGGGAAATTTCCCCTATTTTATAAGTATGAGCCTAGATAAAGCAATCGCCAACGGCAGAGAACACCGCAAGCAGTACCGAAAGCTCTGCTACCTCATTGACTACACATGCAGAAACCACGGAGGAAGAACCAAGAAGCACAGTGGTGGACAGTGTTTGTGGTGCTTGGAGAACCGCAGGATTCAGACGCTGCGTGACAACGAGCGCGTGGCCGAAGAAATGAAACAGGAGGAGCCATGAGATTTCAGGACATCTGCGAGATGCTTAAAATCGGCGGATTCACGTTGCTTCGTCAGGATGAGCATAATGTGTGCACATACACGAGAACAGCGGATATGTACATCTACAAGGTGAAGATTGCTCCTGAGAGCTCGGAGGTCTATGGCTTCATATATGACGCTAGGAGAGGTTCTTCCTCCTATGTCTGCACTACCGAGCTGTTATGCAGGAATAGTGCGTCATGGTTAATGCGCAAGCTTCGGGAAAAGCTCTACGATAACTGTCGCTATTATGATGACTGAAAGAACAGGGGCCGGCTTATTTACCGGCCCCTGTTGACAAAAGAAAGAACAACACCCAAAGCCCAGCACAAGGGCTATTCAATATCTGTATGAATAAGGTTTGGGCTTCGATTCAGCCCTGATTTTTCTGCTCGGTTTGCTTCCCCATCTGTATACAGCACGGGCTTTGTCCTCGACAGTCCATGTCCAGCCTTCGTCACGTAACATACGCATGATTCTCGTGAGCGTTCCGTCCATCGGATTGCGCTCTCCGTCCGTGACCTTGACCACATACTCCTTCACATCTGCAGGGGAGAATTTCTCACCTTCCCGCAGACCACTGAAATACTCCATGATGAGCTGTTTCAGTGTAACCCCTTCTTTCTTCATATATACCCCCTTGGCTTAAAAAGTATGTGCGGAAGGTGGAAGGAAAACTGACAAAAACCGCACCTTCCGCACACACTATGGAATCAGGAGCAAGCCTCCTTGAGCCCACACTCTGCAAGTGTCTGCTTCATTTCCCTGATGGCCTGAAGCAGCATTTCCTGCGACCGCTTGACGCTGTTGCTCTCCACGGTCACTTCAATCTGATAGAAACCCTTAGCGTTCTCGCTGAGGTTCATCCGTACACGCTCACCTTCTGTGTAGCAGCACTTCTCTGTGTTTTCCATGATGAAGCTCCTTTTACCCGTTATATCAACCACGGGGTATCTTCATCATACAATGATTCCTTTCCGAACACAAGCGTGCGAAGCTGTCTTACCTCGTCGGCAGTCAAGTCTCCGGGGTCTTCAGACTCCGTATCCTCCATGTTCAGCACCGTGGCCTTCACTCCGAGATTGGCGAGCTTCCTAGCGAGCACAGAAGCCTGCTCCTGCGCTTTCGGCTCAGGGTCGAACAGGATGTAGGCTTCTTCCAATCTCGAGGCCAGCAGCTGAATTTGGCTGTCCTTGAGCGAGATGCCGAACAGGGCAACGCTGCCGGGTCCGATTTTCCAGCTGTCGAACACGCCTTCGACAAGGATTGCCTTACCCCCACGCACATAGTCGAGGTTGTAGACCACGTCCTTGATGTCCATAGCTGATTCATCGAGGCTCGACGCCATGTAGCGGAGCGGATTGTCCTTGCCTATCGTACGTCCCTGCCATGCTACGAGCTTGCCGTCGATGTTCACGGGAATCATCAGGCGCCACGCCCATCTGCCCGCTATTCCGCCGTCCTTGAGCCCGTACATCTTCTCCATGTACTTCGGGCTGAAGCCACGGCTTCTGAGGTACTGCTTCATGGCCGCTCCAAGCGGTGATGTACCCGGCATGCGTATGGTCTTCTCGATTTTGATAGAGTGCTCGGTGTCGTCATCCACCTTGCGTGTTGCGTAGATGTCCGCATCCGTATACCACGGTTCGAGGTATTTGGCCACATCCCTGAAGTCGTTTGGTGTGTTCGACGTGATGCTGACGAACTCGGTCATGGAGTGTCCGCCGCATTTCCAACAGTTGTACGCACCGCTCTTGACGTTCACGGCTCCATGCAGGCCTTTGTCTGAACAGAACGGGCAACGTACTTCAAGCCATAACCCCCTTCGGGGCTTGCCGTTCATCTGTATTCCGTGGTTTCGGCAATACGCCTTCCAGTCCACTTTCCTCATGCGCTGACGAACTCCATGTAGAAGCTCTTGAGTGCTCCCACGGCGTTTCTTGCCCGTGAATATGCCCAGCCTCTGTCTTCGTGCATGTCTTTGATGACGGTCTTCATCTTCATGTTGGCTGCGTGGCCTTTCTGCTCCCACTCGTCGGACAGGATGTAGTTCAGCACCTCAAGTGCATCGTCGCTGAGCGTGACACAATCCATCTCGAAGATGATTTCCTTGAGCGCCTGCTCTGCGTGGGAGCTCGTGAAGCACTCGCTCATCATGTCCACGTCCATGTAGGTGTGGTAGTCCCGGTCCCGGTCCTTGAATCTGAGCAGGTTCTTCATAGCTGCTTTCTTGTAGTAAGTGAAGATTGTATCGAACGCCACGTTCTCGTTCTTCTTGGGGCAGGCTAAGGCCTGCGCGTAGGCCACGAGCAGCTCGCTGTAGGCTTCTTCGTGGTCGATTCCATACTTGATTTGCCAACTGTAGGCGATTTTCTCAAGTGCTCTGTTCCATTCCTCGTGTGTCTTTGCGTATTCCATGTCTTTCCTCCACATGATACATGGTACAGCAAAGGTATTGGTTTGTCAATACCTCAAAATGAAAAAAGAGGGAAGTCACATGGCTTCCCTTGTAACCCCGTCGGGGCCCTTCTTCATTGTATATACCGTGTCTGCGTTTTCCACAATCTCATCCACGTGCGAGACCACGAGGAACTGGATGCCCAAGTCATGGCTCAGGACACCGAGCAATTTCGCACCGGCATCCCTCATTCCACGGCTCAGGAACTTGAACGGCTCGTCAAGAATCAGCACCGAAGCGGCTTCCTTATCCAGCGACCATACGGCTACACGAAGGGCGAAGGACACGATGTCCTTCAGTCCGCCGCCGCACCCGTCGAGGATGGACTGTTTATTGCCCTGCAGGTCGGTCACACACATGTCGACCTCGGTCTTGTCCCGTCTGCTCACAAACTCCATGCGGAACATGTAGTCGGGGAACGTGGCATCCAAGGCGGTCTGCACAATCGAGGTTATCTTCTCCATGACACTATTCTGAAGCTCGCCTGCGACACGCTGTACAGCGGCTACAGAGGCTTCTACGGTCTTCAGGCGCTCCATGTGCACCTTGTTGCCCTCGGTTATCTCTGCGAGTCTTTCCTTGGCCTTGTCGTACTCACTGCGTTTGAGTATGAGTGTCCTACGGATGTTCTCAAATCTGCGGTTCATAGACCGAGCCCCCTCTCAAGCTTGTCGAGCATCGGCTCAATCTTCGCATTGAGCTTGTCCAAGGCTTTCTCGGTCTTGTTTATCTCCAAGGCGAGCTCTTCCTCGGTGTCGATGCCGTAGGTCTTCTTCATGGTCTCGAGGTACATGTTCCTGCGTTCCTCGAGCCTCATGCGTCTTTCCTTCAGCTCGTTGTATCTCTTGATGATGCGTTCTGCACGTTCGTTTACCGTCATGCCCTTTCCTCCTTCACATAGCCCACCACGTCTTCGAGCAGCAGCGATACATCCTCGCCGAGCTCATTTCTGTTTGTGTTTACATACGCTTCCAAGGTGGACGGGAAGTCGTATGCTCCTGTCATTCCGCTTCTGAGTTCCTGAAGCAGGTTCTCGTAGCGCTCCTTCGATTCTTCCCTCTCGTGACGTGCGTCGAGGTAAGCCGTATCAATCCAGCGGTCGTTGTGCTCACTGTAGTCGATATACTTGGCCTCGATGTGAGAGTTGTCAATCAGCCACACTCCGCACTTGTGCTCGGCTTCGATTGCGTTGCGCTTCATCAGCGTTCCGCAGTTCACAATCAGCTTGTTCCTGCGCTTAACCGTCCATGGGATATGGTTGTCGCCCGTGATGATGATGTTCGCCCGGGGGAACAGCTCAATCAGCTTATCAGCTGTGTAGCAGTCCCTGTTCGGGAGCACATCTGCCTCGGTCGGGACGGAGAAGTGGTGGAGCATCACGATGCGTGACTGTTCCGTGCCGTCCGTGGGTTCTGTATCGAAGTCATAGCATGCCGTGCCCTCGTTCCCGCCGATGAGTTTGCGCAGGGCACCGAACGAGCACTCGTCCATGCGCTGGATACTATGATAAGGCAGGTCGTGGTTGCCTGCAATCATGTGTACGGGAGCTACGGCTGAGCACTTCTTGAGGAAGTCAATCATCATGTTCGTTATGACCGGTGCGACGGTCGGGGTGTCGAATATGTCGCCTGCTATGTAGAGCTCGGCGTTGTTCTTCTTCACCTGCTCGGCGATGAAATCGAGATGCTTGCGCTGGGTTATCAGCCAGTTGTCGTCGGTCCTGCAAAGAGGCTTGGAGGTGCTTAGGTGTAAATCACCCACAGCAATTATCATGGTTCTCTCCTATCGGGTTACCGCAGAGCGGGCAGGTTTCGGGCAGTTGTTTCTGCGCTTCGTTGAGTTCCTTCTCGTTGAGCTTCAGGTCTGCGGTATTGCTGTTGAACAGCTTCTGCAGGTCAATCAGCTCACCGTATCTGTCGTTTAGCTCACGCCACTTGTCCACGAGTTCCTGCAGCTCCTGTGCATTGAACTCTATGGATGCACCGAGACGGCTCAGAGCGGCCTCTGCGTCACATATAGCGTCATCCAGCTTGCTCAAAGCCTCGAGCTCATTCAGTAGGTCTTCTCTGTCGGACAGCATGTCCTGCATCCTCGGGATGTTCTCGGACGGGACGTCCAGCTGGTACATGGCCATCTGCCGGTTGCAGTCCATGACCTGCGCGATGAGTTCCTTCATCCCGTTCTTTCTGTCTTCGAGTTCGTCGCTCTTGTTCTGCAGGGCTTCGATTTCCTTGAAGTCTTCCTCACACTGAGGAATGTGCTTCAGGTTGTCGATGATACGCCTCTGCTCGACCGAGTCCACAGCATCTTCCTTGAGCAGGACGTTGGCTTCGACCTTCCTTCTGTGAAGGAATCCGAATGCCTTGTCGATGTCGTCGAGATGCACGAGCTCGTTCAGCCTCGCTGCTACCTGTCCTGCAGGAAGCGTAAGCAGGAAGTACGGGTCGTCCTGTGACTGGGTGTTGACTTCCTTCAGTCCCAAGAGCTTCAGGACGGCAGGGGGCACATCGGTGCCCACAGCCTCGAGGGTCTCTCCGTTAAGTACATAGGCGTTCGATGTAGCCGAGCGTACACGGCTGACCGTGTTCACCTTGCCGTCTGCGTCAAGCACCTCGAGTGTGACGGAGCAGGTTCCGTCGAGAACCTGCTCGCCTTTGGCGTTGACCTTCTTTGCCCAGTGGGAGACGAATCCGATTCCCGTAGGCCGGTTGGTCAGCACCCACCTGAGGGCACGCAGAACCGCTGTCTTTCCGTTCGATGACTCACCTGCCAAGACGGTCACACCCTTGGAGAGGAGCACGGTCGTGTCCTTGTGGCTCTGAAAGTTCTGAAGTCTTATGCTCAGTATCTTACTTGTCGCCACTTTCTCCTTCCTTCAGCTTTCTGTTCAGCTCGTCACATACATGCTTCATGCCGATGAGGGCGAACGCCTTGACGACCTTGCCACGCAGATGCTTGCGGTCAAAGAAGCCCACGAGGTCGCTGCCCTTGTGTCCTGCAGCGTACATGTTGAACTCCATGACCGCATGCAGGATATTCTCATAAGTCACGTCGGTTCCCGACATCAGGGAGATGCCGTTCTGTTCCTCGAATGCATCGAGTACGACTTTCTTTGTCATCAGTATTCCTCCTCGTCATCGGCATACTTGTGTCTGCCTGAAGCCACAGCGGCTTCGTTGTCTTCCCACTTCTGCATGGCCTTCTCACGGAGCATGCGACGCACGCTCTTGTCGTTCTCGGCCTTCATTATGAGCTCATCACGGGTAATGGGGTCGCCGTAATATGCGCTGTATATAGCGCCGTGGAATGTCTTGAGCCATTCCGTGTAAGCGTCCTTGTTATACTTCCTGCCGTTTTCCTTGCACCATGCACGGCAGTCTTCCAAGAGACCTGATTCGACGAGCACTTCCTTCAGACCGTCGAGGGTGTTGGGCTGAGAGCCGAACCTCGGGTCTGAGGTATCCCCCATGTTGATGATGAGGTTGCTTCCGAGCTTACCAGTCACATCGGACTTGAGGTCATACACGTAGTCGATGTTGGTGCTGATGTCGTCGATGCCGTAGTCGAACAGGACATTCACGAGAGCCGAACGGAACGGACGTGCCGTCTTGCTCTTCTTCAATGTGGCTTCGACACACACACCTACGACCAGCTTGTTCTTCTCGAACTTCTCCTTGGTGCGGAGATTGAGAATCGTGTCGCAGTAGAAGTCGAGGGCCGAGCCGCCACTTTTGCGCCTTTTCTCGCCGTAGGGGCCTGCGTTGAGGTTGTCCCTCAGCTGTGACAGGAACACGAGCAGGGAGTTCTTCTCCTCGAGCTCGCTGCAGAGCTTGCGGAAGAACTCCTGTGAGAGGAACTTCTGAGCGGATGCACCGAATGTGCCCTTATCAAAGGTCTCGCCCCTGTCACCGGCCTTCATACGCTCTTCTGCGCGTGCCTCGATTTCCTCGTTTGACAAAGCATCCAGCGAGTCGACGATGTAGATTCCGCACTCGTCCTTGTCGAGTCCTCTGAGGAACTTGCGCACGTTGTAGAACAGTTCCTCGACGGTCTCGGACGGGTGTGCATCTTCAGGTATGATTTCCACCCCCCACAGGGCGTTTCCATCGAAGCTGAAGCCGTGTTCGGCATCGTCATAGACCCACTTGAATTTGTCCTTGTACTGCCTGTGGGCAGCTGCAATCAGCTCGCACGCGAAGAAGGTCTTTCCTGCTCCGCTTTCACCGTATATGTTTGCGATTCTTCCGCTCGGGTAACCGAGTGACATGCCACCGCCGACCAGCTCGTCTACGAGCGCGCTTCCTGTACGGAAGTAAATCTGACTCTTGGCTTTCTGCCTGACCGGTCTCTCGCTTTCAAATGCTTTGGTTATCTCACCCATACATGCTCCTTTAATTAAATGGTGGGGGCAGTCGCCCGCCCCCACCTGCTCCTTTTATCAAGCAAGAGACTTGCGTCTCTTCCTCTCTGCTCTGCATGCGGAGTAGAGGGGGCAGTCATCACACTCGTCCTCAAATCCTGCACGCTTTCCGCCGAACTCATATCCGCTCGGACAGGACGGCTCTTCATCGTCCTCTTCCTCGTCTTCCTCGTCGTAGACGGGAGAGCCCTTTCTCTTGGGCACTTCGTCTTCCTCGTCCTCATCGTCAACTTTGCGCTTGGCTGTGAGCTCCGTGATGGCCGGGGTATTCGGCTTGCCGATTGTCAGCTTGGGGACCTCGTCCTCATCATCCTCGTCATCGTAGTCGGCGGTTGACGCACCGTACATGATGGTCTCGAGCTCGTTCGGCTTCAGCTCGATGAGTGCTTTGTGAAGCGGAACGGCCTTGTCGAGAACGGACTCATCGACATCGCCCGTGTACTTCACGACACGGAAGGAATAGCGGTTGAAATCATGGGTTCCGATTTTATCGGTTGTGACCATGACCTTGAAGGCTCTGAGCGGATGCTCCTTGGTGCCCTCTGTTGCACCCACGCAGAAGTCTGCGAGGTTGTAGGGCTCACCCTCGTCATCACCCTTGCTCAGTTCAGCGAGAAGCTCCTTCTCGAACAGGAAGTGTGACTCGGACAGGATGTAGAGCTTGCTCGGGTCGTTGGCGAGCACTACGTTGTAGAGCACACGCCTGCTGGCCTTGAAAGCATCGGTCTCTTCCTTCGGTGCGCCTTCCTTGCGCAGGGCGAAAGCCTTGTCACATACCGGGCAGGAATGTCCGTATGTGCCCCTCGGGCAGACGACACGGGTGTTGTTGGGTCCGATTACGTGCTGCGTGTAATCGAGGACGTATGCAAGGTCGCCGTCTTCCAGCTTACCTTCCTTGACCTTCGGGTGGGACTCGTCGACCACATACGGGACGAATCTCAGGATGTAGTTCTCGTCCTTCTTCATCTTGAGGAAGGGCACACCGCCGAACACGCTGGCGTTGAAAAGCTTCGATGCGGCACTGCCGCTTGTTGAGGAAAATGCTTCCCTCGTCTTCATGCTGTCCTCAAACTGCTTGTTGAGGCCTGAGAAATTGTACTTCTTTCCCATCTTCATCTCCTTGTAGTTATGACCCGTCCGTTGTCTCCGAGGGTCTCTGTGTGTAAGATATCGGCTTCACGGTAATCGCCGTTCTTGGTCTTCTCGTTGTCGTAGTATGCCTTGCAGTAGAGGCTGACTAAGTTGTTCAGGCTCGACTTTTTGGCATCCAAGGCAGACAAGATTCCTTTCAGGTATGCAACCTCCGCACGGGCATCGGCAACCTCAAGTCTCAGCTGATGTACAGCTTCCGTAAGTGCCACCCCGTCATTTACCATGTCCACTGTGAATTTCGTGCCTTTGAGCAGGAACTCCTCACGGACATTCTTCCTAGCAACCGCCTCTTCCCTCTCGAGGTCCAGCTCGAGCTGTGAGAGCTCCTGTGTCCTCTTGTATACCTTCTCGTGGTATTTACCTATGATAGAGGGGAGGTTCTGCGCCTCATCGTCAAGATGATACTTGTCGATTGACACATCGCGTTCAAGTGCATTTGCCATGTTTTTCCTCCTTCACTTACTATTTGAGCGATGAACATGCAAAGCGGAACGGAAAATAAAAAGGCAGGAAACTTTTAATTTTCCTGCCAGCCAAAGGGTAATAGAAGGGCAATGCGGTGGGGTACCCTTCACACTCATCGTATCACACATGGCTGCTTTCCGCAAGTGCCCCGTATGTCGCATATACGAGCCCTGCATATCCGCTTGTAAAGAAGCTGTCCGTGAAGTATCCAAGGATGCAGGCCGCCTTCGGCTGACCGTTCTTCAGAAGCACAGCAGCCATGTAACCAGCAATCTGCCGTCTGACTCCTTCCACGTCGCTTCCCTTTATGTTCTTCAGTATATCCGCTACTTCTCCCCATGAAGCGCCCTTGAGCAGGAGATTACATAGTTTCCTGATGTCGGGCTCCATGTCGTCACTTCCCGTCTTCTCCTTGGCGAGAACCCTAAGGGCATCATCCTCGTCGAGTCCGTCCACCTTGTCGAGCAACTTGAGGGCGACCCTCGGCACACCTTCGCTCTTGTCGGCTATGGACTCAATCACGTCGATTGAGATGTCCATGCCCTCAGACTTGCAGATGCCCCTGAGTCGCTTAATCATCTCGTCTTCGGTAATCGGGCGGAGCTCCATCTGCAGGCAACGTGTGAGCAGAGGTTTGCTTAGCTGCTGGGGGTCTGTAGTGCAGAGTAACAGGTAGCACCCCTCGGGTGGTTCCTCGGTGAGCTTCAGGATGCTGGACTGGGCAGCCGCTGACAGCCTGTGGCACTCGTCGAGTATCACCGCCCTTCCGTTGCCCCATCCCCTGTACTGGAGCTCGTCCATGAGGGCACGCATATCGTCGACACCGTTGTTGTCCGATGCGTTCATCTCCTTGATGTCGAGCTCGTCGATACCCAAGTCGTGTGCGAACGCACGAGCAGCTGTGGTCTTGCCCGTTCCGCCGGGGCCCTTGAACAGATAGGTCTGCGGGCGCTTTGGGTTATCAAGCAAGGCGGTGAGGCTCTTGACTACGGCTTCGTTGCCCCACATGTCCGCCAATGTGGCAGGCCTGCAACGTCTAGCCAACTCACTTCCTGTCTGTGCTATGCTCATTTCTCTCTCCTGTGGCGAACGGTGCGGCTATCTCGAGCAGAAGCTCGCTTGTGCGTGCCCATTCTTTTTTCGGAAGCCCGTCCACGTCCTTGACGAAGGCCCATCTCCCGTCTTTGTCTTTCCCGCAGTCATATCCGAGGGCGTAGGTCATCACGGACAGCCCTCTGCAGAAATCATCGTTATCATGATTCTCGTTCATACGAGCCTCAGCCGTATTCACCAGCAGACGCTCCTGCATGACATACGACAGAACCGCATAGTCGGCCTCCGACATACGCCCGAACCCAGTCTTTTTCTTACTCATCTATCCTCCGTGTTGCGCGTCACGAGACGTTCTCCACCGGCATCGGGGGAATCGTCCATGAGCTTCCAAAACTTGCTGTTGCGGTTGTATTCCTTCCACACATGTCCGCATACATTGCATTTCACCATGAGCAGCTTCCTGCCGTCGTACCCGTCCTTCGCTTTGCCCCATACCTTCTGAGGGAAATATGAGCGAAGCGTGAGTGAGCGTTTTTCGAGAGGCTTGACCCTCTCGAAGCAGGTGCATCTGCCCTTCCTCTCGTTCTTCTCAAACAAACCTTCTTCCATATTGTTCTCCACTTGTATTGGAGCCCGAAGTCGGGAAAGCGGAACGCTCAGACCATACCGAGCTCGATTTCCTGACTCCAGTTCCCTCCGTCTTCACGGTATTCCGTGCGTTCAACCTCGACAGCCAGCGGCGATGAAATCCACGGGAAGTGGTTGGCTGATTCCTCGCACATCCACTTGCGCATCAGGCGCTTGACTTCCTCTTCCTCTTCCTTGACTACTGACAGATACATGGCGTCGTGAATCTGATTCACCACATAGCTCTGCATCTTGCGTTCAGTCAGCTCTCGGTCAATCTGCCCGAGGCTCCAAAGCAGGACGTGGCTTGCCGGCCCCTGTATCGGTGCGTTCGTAGCCTGCATCGAAGACATCGGCCCGTAGCACCTAAACCCGTCCACCAAGTCCACATACCCATGCTTCTGATAGAAGGCATAGATGTCCTTACGCCATTGTCCGTACTGAGGGAACTGCTTCTCCCACAGACGGGTCAGAACCTCACGGATGTGAGCCATGAATCTGTCGTAGTCACCCAAGCGCTTGTGCTCGAGGTGCTCCATGACCATCTGCTCATGGTTGGCGTCCTTCCACAGGGTGTTGCCCATCAGCTTCGCTCCACCGCCATAGAAGAAGCAGAAGTTCTCACGCTTGGCGTAGCCTCTGAACTTCTTGTACATGTCCTTGGGCATGGCGTCTGCTTCCTCGGGTGTAAGCACGAATGTGTCCAGCAAGGTAGCCCTGTGCATGTCACCGCCGCTTTCCAAGAACGAGAGCATGTTCTTGTCATGGTGTATCGAACACCCGATTGTGACTTCAAGCGCACGGAAGTCACCGCCGAGGATGCACCTGCCCCTCTGAGGGAGTATGCACGAACGGACAAGCGACAAGGCGCGTTTGTCATGTGACGGGATGTTCTGCAGGTTGATACCGCCGCTCGACGATGAACGGAAGGTGTCTGCCACATGCAGGTTGTTCACCGCGTGCAGGATGTAGTCCTGCTCCTTGGAATCCCATACCGATTCACGCTCGAGGTTCGCAAGGTATGTATCACGGATTTTGGCTATGCGTCTTGCTTCAAGGATGCTGTCCGTGACGGGGTAAGGCATGCGTTCGAGCGTTGCGCTGTCAAGCAGGTACTTGCCCTTTGCCGTATATGCCTTCTCCTCGCCGGCAAGCTCATACAGAAGATGACCGAGGTCGGAACTGCTGTTGAAATCGAACGGGTGGTCTTCAAGCTCTTCGTCCCACAGTTTCTTCACCATGGGGTCGGAGTTGATTTTCTCCACGATTCCCGCATATATCTTGTTGCACTCGTCGGTGTTCTCCTCAACCTTGTCCCTGTCTATGACCATGCCGTGAACCTCTACGTTCACAAGTGGATTGATGAGGGAGCGGAACAGCTGCTCGCCTTTCTTAAGGTGGGGAATCTTCTCCATCTCGGTCATCTGCCTTTCAGACAGAAGCAGGGAGAACAGAGCATCCTGTGCCACATAGTACAAGGCGGCGGAACGCACGTCGGCATCCTGCTTGTAGTTGCGCATAAGGCTGTTACGGTGATTACTTCCGCGCCGCTCTTCCTCACCTTCGACCGCAGGGGTCTCTAGGCACCACTCGATGGAGTCATAACCCGAGATGCCGAACGTGAGATACACGAGGGGCTTGAGGCCGCAACGCTTCTTGTTGTTGAGGATTCTCGCTCCGTACATGGAGTCCCATGCCCACGGCTCGGGCAGGACGTGCATTTTGTCGAGCGTGCAGCGTGCTTCATATTTCGCATGGTGTGCAATCTTGCCGATTTCAGGGTCTGTCATCACCTGACGGAACAGAGAGACAAATTCCTCGTCGTCCTTGTACCAGTCCATTGAGGTTAGCAGGCCTTCACAGGCCAGTCCGACGCACACTATGTCCAAGTCCTCACGCTCGAGCTTCAGTCCTTCAGTCTCGTAGTCGAACGCAAGATGTGCCGGCTTTGCCTTGAGTATCTTGCGGAGCATGGACTTGGCTTCGTCGGCGCTCTCACACTTCCTCACATCCTCGCCTAGCTTGCTGTAGTCGGGGAACACAGACCAGTCTTCGGTGAACACGTGTTTCATCATGCGCTTATATTCCCTTCGGTAGTACACGGCTGTGTCCTCTGTCTGTCTGTCCTCTGCCAGCATTGCAATCTGCTTGGGAGACAGGCATGTGGCAATCCACACACGCATGTCTTGGTCGGGAATGTACGAATATGCAATGTCCTCGGTGTACCTGAGCCCGTCGAGCCTTCCCGTGAAGGACTTCAGCTTCAGAGCATCCCACGCAATCTCTCCGAGCGTGACAATGATGCGCGGTTCCGCCTTGCGTATGTTCTCCATGAGCACGTCATGGCAGGATTCGAGCTGAAGCATATACTTGTCACCCTTCAGAGAAGAAATGCCGGTGCCTTTGCAGGCATTTGCAAAACAGAGGCTGAGCTTGTCCGCAGGATAGCCGTATTCCTCGGCCGTGTCCATAAGCGAGCGGTATGTGCCTACGAAGACTTCGCCTGCCCTGTCCTGTGCAGTGGTCGGTTCATCCGAAATGAAGAGTACACCCCCCTTCTGCTTTGCAATGTGCGCAAGCTTGGGGGAGGTGCATCTGAGGCATTGATTGCATGAAATCTCACAGGACGGACGGAAGCTCCTCGCCCTGCCTTTGCTCATATCATCGTCGAACAGGCCCACATCAGCCTCCGAGAACCTGAAGGACGGTGTCGAAGAACTCACCGTTCAGCACAAGCAACGCCCTACTTCCGACGTAAGAGAGGCGGAAGTCCTGCGTGTGGTGGAGGGCGCTGAGAAGAAACGGTGCGGACAGCCTTACCGTGACAGGACTCTCGATTGCGAGAGTTGCCTTGTCGGGATATGCGAACGTCTCACGATAACGACCGAGCGAACCGTTGGTTCCTCTCTCGGAAAAGATTGTCAGCTTGGTCTTGTCGAACTTGACCGAGATGACATTGTTCATCGTATCGTTGGTTCCCTTCACGCTCTCGTCGAAGCACTGTGCAAGCACAAGAGCCTGACCGAGCTTCGGGAACTTGCCGTTGACGAGCGTTCCTTCCATAGCCTTGCTGATGAGCCCGACATACTTATCATACGGATAGTTTGTCTCGTCACCGAGGCGGTTGCATGAGAAAGTCAGGAGTTCGGTACCCTCTGCCGTTGTGCGGAAATTCACCCATCTGTCCGTAACGGCATATTCAGTGAATTTCAGACCGAGGCGGAGTATCTCGGATACCGAGTAGGGTGCCATCAGCACAGCCGAATCGAACTTGCCCTTGAGGGTCGCCCTGTTCACTCGCTTGTTGTCCGTAGATACCATGAGGGAGTCCTTGATGAATACTCCTGCCTTCACATACATATTGTTGGGGATGTCGCAGATTGAGAGGCACTCGTAGAAATTCTCAGGCAGAGTCTTCCACTCGAGTCCCATTTCGTTACGCTTGGCAATGCTTCTCTCGAGCTGTTCGTCCGTCTTGGTAGCCATATCGGCTTCAGCCGCACCGGCTGTGAAGTGCCAGCGTCCTTCCTCGCTTGTAATCTCCACATCCTCACGGACGAGACGGGAAAGGAACAGGGACAGGGCTACACCATCCACGATTCCGTTGAGGTCACAGCCTGCAGGCTGCTTGGCTGACACGCTGAGCGCGCTCGACCATGCATACACATAGCCGTCCTTGAACAGCAGGTTGCGGTGGCCTTCTTCATTTGTCTTACATCCCGACATGGTCTGATTGACCACGTTCAGCAGTTCTTTTGTCTTCATGTTTGCTCCTTTCTATAACTATTAGAGTGCCGAAATCGGGAAGTGGTTCAAAAATGAAGGCTTCCCCAGTGTGCGATGAGCAGACCGTCGGCGTCCTTGTGCTTGCGGATGAGTTCGGCCCACTGCGGATAGAGTCTGCATCCGATGTCGGCAGACACCTTCTTCAGTTCCTCACCCTCGCAGCCCTTCGGGAGAATCTCCCTCTGCCACTCACGGCTATCGATGTACATGTACGGAAGGTTGAGGCTCTCAAGCACACAGATTGTCGCTTCGAGGGCTCGGATTGCCGAGAGGGTCGCCTTGAACCTCGTGGGGTTCACGAGCGGGCGCTCCAAGATAGCCAAGCACTCCTGCGGCTGCTTGCCTGCTGTGGCCATAGCCGATGACAGTTTGAGCTTGAGCTCATTCACATCGACGCGGTTTATCAGGTCCTTCTTCTTGACGTAGTTCTGCTCCTTCTTCACGGGAGTAAGGAAGAACATCACGTTATTGCCGTCCTTGCACGCTATGGTGCCGGTTACGCCGTTGTCGATTCCTATAATCAGCTTGTCACTCATTGCCCGCTCCTGTTGCGCTTGATTGTTTCCCAGCCGATGAGCAAAATCTCACGCAGGGCAGCTGAGTATGACAACTGCTGCTCGATGGCATAGTTACGTATGATGTTCCATGCCGTCTTGGTGAGACAGAACGCATGCGTGTAGGTCGCTGGGTCTGCTCCTATGTGTCTGTGGTTCGGTACTGGTTTAGACATCGTTACCTCCTTCAAAAAGCTCCAACTGAGGGTCTTCCTCATCTTTCTTCTTCTCCGTAACGAGAACAACTCTCCCGTCACGGACTATCAATTCAGCCACAGGCCTGCCGTTTGCCACAGTCACTTCGGCACAAAGTCCGACGCTGTCACTTGCATCCATCAGCTTCTTGAATAAATCGGAAATCGTCATTCCTCATCTTCCTCCTCTATATCGTCCGTGTCGCTGCTCACGACATCCCTCATCATCTTAGAATTCATTATCGGGCGGCCGATGTCAAGACATCCGATGCACAAGCAGAACTCACCTGTCTGTGTTCCGTCTCTGCGTTTCAGCACGCGGATGCGTGTTATGCCGGCCGCCTTCTCCTTGTCGGTGTGGTTAAGTCCAAGCACTACCGCACTGTGGTTGATGTTTCCGATGTTCTCGGACATATTCTCCTTGCGTACATCACGTCCGTAACCCGCCCTGTTTATCTGCGTGGGGGAAATCACAAGTATATCCCGGGCAAGGGCAAGTGAACGGAGACCGAGACAGATTGAATCAATCTGCAAACGACGGTCCTCACGTACATCAGGGCGCATAAGGTCGATGTAGTCCACAATCACTACGTCAGGGATGAAATTCTTGAAGTCCCTCAGGTTGTCCAGTTCACGCTCCAAGTCCCTGACCGAGAGTGTCTTCGGGGGGAAGGACATCAGATAGAACCTTCCGCCGTTGGTCTCGAGCCTCTTCTTCTTCAGGAACGCCGCAATCTCATCGCTTCCAGTCGGAGGCGGAGACAGAACCTTGTCTTTGTAGCAGATTTCCCACTTGGTCGCCGTCTCCTCTCCTGTATCGTCGTCAAACACAGAGTCGACCTTGCTGAAGTACGGAATACGGCAGCGCATCTTGGTTCTCGGACGGCCCGTGAGATTCGAGTATATCCTTCTTATCATCTGTCTGTCGGAGTTTTCAAGGTTGACATACAGCACGGACAAACCGCTCTGCATGGCCTGCATTCCGATTTCCATCGAGACCCATGATTTTCCTGTGCCGCTCTCACCCATGACGAGCATAAGGTCACCCCTAGCCAGCGGGCCGGTCATCACGCCCAAGTCACCTTTGAGCGTGAGCAGCTCGCCATCATCCTCATCATAGGCGGACGATATGCGTCCGATGTCCTGCATTATATCTGTGGCGGTGCACTCAACACGGCGTATCTCAGCATATCTGTGCAGGGCTTCCTCAGCCCTTGCTACATTGCCGTCGTCCATAGCCGTGTTTATCTGCTGACCAAGAACCTCAAGGCTCCGTCTGCGTGCCCATGCGAGCACCGTGTCCATGACGAACTTGTAGTTGCGGAACAGGTCTGCGTGGTTTTCACGGTATGAGGTGATTGCCTTGCTGAACGAACATACTGAATCAGCCGTATCTTCGTCGAAAATCGTATTTCTGCGTTCAAGCGCCAGCTTGTAGAGATTCTCACACGGAGCGGCCTTATAGCTGCGTACGTATTCGCATATCCAGTTGGACAAAAGTCGTGCCCAGTCATCTTCCCACACGCTATCGGCAATCTGAAAGCCCACTTCGGAAGTGAACTTGTCATCATAGGCCATCATGCACAACGCAATGGTCTGATTGTCGCTTATACCCTTTTCCGTAATCCTCATATAACCCCCACAAGCACAAGTATGAATACGATGAACAGAGTAACGTGCAGTAAAAAAGCCACACGGTTGAACTGCATGTCATCGTCCTTGGCGTCCTCCGACGGGTGCGTTACGGAATACAATCCGTCAAGCACGTAACCGAGAAGGTACGCCGCTACATAGACACTTAGTATCTTTTCCAGCATTTTTTCTCCTTCGATAGTTATTTGAGCATGCAATCGAAGAAGCGGAACAAAAAAAGAAACGCCCTTTCGGGCGTCTGGTCACATTTTCCGTAACCGTTAATTCAATTAGCTTTCAGCGCTTCGGTCGTGTTGCGCATCAGGTATTCTCTAACTTTTTTTTCCGCCTTCTCGGACTCGCCGTTTATGTGGTGGTCACGGAAGGCGTTGAAGATTATCAAGTCGTTCTCAAGGCCGAGAGCGGTACCCTCGGCATTTAGGTTTACCGCCTGTGTAAGCTTCTCTAACGAGGCATCCACTCCGTGGAAGTGCTTTGTGTCTGAATCCAGTTTGCGGTTAATGTCGGCGAGCCCTTTTGCAGTGGAGGCGGCGAGGTCATCGACCTTCTTGTCGATGGCACTCAGCCTTTCAGGCATGCTTTGAATGTTCTGCTTCTTCGCTCTCCTTGCCTTTACCCCTGCCACGATGAGCTTAAATATCTCAAGCACAAGTGCTGAACTAAAAAGAATAGAGATAAGCGGAATCCATTTCTCCATGACCGATACTCCTAAACCACATTGATAGTATACTACCAGCCGGCCTCATGTTCAAGGCCGGCTTACAGAAATTATGACTCTGTGACGGTGACTGCGTAGGTCGTGGTCTTGGTCACTTCACCTTCGGTGTAACTGACTGTTACAGCTGTGGTATCGGCAGCGGCTGTCGTCGGTGAAACCTCATAGCCTTCGTCGATGTCGGCAGTGCGTTCGCTCTTATAGGTCGCAGTGATAACAAGACCTGTCGGGTCGATGTCCTCCCCAACCGTATAAGCGGTCTTGGTCGGCGCTGTCTTGACGGCGATTGATGAAAGTGCGTCCTTCTTGGCCGTGAGCGTGGCGGTCTCAGCTTCTCCTACGGATACGGAGACTGTGGCGGTCGTCACATCGTAGTAATCAGGCTCGTCGAGGTCTGTCTCACAGAGCCATGTACCTGTTGACACAGCGAAGACGGCCTTGCCCTGCGCATTGGTCTTAGCGGTGTATGTGAGTTCCTCACAGGTGATTGTGACGTTGACGTTGGCTGTGGCTGCATCATCTACCTTGACCAGCACGGTCAATGTTGTCTGCTGGCTCTCAAGTGCACGTGCGATTCTGATGAGCGGCTCGCGGTTGCTCGGCTGCAGGCCGAACATGGCCTCAAGCGCTCTTGCTATCCTTACTTCAGGTGTATACGGCATAGATTTACCCCCTCATAGTTAGAGTATTACCGATATGCCGGTAAAAAGCAAGGGCTTGTGCTCAAATGCTTTGTGTGGTAATCTCTAAGATATAGGAGATATAGCTATGTTTGGAAATCTTACTGGCTGGGACTTCTTCGTGGCCTTCTGTATTGTAGCTTTCGATGAGTATATCATTAAGAAGCTTATCTGCAAGAGCAACGAGAAGTACAAGGCAATTTACACGTATGCTCCGCTCGTACTTGGTGTAGCGGCATACATCGTCATGGCTCTCATCGGCCATACCGAAATCCTCAACGCCATTCTGCACGGACTCCTCGTCGGATTCACTGCCATGGGTTCCTACGATGTCATCCTGCGTGTCGGTAGGGAGAATGTCGTGAAGGGCATTGAAGACACAGGCGAGGCTATCAAGGAAGCCGTCGAAGATGTCGAGAAGAAGGAAAAGGAAAAGGTCTGATGGATGAGTGGTGGAAAGCGCTTATTACTCTTGGTATTGGTCTTGTTCTTGGCTATGTTCTCGGCCTTCTCCGTGGACGAGGCGTTTCTGACGGCCTTGGAGAAAGAGTTGACGACGTTGGACAGCGCATTGACGACGTTGGGAACGGAGTCGCAGAAGCAGAGAAGCGAGCTGGAGAATCTGTCGAACTTGTCGGTGACATTGCAGACACAAGTGCAGACGTTGCAGACTCAGTTGAAAGACTCACAGACGCAAATGACCGAGTTGCAGAAGCAATCGGAGACGCTCAAGGAGCAGTGGGGAACATTAGAGACCTCATTGCAAAAGAGCGTGAAAGAAATGCAGATTCTGCAGGTAAAGAATAAGATTCTGCTGGGAGGAATAATCCTTACACTGGCCGCTAGTTTAGGTGCGGTAATCTATGTTATAATCAAATAGGTTTGTAAGCCACCTCTATCGCGCTGAAGTTCCCGTCGTACATGGCGGGAACTTCTTTTATTAAGTAACGGTAAATGAGCTTACAGTGAAAAGCGAGAATTTAAGTGCAATAAAAGCCCTTTTTCTTCACTTGCATGCCGCCGAGTCTTTGTACACTGCAATCAGACCGCGCCTGAACTTTTCGTTGTACCCTGTTTGAATACAGATGTGCACGACAGCCATGTCCTTCTCAGTCCGTGTCAGTCCCCTAAACCTATGATGCAGGACAAGCTCCCTGAGACGGGAGAAGCAGTCTGCGGAGAACAGCGCAGGATGAGAACGGACGCAATATATCACACCCTCGGCCATATCCCTGTTCATAGCCAGCCTGAGCCATGTATCACAGCAACTGGCCGAGCAAAACTTTTGAACGAGCCTTCTCCCGTACTTATCAGGGAAAAACGTAATGAACGGATGTTCAAGCTCCTTATCGCAGTAAAGACACTTCATGCCTTTCCGCCTCCGTCATTGACATTTCCCCGGTACACCCCGTCATCATCCTTGTGAAGGAACGCGGAGTCCTCGTTCGGGGGAACCATGGTTCCTTTTTTCTTCCTTTTCAGCTCATCGGGGTCCGTAACCAGCTTCCTGTCCTTGTCCTTCATTCCACAGCCTCCTTCAGTCTGTTACGTAAGTCATCAAACGCGCAGCCTGCACGCCATGTGCTTCCGTCAGTGAGTACAATCTTCAATGTCTTGTCCTTTTCCTCCACTACCTGCTGCACACAGTGTGCATTCAGCAGCACCCTCCGCCCGCTGACGGAATCCAACGTCATCTCAACAAATGTCTTCATCTCTATTACCCCCTTCTCATGCAGCTTCTTATGGACTGCGGCTTGAACCTGACATCTCTCTCCACAGTCCTTCCATACGGGTCAGCGACACCCTCCAGCGTGCTGAGCATCACCACACCATAGCTCCAGTGCTCTCCGTCCAGCGTCATGTACACGCTGAACACCCAGTCATCATTGTCCTGCTGCTCGCCCTCATACACAAGCCACACGGCATCTGTCGCAGGCACGACGTATTTTGCGAGCACCTTGGCTCCATAGCCCATTCCGCTCTGACTGAACAGCGGATAGGCCTCCAGCCTCTTTGCCAAAACCTTGTCTACAAGTTTCATCAATCCCCCTTGTCATCTGCGAAGATGGCCTCATATTTGACGCCACCTTCCTTTCTCAGAATCTCCAACATGTTGTCCTCTTCCACAACCCCGTCGAATATTCTCCTGTGTGTAGCCGCCTTGCGGTTCACAATCTCCATCAGTCTATCGTCAATCGTGTTCGGACAGCACATGAACCAAATCTTGGCTGCGTTCTTCTGTCCGATACGATGTATCCTATCCTCGGACTGCAACACCTCTGCGCAAGTCCATGGGAACTCGGTGATGAGCACGTCACTCGCCGCCGTCAGTGTAAGTCCCACGCCTGCAGCTTTTATGTTTCCGAGCAGGAGCTTCACCTTCGGGTCATTCTGAAATGCGGTGACGGCCCTGTCCCTCTCACGCATCGACGTGTCTCCGTCGATACGCACAGCCAGCGACCCGAACCGCTTCTGCAGGTCATCGAGCGTCATCGTGTGTGTAGCGAACACAACAAGCTTCTTGCCCGACTCAAGGAAGTCCTCGACCCATCCGCCTATCTCACGCCGCTTGCGCAGGTAAGCTATCTGCTTCTGCCACTCCAGCGTAGACAGATAGTTCTTCGCTTCGGCGATGTGCTTCTCCATCTCCCTGATGCGGTTGTAGGCATCGGGGTCTTTACGAAGGTCTGCCGTGTCAGTTACAACTGGCACCACTATGCGCATCTTGTCAGGCAGCTCCGACAGGACATCTTCTTTCAGCCTTCGGATGCAGATGCCGTCCTTGATTATGTCATGCAGGACATCCATGTTAGACGCTCCCTTGAACGACCACCTCATGCCTTCCCTCTTCGGGTCGCAGAACCTCATGCCAAACTCCTGCTGGTCTCTGAACACAGACGGAGCTATGCAGTGAAGGGCATTGTACATCTGCATCGGGCGTGATGTGAACGGGGTGCCACTGATGAACAGTGCGTCCTTGGCTCTCCTCACGACCTGCATGAACGCCTTGGTCCTCTTCGCAGTGCTGTTCTGTATGTAATGACACTCATCAGCGCACACAAAATCGAACTTGCGGGAGGCAAGATACTCAGCCCAGTACGGAAGTATGTCATAATTTATTATGGTATACATCCTGTTACACTCATATGGGGTGCTGCCCGACAGCACCTGTATGTCCCCGGGCTTGGCATCCGTCCACATGAGAATCTCCTTCCGCCAGTTCAGCTTCAGCGATGCAGGGCAGCATACCAGTATCTTCTTGTATACAGCCTTGTTGAGCATGAGGAACTGAAGCGTGGTGCACGTCTTTCCAAGTCCCTGTTCGTCAGCAAGAAGCCGATAGCCGGTCTGAAGCATTCGGACTCCCTCTACCTGATAAGGGAACAACCTCTTGTCCAGCCTGCTCTCGTCCACGTCAGCTAAGTGCTCAATACGGCGGAAGCCCGTGTATATCCTGAATCCGATTGTACGGAGATAGGATATGGCCTCGAAAGTCTTCGGTATGAACTCAAAGCGCAGGAGCGTGCCATCATTGTATTCATACTCGACCGTGTGTGAGCCCTTTATCCTTCTGAACCGCCTCCCCCACTCTTTCCGTGCGCTGTTCTTGCACCAGTGGAGCAACAGAATCTCACCGCCGACCTCGACTCCTATGTTGTTGTCAGTGATTACGCTCAATCCGCTTATCGGATACGGAAGATTGCATCCTCTCAGTATGTACGGCATTGTGGAGAGTGTCGCCTGTGTCGGACAGGATATTCCGTTTATATAATCGGCGACGTTCTTCCTCACTATCTGCGCCTGAGGCAGGGTGAACAGCTTAGGTGCTCCTCTCTCAACTCTTCTTATATGTGCCAGCAGGTCAAGCACAAGTGCGACTGCCATCTTCATAATTCCATCTCCTTCATCCACGCCTTGTGCGTGTTGCTACCGGGCATGAAGTGCCCGTTGCTCGGTGCCCTTCCCCGTGTCATGTCAAACACGAACGACAGGTAGGACTTCCAAAAATCCTCGGGATAGTACACGCATATCCAGTGCTCGTCGTACTTCACCGTCTCCTTGTGCCACTTCTGAAGGGCAACGGCTCCTTCAGCGAAGTCGGGAATATACTTCTCCCATTCATAGAAGCCGAGCTCTTCCATGGCCTCCCGGCAGCGTTTCGGAAGCTTCGCGGGCGCGGGTGTTTCAGAACCAAAAGACGCCGAAGGCGTAACGGATTTACGCTCCCATACGGAAATCATCTTCTGTTTCCAGTTATGGACGGGTTTGTTGGTTCCGTCCATCCAGTCACCGGCAGAATAATAATCATAAAATTTATACGGGTCCACATTATTGTTCCGCTGTTTGCAGTAAGCTATGACTTCATCCAACGTAGGTGGAGTGAATCCTTTGACTCTGCGGGAAGATGTTGCACTTACAGGCAAATCATCATCGAAAAGACCTTTTTGTGCAATAACTTCAATAGGTTTTCGCGAAGCGGGGGCGCAATCTTTTTTCTTTTCTTCTTCTTCTCCGTCTTCTTTCTTACCCTCTTCTTCTTTATTCTTCTTTATAGAGCTTTCTTCTTTTTCTTCTTCTCCGCTTCTTTCTTCTGCCTCTTCTTCTTCTTTTCTTCTTTCAAAAACAAGGGGGTGGTTTTCTACCCCTTGTTTTTCTACCCCTTGAATTCCCATCTCTTGTGCGGATGAGGCTTCTTCAACCTGCGGAGTGTCATAGATGTTGTATATATATTCAATCCGTCCGCTCTCCGTGACATCGGGGTTGAGCTTGGTCACGACAAGGTATCCGAAGTCTTTCAGCTCCGACAGGGCGGACTCGACTGCCGTAGCTCCTTCCTTGCACAGGCTCACAAGATTGTCCACTGTGTAGGTGTAGTCCTCGGGCAGGGTGAGCATGAGTCCGAGCAACCCTTTGGCCTTCAGGGACATCTCCCTTTCCCTGAAAAGGTGCTTGTTCATCACAACGTAGTCTTTCGGTCTGTTTATCCTGATTACAGGCATTGTTCTTCTCCTTTTATAAAAAACGAAACCCTAGTCACTAGAGGCACTCTCGCAAGGCCTCACGGTTGTCTCTCCGTTTCAGCCAGTGTCCCTAGTGATTAGGGCTTCGTCCGTCAAGCTTGCGAGTTCTATCCGAACGTTTGAATGATAGCATGTCTGCCATCATAAGTAAAGTCATTTCCGCTGAGATTTCTCCACGGAAGTCATGGTCAGCTCACCGAGGCAGCACCCGACCTTGACATAAGCCTCCACGGTCTCCATGCCGTCCATAAGGTCGGGCTGCCTCCAATGTGCGAAGTCACCGTACTGGGCCGTGTTTCGGAAGTTAGTCTGACAGAGCTTGAACAGCTTGCATCTGACTGAACAGTCATCCATCATGTAGCAGTACTGTGTGAGCGACAGCACAGCTGCCTGCCTCATCACCTCGCTGTCAACCTGAATCGTGGCTTTCTTCCTCTTACGTCCCATAAGTGACCTCTTTGATTTCTATGATACCATACTATTCCTCACGGAATCCATAGTCCTTGCATGCGTTTGCAGTGCACTGTTCCAACTGAGTATGCCACTTCCTGCACTCTCCGTAGTGGTTGACCCATTTGCACGACATGCAGGTGAACAGCCCGAAGCTGCCTATAGCGTCATCCTTGTGCTCTTCCTGCGCTCTGCTCACTGTACGGCCTCTTCTATGTGCTCCTCCGCTTCCTCGAGAGCGGTACATGCGCTGTCCAGTGCGTCTATGGTTTCCGACATCGCATCGCCTCTCTCGGATTCCTGCAGTCCCTCGGGGAGGTTGTCATAGCACTCTTCTTCTTCGTCCTTGCACTCCTCTACGATTTCACGCGCCTCACCAATCAGGTCGAGTGCCTTGCTGAGTCTGTTTCTTCTGTCTCTGTTCATTCATCCTCCTTTCTATCTTTGGCGGGTTTCAGCAGCCCGAGTCTCTTGAATGTGTCCCTCACATTCGGGTCATCCTCCATCGGCATGCCTGCCTTCTCTTCGGGATAAGTGGGTCTGCCTTCATCACGCCATGCGGCTGCCCTGCGTTCGTTCTGTTTCTCCATAAAGCCGGTGCATTTGTCATCCTCAGGGTCTACGCCTTCCATGAAGTGCTCATCGACCTTATAGTGTGAGCATGCCGGGGAGCTTTCACAGTCTCCGTACAGGTCGTCTCTGACTCCGCACAGACAGTATGCACACTCCTTTCCATAATAAGAATACATACATGTGCTGCAATGCTCTCCGAACACGCTGTAGAGGAACAGGTTGCTCGGATTGCTCAACGGCATCCGCCATCTCCTGTTCTCCGCGTCGAACTGCAGGCTGTTCTTCCATCGGTGCCAAAATCCGCACCACTCCCCGAGATACTCGTAATCCGAAACGGAAGGCTCAGCCTTCAGCCACGCCTTCATGCACGGGGTGAGTGTGGCTCCAGCGTACGCATAGAGTGTGTACAGTATGCTCTTGGCTCTTGTGATGCGGGCCAGTGCCTGATGTGCCTCATACGTGTTGCCGGTAACCTTTGCGGTAGCCAGCACCCTTTCGTCAACCATGAGGCCCCTCATGATTGTGTCCTCGATGTTCTCGAGGCTTACGCTTCTTGAAATCTTGTCTTCAACAATCGTACCGTACATATCAATCCTCCATATAGCGTCGCACGTTCTCCGACTCTTCCTTCTCCTCTTCCGTGAGCTCCACCTCTTTGTTCTTGCGCCAAAACAGGAACCACCCGATATAGAACAGGTAAGTCAGAGGGAAGGAAAACAGGATTGCGAACGTGAACAGCCATCCAATTCTCAGTCCTACAGCTATCATAACCATGATTACATGAATCCACACGGTGAACGCCATGAATCCCACAGGTGTGTAGCCTTTCGCCGTAAGCCATTTGCCGACTATAGCAGCCTTATACAGTTTTCTAGCCATCATCACTCCTTGCTCATGTCATAGGGAACATTGTTGATTGCGTCGGTGATTGTCCTGTAGATGCCGCAGGCATACGGCTCGACTTTGTCGTAGTCCAGCTCTCCGTTCTCGTCGTAGACGCTGTCGCATCCGAGCCGCTTGTTGAACCTGCAGTAACAGGGCTTGTACACCCCGTTCCATTTAGGTGTGTGGTGTTCGAGTATGTGGTCGTCCGCCACCCACACCGAATACTTCCACAACCCACTGATTGTCTTCTTGCTGAAATTCAGCTTCTTGTACTTTGTCCGCATACATTACCCTTTTGTATGTTTGAGTCAGTCCTCCAAGTCCTTCTGATAAAGGTCCTGTGAGTAGTACTCCTCGTCATTCGGATTGAAGTGATAGAGCGTGAGCTTGACCTTCCTCTTCAGACATGCGTTGATTACAGCCACGAGCGGGTACTGGACTCCAGTCACGTAAAGGTCGATGTCCTCTCCGTCAAGCTTGCACTGACAGACATACCTGTCTGCCTGCCTGTCTATCTCATCCAAATCTGTGAAATCCACCGTAGGCGGGTAGATTGCCTCCGCCACACCGGGGATTATGTGTCTCGACCTGCACAGGGCAAGTCTCTTCGTCTTGTTGTTTCCAGCCATGTTTTTCCTCCTTGTCATCTTGTTAGCTGTTTCGCGAATGCGGAGACTACCATAAAATTCTCCACATTCATTCTGTGATAAGTACAGTACTTTCTTAACCATTCCTGTGCTTCCGCTAGGGGAATTGCACTCGGCCGTGGGCCAAGCACGTCTGCGATGTAGATGTTCAACGGCTCCCTTCTCATCGTGTACCCGTCTCTTGCATTCAGAACACAGTACCACAGAGTCCTCTCGTCGTTTCCCCACGGTTCGTACTCCAGCAGAATCTTTCCTTTGTGATTCTTTCTTATCCTTACGTTCACCTTTCCGTAGTCCGTGCATCGCATGTCTCCCTCCTACATAACCGTCATTCGCCTGAGATTGGCCTTCACCCTGCCTGCCAGTCTCTCGTCACTGAGCAGCACCGTGAACGGGATTCCCAGCACCTCAGCGATGGACACGAGTATGTCCAGCGATGCCGTGTTGATGTTCCTAGCCCCGCATCCCAGTTTCTGCAACGCACTCAGACTGACTCCCGAGAGCTCCGCCATACGTTCGTAGGTGAATCCCTTCTCGTTGATTATCATTCCGAGCCGCGTCATCCTGTTTCTCTTACGCTTTGTCTGTTCCATGAGTAATCCTCCTGTGGGCCTCCTGCCATGCATCGGACAGATGTTTGTGAAGATAGAGGTCCTTGTATGAGAGACTGCAGCTGTACAGCCATGCGTCGTCGTTGCTCTTGTCAGGGAGGCTGGCATATTCCGTGAGGAACATACCTACCAGCTCCTCATGACGTCCTTCCCTGTCTCCGTGAAGAAACATCATGAGCTTGCCGGTGCACTCCGTGACCTTCTCACGTACCTTGGAGCTGAAGCCTTTCCGACACACTATCCTCGGATAGACGAGCTCGTAACCGTCAGAAAGCTTCTCTTCGGCCTCTGCCTCTGTGTCGAACTCGAGCATTCCTGCCGTCCCATTCATCCAGTTTAGCGTGTCTCTCAGGTCCTTTTTGAGTTCCTTGTAGTCCATTATTCTCTCCTGTGCCCGTTAAACCTATTGATATTGTAGCACCTAAGTGAAATGTTGTCAAGCATTTTATTTCCAAAAAAGAAATATCTTGCACTTTCGGCCTCCCTTGGCACCCCAAAACTGCTTTCAACTCCTTACCTGAGCTATGGTTGTTATTGATTCGTCAATACCAAAAAATATATGCAGTTTTTGTATATATTGCCTTTTTCGGGAGACCTATTGACATCACTTCCCGTCCCAATGCAGCTCGATGCTTTTCGTGTACACTTCGAGCACCCTCTTCAAGGGCTCCGAAGCTCCCGCGAATCTAGTCAGCATCTTGTAGACAGCATCCTCGCTGTCACAGGACACGGTGGCACACACCATCCCGTACACAGGCCCTTTCGCCGTATCCACGAGAACGATGTTGCCTTCGTCTATTGAGAGGTTTGCCGGGGCGTAGAAGAGAAAGTGCTTGTTTGTGGTTCCGTTCAGGTACTCAACCTCAATGAGTCTCATCATTTCCCGCCTCCTCGTCATCATCGAACGCACAAAGTGCTTTCATGACTCCATCAGTAAGGCGCTTCCTGCTGTAAATCGTGCAAGCTCCGCTTTCGAACATTGCGATGATGTATGTGGTACCAGCCTTCAGCTCACAGGCATGCGCAGCCCATGAAGTGTCCTTTTCAGGGAAGAAGCAGTCGTTAGCCACTGCGAAATTCATGACGATGCCGACCTCGGCCTCATCCTTCGGTGTGACACGGTAGTACTCGGTGCCTCCGCAGCCCCCGTCGATGATGCAGTCGAACAGATTCTTCTTGTCTCCCTCGAGCTTCACAGCAATCGCCTTGAATCTCACACTGAACGCATGATAAGCGGTCTTCTCATATTCCTCACATGCCTTCTCGTTGAGGAACTCCGTTCCGTCTGCTGCGACATAAGCTACGTAGTTTGTTGTTACTTTCTTTTCCTTTGTGATGATTTTCATAATGTTGTCTCCTCTCTTCTCAGTTGTTGTCAGAGCTCAGGCTCTGTTCATTCTCGATTTCCTCTATCTGCTTGCGGTACATCTCGATTATCTCGTTGTACTCGTCGTCGACCACGGCGAGGAAGTAGTGGTCGCAGTACGTTTCGTCAAACTTGTCCTTGGCATGCGTCAAGAACAGCTTGTTCCCCTTTTCCCACTTGTCGGCTCCGAAGAAGGTGTAGTTGGTGTCGTCGCTGTCGAAGCTCCTCCCGCATGGGCCGCACCTCGTGTGGATGTAGACTATATCCTTTCCACACAACCTTTTGAATGTAGGCTCGTCGTACCACTCGGGCTTCTGCACCTTCATGAACCTCACCCCTCTCATGCGGGGCACATCTCCGTAATGCTTCTTGATGTAATCAGGTACGCCGGGGTCTCCCAGCGCTGCGTATGCTATCAAATCCACATCTACCTCCTTCAGCTAATTTATACGAAACCTGCGGTTCCTGATTGCGAATGTGCCGGTCGTCCCGTCCTCTTCTATGAACGCACCGTCACATGTCACGTTGAACTTTCGGGCAATTACCTTGAACACAGGCTCAGGGAAAGTCCATGCAGTGCTGAAGAAGATGCGGTTGCCCTCGATATGCACATCTAGGGCCTCCCATTTCGTGCCCCAGTTCTTGCAGTTCCAGTCGAGCCACCCCAAGGCTCCGTACCTGCGCTCCTGCCTGTCCGCAGCCCGTGCGAACTCCTGCAGATACTTCTTCGTGACCCTACCCGACTTGGTTCTTATCTTTCCGTAGTCAGGCAACGGGTCCCCTACGTTGAGCTTGTGTCCCAGTACTCCCTTCGCCACGTAGTTCGTCGTGTCGTAGTTGTCGTACGTGGTAGGTCTCGGGCGGAGGCCCTTGAACAGCCCGCTCCCGTATCTCGTACAGAGCATGCAGTAGTGCAGGAAACGCTGTGCATCTCTGCCACCTACGGTGAAATCTGTCGTAACCCAGCTAGGCATTGTGCCCCTCCTCCGCTTCCGCACATACGATTTCAGGAAGCTGGTTCATTCCATTGCTGTTGCAGTAGTCGATGAGACAACGCATGCCGTCCTCTGTCTCATAAGACGGGCACTCGTGCATATGACTCGGAGCCACAGGCACAAGCCCGTAAACCACACGCCCGTCATCGGTCACGTACAGCACTTCGTCGTATATGCCGCCTTCTGTCTCTCCGCGATACACAGGATAACCCAGCGAATAACCGAACGGGCTCTCGTCCAGCTTCACCGTGGGCATCCTGCCATTTGCCTTGAGCTCGTTATAGAGCTCTCTGAGGCCGTCACGGCCTTTTTTGCCTGAAAGGTGTATCTTCACACCTTTAGATGAAAAAACGTCTCTGTTGTCCATTTTGCCTCCTTACGCTTCAAATGACTCAAGTCCTCTTTCTCTTGCCTCGGCACTGAGGAGTCTGTCCTTCACACACCCGTGCCAGCAC